>ERZ773083.2429-NODE-2429-length-11529-cov-65.971152_pt1 | contig 11529 bp, 15 predicted proteins | sample MGYA00511465_ERZ773083 | MGnify/ENA primary metagenome ERZ773083 (study PRJEB29015, sample SAMEA2738001) | human oral metagenome | biome: human oral; feature: human-associated habitat; material: dental | place: China | collected 2060 ... | reverse complement strand
GCCGCCAGCGTCCTCGCGTCCCGGCGCGCACGCGACCCCCCCACGGCCCGTCACAGTCCGTCACGGGGTGGTGGCCCAAGGCGCCGCTCGAGGTTCTCGGGCCGGCCGTCCCAGCCCGTGCCACTCACCAGAAACCCCGAAGGGCCTAAAATGAACAAGATACGATAAGGAGAATTGACCATGGAACTCTACGACGCGTCTGAGCTTTATCCTGGCTTCGAGTACCCCGCAGGCATCAAGAGGGTTGTCGAACTTGGACTCACATACCTGGGCTGGTGGTGGATCCTGGAAGCAGGATTCGCATGTGACTATACACGCAATATGGCGGGGCGCTATCCCGACCGTAAGCTCATCCCCTTTGCCAAGCGTGAGGACTGCGATGACGTGGCCTGCTTCGAGGTTGGTAGGGCCGGAAAGGTAACCATAATCCACGACTCCGCCGATCCGGGTTGGGAGCAGCGTGAGGAGTACGGCGACTTCTGGTCATGGTTCGAGGCAGCCGTGCTCGACATGATTGCCCGGGAACGCGAGGAGGAGGCGGAGAATGGACTCTAAGCTGACACATATCAGCAAGGAGATCTCCTATGCGCTGAGGCATGCTCCCTGGGAGTACGAGCTCGTGCTTGACGAGCAGGGCTTCGTGCCCATCGAGCAGCTCCTCCAGGCGATGAACGAAGGCCGAGACGAGGGCGACGCCGTTGCCCTCGCCGACCTCGAGCGGATAGTCGCCGAGTCAGACAAGCAGCGACACGAGATCGACGGAGACAGAATCCGAGCCCTGTACGGACACTCCGTGCCCAAGAGGATCGAGAGGCTGGCAGCCGAGCCTCCAGCTGTCCTGTATCACGGGACCTCTCACGAAGCCGCACAAAGGATTCTCGCCGAGGGGCTCAGGCCCATGGGCAGGCAGTACGTACACCTATCTTGCGACGTCGAGACCGCCGAGGCCGTCGGCAAGCGGCGCGACAGGAGCCCGATAATCCTCGCCATTGATACCAAGAGGGCAGACGGAGATGGGGTTGCATTCTATCGCGGCAACGACAAGGTTTGGCTGGCAGACTCAATACCTACGGACTGCATCTTTGTAAGGAAGGGCAGCCCCTATGGCCGCCCCTCCCGTCAGCTCACGGCTGAGCCAGCAGACCAGAGGCCACACATTTCCTCCTCAGGCCATACCGCTCGGCCAGAGGCCACGCATCAGGCGTAGACAAGGATAGGGAGGGCTTGGAGGCGATCCCCGCCACGAAGCGCCCTACCCTCAGAGCGCATCGCCCCCTCGGGGGCGACTGCGGACGACCTTGGTCTTTGCATCCTCGCGCTCAGGTTGCACCAGGCACCGACGATAGCGCCCACGGCGAGCACGGCAAGGGCGCCGAGCACGGCGGCCGGTACGTTCGCATCACCCGTCCTGGGGATGCCGAGCGTCGGCGTTTCGGAAGGAGGCGTCTTCTCTTCGGGTTCCGTAAACATAGACCGTCGTCGGCCCCTCAATGAGCGTGCGAGAGCTCATGGGGAAGCTCCTTGCCCACAAGGAGGGATCGGGCACCATCGAGCCCTCCACGATGCGGGGCTACCGCGCCGAGGCGAGGCAGATGGACTCCTGCATCGGAAACGTCCGCCTGGCGAACCTCTCCGTGGAGGACGCGTCCTCCTGGATGCGCGACATGGGCGCCGACGGCTACGCCCCCCAAGAGCCGCCCCAAGGCGTTCCGCCAGCTCAGGCAGACGCTCAAGTGGGCCGTCACCCAGAGCCTCGCCTCCAAGAGTCCCTGCGACTCCCGCAGGCCGCCCAAGCGCGTGAAGACGCCGACAGCCTCCCGGCCGTAACGACCGCACCCGCATGATGCGCCTGGCAGTGGCAGCCCGGCCCTTTCCACTCGGCATGGCCATAGAGCTCGCCCTCACGACGGGTATGAGGCGCAGCGAGGTCCGTGCCCTCAGGCGGAGCGACCTCAACGACGACGGGACCATCACGGTCTCCCACACTGGGCGACGCCGAGGAAGGCTTCTACCTCAAGGAGCCCAAGACCCAGAGCTTCGCCCGGACGATACCCCTCGCCAGGCGCATGCTCCAAGCCCTCAGGACCATGCGGGCAGGATGGCTCCGCGCCGCCGAATTCGGCCTATTGGACCCCTTCGTCCTCGGCGCGCAGGGGCCGGAGAGCCGCCCCCACAACCCCACCCAGCTCGGCAAGGACTTCGTCGCCCTCTGCAAGATGAACGGCTTTCACTGCACCTTCCACGACCTGCGCAACGCCCTCGCCACGATGATGATCGCAGTGGTCGTCAACGTCCGCACGGTCGCAAGCTGCCTGGGCCACGCGAGCGTGTCCACGACCCTCAACATCGACGCCGACGTGGACATGGCCGCCGCCTCTCCCATCAAGTGCGATCTCTTCGGTAACGAGCCCGCTTCGCAGCCGCAGGGCCTCGCCTTCGCGGTGGGGCAGCTACATACCGGCCTAGGCCGCGAGCATGCGCTCGACCGTATCGGGATCGAGCCCCAGCGACGCTACGCCGGGGGCCCGCCGGCTTTCGGTCGTCAATGGGTCGAGCGCGCCTTCACCCTGCGCTACCCCTGCGCCGCGAGCGCGCGCTCGATCTCGCTGGCGTCAACCCCCGCCGACGCGGCAGCGTCCTGCACGCTCACGAGGCCGTCGCGCACGAACCCGCAGATCGTCTCGAGCTTGCCCTTAGCCTCACCCTTGGCCTCGCCCTCCGCACGGATCTCCTCTATGACGCTTCCCATGGCCATCCTGCCCACCTCCGTCTCCCTGAGCCTGCGCTTCTCACTCGAGGTCTCCGGGAAGCGCGCGTCATCGTACGCGTCGCCCTCCACGAAGAGCCTCATGAGGGCGGCGACCTCGCTGCCGTCCCTCGCCAGGGCGTTCACGTACACCTCCGCAAGGCCGTTGTCGCCCGCCTCGCCCGTCTCCCGGAGGACCCTGTCCATATGGTACAGCGAGCGGGCGGCCCCAAAGGGGTCGAACTCGCAGACGATCGCCACGCAGACGTCCGGGACGTCCTCGAAGCGATCACCCGGCCCCGTCCTGTCCGCCGTCACGAGCGACGCGTAGTAGCGCGCCCGCCTCTGGAGGTCGCCCTCGTCCACCCGCTGCACCTCCACGTCCACGAACCCGCCGCCCGAGAGCTCGCAGAGGGCATCGAGGACCGCCGAGCGCCCGTGGGGGTTCGTGACGGCGGACTGCGGGGTGCACTCCACGACGGTGAGCCCCGGGTCCTCGAGCAGCACCCTCAGCACCTCCTCGCAGAAGTCCTTGCTTTGCGCCATCACCCGAAACATCAGGTCGTCTATGGGCCTCAGGGCGCCCATGTCAAGCCTCGTCTGCACCATCCGACCGCCCCCCTTCCGTTTGCCGCCTCTCCTTTCACCCATCATAGCACAGTGAAAGAACAATTGTTCTTATAAGTTCATGGAAATACACCCTCCCTCCAAAGACAGAACGCACACTTGGGGGGTGGGCGCCGGGTAGGCCACGCCCAGCAGGTCATGGGGCCGCCCTCGGGTGGCGGGACGGCTCTGCGGCTGCCGGCCCGCTCGCCCGGCGGCCCCCCGGCTCCCTGCCACCGACTTTCGGCACGGGCGCCCTGGCGCCATTCCTGGGTTGCCGTGGCCGTCCTCACGTCCCATCCCCCAATCACGTGTGGTCTGTGTGCACCCATCCTCAAGTTTCTCTCCTCCACTGTTGACATGGTGACGCCCCTCGTCTCCCCCGATGCCGCCAGCAAGTTGGCACGACGAGGGGACGCGTGGAAATGCCTGGCACGGGGTTGCGAGGTGACAAAGGTGCCGGACATGTCGACGGTGGTCTAACGGAAAGTCGTGGAAATGCGCCGGTACCTCGCAAGCAATGCCCAGATGTTCGAACGCATAAACGCAATGGAGGTCAGGCAGCTCGAGTACCAGAAGACGAGCGCTTCGAGCGAGTCTTCGACGACATGGAGGCCCACGAGGCACCGAGGCAGAAGGTCTTCTTCGAGGGCCAGGTCTTTGACGCGTTCGAGCTCCTGGTGTCGCTGGTGCAGCATGCCAAGGAGTCCATAGTCCTCATCGACGGCCACACCGATGCGGACACCCTCAACACACTCGCCAAGAAGAACGGGGGCGTGGCGTCCACACTCTAGACCCACCCCAAGGCGAGGCTCACCACCAGGGACGTCGAGACCTTCAACACCCAGTGCCCCAAGCTCACGGTCAGACATGCCGAGTCATTTCATGACCGCTTCATGATACTGGACGATATGGGAGCCTACCTCGTGGACGCACCCCTTGAAGACGCGGGGAAGAAGGGCTTCGGCATCACGAGGATTGAAGGCCTCGAGACAGTCCGAGCCATCCTCGACAGCTTGGACCCCGGCGAGGAAGTAGTTCCTGATGAGGACACCAAGGCATTGGGTGGCAGGGAAAACCGGATAGACCGATAGGAGGCATGAGAAGGAAGCACCGCATCCCATGTGCGGCGCCCGCCCGTATGACGAGAAGGACTCATGGTCTAAGCAAGGCTATCAAGAGTTTTCAACACCGTGCGGAGGGAAGGCGGCGGCCGTACACGAGCCAAAGCACCACCGCCAAAGGGGCAGCCAGCACGCAGAACACAGGAGTCAGCGCATCGGCCGCACCCCACGCCAGCTCCTCGTGCCAACGCCTCCTCACTTCAGCATCTCGTTCATGCGCCGCCACCTGGCCGCGTAGTTCGCGCCCAAGCGGCATTTGCGTTCCTCGCCGTTGCCATAGTCGCCGCAGGTGACCGCCTCAGGCAACTCGAGAACAGGGCGAGGCCGTTGTCGAGAGACCAAGGCTCGGGGCAGTCCCTTGGAGTTTGACAAGACTGTAATGGGGGATGCGGCCCGACGAGATACGCGGCCCCTCGGCCGCCCCGAGGCAGGACTCCTCCATAGGCACGACCAGGGCAGGGTTGCGATCGGCAAGTTCATGAAAATATCCGGCACGCGCCCGGAGCAGCACGGAGGCACCGGAGTCAAAAGCGACCCCGGTCACGGGAGCCCGACATGCGCGGGAGGAACCTAGGGTCGGCGGCAGGAGCGTGGGCTAGGTAGCGGGGCACCTCAGAGACTGCGACGAGGGCGAGAGGCTGGGGTCGAGACGCGCCACAGGAGGTGGGCAAGTCGCGCGCTCCTGCCCTCAACGTCACACCGCCCCTCGCACGGGGAGGCAACGGGGACCCCTGGTCGATGACCGGCGCAAATGTGGAGTTCAGGACGGCGGTGGAGGCGGAGCCCGACCCATTGGCCCGACATACCGGGGAAATCGACCAGGGATTGGACTATCATGAGGGGATGACATCCAGTCTGCGTCGTGTGTCCGTGGACTTGGGCCGCCCCTCTCTATGGCAGATTCTGCAATCGAGCGAGTCTTGATCCAAGTTTCCCACCGCAGCCCCCTCGCTTGATTCAGGTCGACGTTAACAGCCTCACCGGACGACGTGCGGGTGCTCGACCGCTCCTACACCGACGGCGGCTGGTGGCTCTTCGACCATAGGATCAACCTCACCGACGAGGTCTTCGCGCTCGCGGGCGAGGAGGCGCCGCGCAGGTGGATGCGCGTCAGGGACGTCAAGGCCCTGCTCGAGAAGGGAAAGGATCCGCTGGACCTGAGACACCGCACGGGGGACGTTCATCTCGGTTGATAATCCGCAGTTGTTGATACCGGCCTGAGACACCGCACGGGGGGACGTTCAACCCAACAGCCCCGTTTTGTCAACTGAGACGGGTCAAGCGATATCAGGGTACTGCGGAGGTCAGGAGAAGAGCGCAGAAAGTATAGATGAGAGGTTTAGGCATGGGATTAACTTGGATTAACAACGACAGTTTTATCACTATCTAACAGTCTAGATAACGGGTGATGGATCTGCTAGACGATATGACCCGAACTGAGGGAGTGGAACTTATCTCTGAGTCGGGGCCCCAAGGGGACCTCCCGTGAGCCGGGATGGTTCCGTCGCGGCAGAACGGCGCCGAGGCGCCACGACCGACGGGAGGGTCCCCATGGCCATCTATCGTGCATGCCTCGGAGTCGACAGCCACCCGTGAGCCGCGACGACATGCGCGCCGGCGCCCGAGGACGGCGAGCCGGGGGCTCGCACGTCCGGGGGAAGCGACCACGGGGAGATGGCCGCGTGGATGGCCGACTTCCCACAGCCGTCCCACGGCTGTTTTGGTTCAATAAGAACTGCGCAAGGGGTGCGGACAAATAGTTGGACCAAACAATGTTCTTTGTCGAAACTTGCATATATATTAACACGTGGTATTATATATACAAATGGAAAATGCGTACGGCATAGCATCCGGTTACACGACCTCGCAGGCGGCGAGGCTCCTAGGCGTGGGCAGGCACGAGGTGGCGAGGCTCGTGCGAAACGGCATCCTCCGCGCCAGGAAAACCGACTCCGGCACCCTCGCGATCGATCCCGGCAGCGTGCACGCCCACGAGGCGCTCTCGCAGTTCAAGGGTAGGCCGTGGAGCCCGCAGACCGCCTGGGCGGCGCTTCTGGCGATAGGCGGGGACGACGTCTCCTGGCTCGAGTACCACAAGAGGCGGCGCCTGCTCCTGAAGCTCAGGGAGATCGGCGCAGGAGAGCTCGTCTGGCTCGCGCGGAACAGGATGGAGGCGAGGAGGTACCTTGTATCGCCGTCGTTCGAAGACGACGTGCGGAAGGCGCTCGTGGCCACGGGGATGGCCTCGGTCCTTGCAAACGACCTCGGACTCGCGTCGACGGCCCCCGTCTTGGACGGGTATGTGGTCGGGATGACCGCGGAGGAGCTAGAGCGCGACTTCTTCCTCGTGGAGGACGCGACGGGCTCGTGCACCGCAAGGTTCGCGAGCGACCTGCCCGATTCGCTGGCTGATGCCACAGAGATGCCTGCGGCGGTCGTGGCCGCTGACCTGGCGATGTCGGTCGACGCGCGCGAGCGCAGGTGCGGGCTCGACTACCTGGAAGGGCTCCTCGATGGAATGCGCTGAACTGAAGGTATCGAAGCTCATGAAGCCATGGGATGTCGTCATAGAGCTCGGAGACGGCCTACCGGAGGGCTCATGGACGCGCGTCGGCGGGCTCATGACGCAGGCCCACGCGATGATCGCGAGATACCAGTCCCGCGCGACCGTGAACGTCGACGTCCTGGTCGACGTGATGGCCTCGACCTCCAACATATCCGCCGTGATAAAACAGCTTGAAAGTATGGGGTTCGCCCTCAAAGAGCCCGGTTTGCGCGGCACCGCCTTCCACCGCATGACGCGCGGAGCACTCGTCGCCGACATCTTGGTGGCCGACCACCTGCCTTCGGGCAAGGCCAGGTCCGCCAAGGTCAACAGGTGGCCGATGATGGAGATCGCAGGCGGGACCCAGGCGATCGAGCGGGGCATGGACCTCGCGCTGATCCACGAGGACGGCTCGATTAGGATACGCATACCCGACCTCCTGGGAGCGCTCGTCCTCAAGAGCGCGGCATACTGCGCGGACAGACGCGACAGGCGCCGCCACCTGGACGACATCGCGCTGCTCGCGAGCCTCGTCACCGACCACAAGGACTGCATCGAGCGGCTTCACGGATCGGACAGGAGGCGGCTGCGGACGGCCGCGAGAGCGCTTTTCGACCCCAACAGCAGCTCCTGGACGCGCCTGAGCCCCGAGAAGCGCAAGGCGGGGCAGTTCACCCTCGCCGTGCTCACCCGATGAAGGGACGGACAAGGGCGCGCGTTCGTCGCCAGGACCACCGATGGGCACATGCGTGACCGGGTCGCACTTGATTCCGGAAATGCCAGCGAATGCGACCTGAAGATCTCCTCGAACAAAGACGGATTTGCGTCTAGTCATGCAAACGATACCGCCGTGCGCTCGTTGCACCGCTCACCGACACGAACCCAAGCTCCGTTAGCCCGCGTAATAATACGTTAGTCTGAGAGGTCCCCATTTTAATTCCTTGGGCTATTTCTGCAGTTCTTGAAGGCCCGTTGGCTTCCAGATAATTCAGCACCGCCCTCTGCGCGTCCGTCAGCGAATCATCGCCGCGCTTCGACGGTCTTCGACGATCTTCGACGGTCTTCGACGGCGCTTCGCCGGCCGAATCGGCAGAGACGAGCGGCAGGGTGAGCGTGGTGCGGTCTGGGCCGTAGGCGACCTCGTAGTCCGGCTCGGCGTACCCGGCCCACGCCCAGCCCCCGAAGATCTTGTCCATGCCGCTGCCCGCGCGCTCGCCGATCTCCACCATCGCGAACATCCTCATCATGGTCTCGTTGCGCGGGTCGGTGCTGCCGGGCTTCTTCGCCTCTTCGACGGGCATGCGGAAGTCTCCGGGGTTTGCGATGGTGATGGCCTCGTCGTCCCACACGCACACCACGCCGCGCCGGTCGAACCAGTTGGCGTTCGTGAGCGCGTTCACGATGGCCTCGCGCAGCGCCTCGTGGGCGGGCGTGTCGTCCACGCGGTCGACGCCGTCCAGGCGGAAGGGCACCTTGAGCGCCGCCTTGAGCTTGTTGTACACGCGGAAGTAGAAGTCGTAGACGTTGCCCGTCCAGTCGCCCGGCTGGCTGGTGAAGCGGTCCGCCCAGCGCTCGACGGCCCCAGCCTCCTGGCGGTAGTCCAAGAAGTAGTGCGGGAACTCGTAGGTGATCCAGCGGTCCTCGCCGAACATGAGGAGTCCGGCGCGTGTCGGACGTAGCTCGCCGTTCTCGTCCACGCGCAGCGCCCCGATGTCGGTGAGGAAGGTCTCGTCGTCGGCCTTGCCCCACACGTGGCCCTCGTTGCGCTGGTCGAATCGGCGTCGATAGGCCGCGACCGTCTCGCGATTGATGAACTCCACGCGAGCGCTCTCGGCGATGGCTGCGTCCTGGCTCGAGGTGTCGGAATCGCGCAGCATCGAGAGCACCTCCTCGCGCTTGCACTGGTGGTCGCCCGTATGCGTGCGGCGGAAGGTGCCACCGAAGATGCTGTTGTCGATGTAGACGGGCCTGGTGTAACGGTCGACCCACGGAACGCGAATGACCACGATGTCCTTGCCTTCCACGGTCTCCACGGTGGCATCTGCGTCCTTCATGAAGCGGGCGGAGAGCTTGTCCTCGGAGAGCGCTGCGTTCCAGAAGTCGTCGAGCACCTTCTCGGCCTTCGGGATGCCATGCACTACGAAGCTGTCATCGTCCCTGCGCTCGGAGACGCCCAGCACGATGACGCCGCCGGCCGTGTTGGCGAAGGCCGAGACCGTCTCCCACACGCTGCGCGGAAGCTCGCCCTGCCCGTCACGCCCAAGCGCCTTCTTCGCCTCCAGGCGGTTGCCCTCCCGGTATGTCTTGAGTTCGTTGAGGTCGAACATGTAAGCCTCCGTCCGTCCTATCTCATTCTTGCTCATCATTTGGCTTTTGCGCCGAGAGAAGCCTATCGGTTAAGTGGCCGAATATCGCCCTGTCAATCTTGGTCTTCATGATGCGCATGTTGTCGTACCGTTCGGCATTTGCCTGGAACCACGCTCCAATATCCGTCGAATCTATGGAAACACTGATTTATTCAAGTCTCGCCGGAGTCGCGCAGCAGCGGGATCCGGGCCCTGGCGGCGGCCTGTGCCTGTGCCTGGGCCGTGCGCATGCGGGCCAGGCGCCCGGGCATCTCCCTGTCCTCCGCGCCCAGCGCCACCGCCGTCTTCGACCCCGCCAAGCCGTGCCTCCCGTCCTCGCCCCCCGTCGGCGGTAGCATGCCACACCTACAGTCCAATTACTTCGTGGATATTATACTGGTCGGTTGCATCCCGATACACAAGATCGGAGAGGGGCGGCCTTGCACAGTGACCAAGGGAGTCGTTCTGATGGCAGAAGGTTGTGCGAAGTCGGTCTACCGCCTGAGCATTCTCATGCCGGCACAACTTCGCATAACCGATGCCTTCTCATAACGGTGGAAATGAGTGAACACGAGAAAGGAAAGTGGATGTCAATAGTTATACACTTCTGTTAAACTTCTGCCATGACACACTTCGACGACATATACGAGATAGCGGCGGACAACTATGGCCTCGTCACCTTCGCCGAGGCGCGGGAGGCGGGCGCCACGGGTGGAGAGCTCGGCCGCTGGGTCGCCCAGGGAAGGCTCGAGCGCAGGGGGCGCGGCACCTATCGCCTCGTGAGGCGCACCCCCACCCCCTACGACCGCTACGCCGAAGCCGTCGCCCTCGTGGGGCCCGGCTCCGTCGTGTGGGGCGACTCCGTCCTTGCGATGCTGGACCTCGCCTACGAGAACCCGCCCGTCGTCTACGTCGCGTTCGCGAGGCGCGTGCGAAGGGTGCTCCCCGCATGGGTGAGGCTCGTGGGCGAGCACGTGGACGAGCGCACCGCCTACGAGGGCGTACCCTGCCAGGCGCTCCCCGAGGCGATCCGCGCGTGCAGGGGGCACGTCCTTCCCGAGCGGCTCGCAGACGCCGCGCGGGATGCCCGTGCGCGCGGGCTCATCACCAGGGCGGAGGCGGCAGAGCTCGAGGAGGACATAGCATGAGCGGGCGCAAGAGGCCCAACAGCAGGCGAAACCTGGACATAGCGATAGAGCGCATGGCGGAGGGACGCGGCGACCCCCTGAGGGTGCGCGCCACGCTTGCGGCCGCCATCGTGGCGCAGATGCTCCCCGGCGGCGTCGTCAAGGGAGGCAGCGCCTTGAAGCTCAGGTTCGGGGACGCGCAGACGCGCTTCACGCGCGACCTCGACGCCGCGAGGGAGGGCGACCTCGACTCCTTCGTCGACGGACTCGACGCCGCGCTGCGAAGGGGATGGGAGGGCTTCACCGGGCACCTCGCCGAACGGGAGCCGGCACACCCCGAGGGCGTAGAGAAGCGCTACCTCATGCGCCCCTTCGATGCGAAGCTCTCCTACAACGGCAAGTCGTGGGTAACCGCTGTTAGCGCCGGCCTAAAATCGCCACTCATGCAGCCAGAGGAGATCGACCGATTGCGGCCGAAAGAGAATCGCCGATTGCAGCCGGACTAAAGTCGCCGTTACGCCAGCGCATCGTTGGCCGATTGTCTCCCTTGCCTTGTCCCGCCCCCTACCTCTGGACCCTGGTCACCGACGGGACGGACTCCACCGAGAAGGTCACGCACTCTGCTCCCCTGAAGCTGGGACCGCGCATGACGAGGACCGACGCCTTGTCGAATATCCTGTCCAGGGCGCACGGCAGCGCGCCGTCGCCCGTGAAGGACCCGTCCCAGTCGTTGACGGGCGCGTCGCCGGTGAGGATGAGCGTGCTCGGCCCCCCCTTCTCGCAAGCGCCTGTCGACGACGTCGAGGAACAGGTCGGTGCGCGCCCTGTCGAACACGCATCTCCCGGCCTCGCCCACCATCAGGCGGGATGGCCTCACGAGGGTCCCCGGGGCCCTGGCGGCGTCGCCCCTCTCGGCGGCCTTGGCCAGCTCGTCGCGCGGCTCGCCTGCCTTGAGGCAGTGGGCCTTGCAGCCCCTCGTGCGGCACTCGTGGCCGTACGCCCGCGCGGGGTGGGTCTTCCCCATGCCGCCGGGCCC
>ERZ773083.2428-NODE-2428-length-11530-cov-3.427625_pt1 | contig 11530 bp, 10 predicted proteins | sample MGYA00511465_ERZ773083 | MGnify/ENA primary metagenome ERZ773083 (study PRJEB29015, sample SAMEA2738001) | human oral metagenome | biome: human oral; feature: human-associated habitat; material: dental | place: China | collected 2060 ... | reverse complement strand
GGCAATTGAATGAGAAAATTAGGGAATGAGAAAGTTAGCAAATGAGGAAATGAGGAAGGATAAGATTTTAAGAGAGGCAATAAAACATTGAGATAACTAAAGACTAACAAATTAAAACTAATATAGATGAAAAGAATAGTATTTTTAATGGTGTCGTTCATCTTGATGACACCTTACATAAACGCACAAGAAAAAAAGAAGTTTGCTGTGAGAACCGTTGCTTTTTACAACGTTGAGAACCTTTTCGACACGATTAATGACCCTCATAAGTTTGATGATGACCGCACTCCTGAGGGAGCTGACCGTTGGACGAGTAAAGTGTATAACGACCACGTACACAAGATAGCCAAAGTAATTTCGGAGATAGGAAGTGATGTTACCAAACACGCCCCCGATATAGTAGGTCTTGCCGAAATAGAAAACGAAGCGGTAGTGAGAGACCTTATCAATACCGAATATTTGAAGAGATATAATTATGGGATTGTACATTACGAATCACCCGACGCTCGTGGGGTGGATGTAGCTCTCATCTACAAAAAAAGCGTGTTTAAACCTACTGCTTCATTTCCACACCCTTTATACCTCACCAAAGATGACGGGAAGCCTCTTTACACTCGCGACCAACTGTTAGTAAGTGGTGAATTGGACGGTGAAATGATTCATTTTATAGTAAACCACTGGCCTTCACGTTTTGGAGGAGAAGCTAAAAGTAGACCCAGTCGTGAAAAAGCGGCGGCTTTGAACAAGAAAATTATAGATTCACTCCTCAGCAAAGACCCTAATGCTAAAGTGATAGCAATGGGTGACTTTAACGACGACCCTATTAACTCAGGCTTTAAGAATGTGTTAAAGACCAAAGACAAAAAAGAAGATGTAAAACAAGGAGAGCTATTTAACCCTATGGAGGCTATGCTGAAAAAAGGAATGGGAACGTTAGCCTATCAGGACGGCTGGAATCTTTTTGACCAGTTTTACTTTACTTATGATTTGCTAAAAGAAGACAAGAGTAGTTACCGCTACTGGAAAACGGGGATATTCAATCGCTCGTATTTGGCTAACCCCAAAGGGCGCTATAAGGGATATCCTTTCCGCAGTATGAGCAATGGCAATTACACTTGGGGATACTCAGACCACTTCCCGGTGTATATGTACCTTATCAGAGAACTGAAATAAGGGAATAAGAATATTTATGTTAGCAATTGAGAGGCTACCCGAAGAGTTTAAAATATTTTCGGGTAGCCTCTCGAACTTTTCTATTCTTCTCTCACCTCTGTTGTCTCCTCAGTAGGTGCTTCTACAGGTGCTGTACTCTCAGGCTGTGGAGCAATTACAGGAGGCTCTTGCTCCTGTAAAGGTCTGTTTTTAGAGAGTTTAAAACCTACACCTACCGAAATGGCAAAGTAATAACTTTGAGCGTCTTTAAAGTTTAGATAAGGAGTAGGTTCTTGATTGGTGAGAGGCGATAGATTGGTAGAAAAACGACCGTCTACAGTAAGGATGATTTTAGGAAATTCCCACATCACACCTCCTCCTAAATGCAAATTCATCACAACACTATTGAAATGTGAGGTGATATCATACTTCTCACTGTATTGTTTCTCGGAATAAGAGGCTAAAAGTAAGAATTTAGGAGCTACTCCTATTTGTCCAAAGCCCCTAAATTTCTTTTTACCTTCTATTTGTAGTAAAATAGGTACTTCCAAACAATCAAAACGAATAAAATGACGGTCGGATAGTTTTAAATCAGAACCTTCAGGACGAAAAGGAATAGCTTCGCGTTTGTACATCACTTCGGGTAAGAATACCCAATGGGTCTTGAGTGGAAGGCGGAAGAATACGCCTGTGTTAAAAACTCCTGAATGCCCAAAGTACTCTATATTATAGCTTTCATTGGCTGTTTTAGGAGTTATAACGCTTACCGTTGCCAAAGGATTATTAAGTTTTACCCCTATGGCTGTCTGAGAAAAACCGAGTGTAGCAACACTCAAAAAAACGATGGTGATTAAAAAACGTTTCATAATATATGTTGTTAAAAATTAAATTTCTTGTTCTTGTGGTGTATTCACCTCAGCAGGAATACTATCATTGATAATTGTTGGGAGCTCTTCTTGGGGAATAGTTCTCATCTTTTTAGAGAGTTTGTAGCCTGCCCCCAACGAAATACCAAACACAAATGTTCTCGCTTTATCAAAATTGATATATTCTGTACGGCTTCCCGATGCTAAGTTCGTTATATTAGCAGAAAAACGGGCATCAACTGTATAAATCCATTTAGGGCGCTCAAATAGCACACCTCCTCCAATATGTCCTATCAACATCACTGTATTAAATTGGGAACTCCCTCCGTAAGTAACATTTTTAGAGGCATCATAAAAAGAAGAAGAGAAGAGGATTTTAGGTGAAAAACCTACAAAACCAAAACCTCTAAACGCTTTCTTACCTTCGTATTGTACTAAGAAAGGCACGTCCAGGTATTCAAACCTATAATAAGAATCTTTGCTGCTATTCTCTATTCTAAAACGCACAGCTTCGTGCTTAAAAAGCAATTCGCTTTGTAATACCCAACGCTCTTTTAAAGGAATACGAACAAAGCCTCCAAGACTAACAAAGGCATTGTAGGTTTTTATATCAACATTGGCTGTTGTATATAAAGGAGTTATTAAGCTAACAGCCGATAGAGGATCCGTTACTTTTATCCCTATCGCAGTTTGCGCAAAGCTAAATGTAGTAACACTCAAAAAAATGATGATGATTAAAAAACGTTTCATAATATATGAGTTAAAAAACTAAAATTCTTGTTCTTGTGGTGTATTTACCTCAGCAGGAATACTATCATTAGTAATTGTTGGGAGCTCTTTCTGAGGAATAGCCCTTTCTAAAGGCAATACTTTCTTTTTAAAAGGTTTGTAACCTGCCCCTAAAGAAAACGCAAAATAATAGCTTTGCGCCTTACTGAAATCAATATCAGGGGTGTTCTTTTCAGAAGTAAGTGGTGTAAGGTTAGTAGCGAGTCTTCCATCAGCAGTAAAAACCCAATCTCTTCTGTTCCATAAAACACCTCCCCCAACATTTAAATTGAGAACAACCCTATTAAAAGAGCTCGTAACATTATGGTCGCCTTTTTCTAAAACAGCAGAATACTTTGCTGAAGTTAAGAATTTAGGAGACACTCCTAATTGAGCAAACCCTCTTACGGTGCGCTTTCCTTCCCATTGTAACAGGATAGGGACCTCAGCATACCAAAATTCATATACTCCGCGATCAGAGAGAAGTTCTTCTATTGTTTCCTCTTGATGAAAAAACCAAACCCCTTCACGCTTGAACAACGCTTCGGTTTGTAGTGCCCAATGTGTTTTTAGAGGTATTCGCATAAAGGCTCCTATATTAAAAGCCCCTATATAAAACTCACCAAAAATACCTCCTCCGTTTCTAATTCCCTTTGGTGTATTTGCAATTTGATGTTTCATTACATTAACTGCTACAAACGGATTAGCAACTTTCACCCCTACGGCTATTTGGCTATAGCTAAATGCCGAAATACTTAAAAGCATAGCAGTGATTAAAAAACGTTTCATAATATTTTAGTTAAAGATTATTATTACCTCTTATCTATTACTTATTGCCTAAGTCTAAGTATTTTTCAAAGTAATCAGCAATGTCTTTGAGTTCTTGGCGGTAGTGATCGTCGTCTTTTTCGGTAAGGATACCATAGCCATAACGACGGAAGTCCTGTAGTATATCCGAGAGTCGGTTGGTGATGAGTTTGAGCGTGATATGCACATTGTCTTCCGTGCGATTAGAGAGGTAAATCCCTAATACCTTACTTCCATTTTCTTCCACTATCCTACTGATTTCAGTAAAAGAATAATTGTGAGCACTTTTCTCTAAGATGAGTATCCGACCCGCTTCTTGTATAAAAGGCGTTTTGGTGAGTTGTTGTATAAAGTCTCCCAAGTAGTAATAACCTATAAATTGCTGATTCTCATTTATTACGGGGAGCATATCGGTGTGATAGGAAGCAAAAGCCTCTATTACGGTATCCCACGTTGCGGTTAGCGATACAAAAAAGCGTTCTAACGCATACTGATAATCGACTACTAAAGCTTCCTTAGCTGCACCTTCTACCACTTCTTTGCGGAGTACCCCTATAAAAGTATCTCCCTCACAAACAGTCAGAGCTGAAAGTAAATGCGCCTCAAAAAGCAACTGTACCTCTTCTATGGAAGTTGTAAGCGTAATATGTAAAGAATGGGTTGTCATATTGTTACTTGTTAATAGCAGTCTGTTTTGATTTGTCCTTTGTTTTGGTAGTAGCTCAGCGGTTTTTCTAAATGTTCTCTACAAATAGTCTCTAAGACTTCGGTAACTGCTTTCTCCATCGCAACCGACCCGCATATCATTATAATTCCTTTGTTTTTGAGGAGTTCAGCAAAGAAAGGGGCTTCTCTTTGCAAGATGTCTTGCACATAGAATTTATCACCTTCACGCGAGAGGGCTTGCCAATAGTTGGCTATCTTTCCTTCGCGAGTAAACTGTTCTATATAAGGGCGGTAGATTTCCAAAGAGGCTTCACGACGACAACCCCATATCAGGGTGATAGGTTTCTTTTGGGTATTTTCGGCTATCATTCCTATAAAGGGCGCCATCCCCGAACCATTGGCAATACAGACCACTTGAGTTGCTTTTTTAGGAAAATGGAAGTGTTTGTTGGCTACCAAAGCAGCTTGCAATGTATCGCCTATTTGCAAATTGTTCAGCAGGTTAGATACCACCCCTTGTGAATGTAACTTCACGCTCAACCACACATCTCCTTGGTATTTGGCAACCGAATAGAGTCGTTCGCGCCCATCTTCAGGGGTAATGCCCAAGAGGTCGCCAGACACAAAACTACTTTTTTTGGACGGGCGTAGCGCTATTAGGAAAATATCGTCTTCCATTACGGGCGTTTTCTCCGTTACCGTAAAAGTGAGCGGTTTGCGCTGAGGTTGTACGCTGAAATCATCGGGCAAAGCCAAAGAGAGCTTTTGCGCCATACCCCAAGCTGTTGCCCACGCTTTAAACTGACCAAAATCTTGGTCGTTTACGGTATGCAAAGGCAGCGCACATTCAGCTTGTGCAGTAGCCGACAAAAGTTGGTCTACTTCTTTGGCATATTTGCAGAAATCGGGGTAAGAGTCAGAGCCAAAACCGAGTACGCTATACGCCAAAGGTTGTGCGGGGGGATATTTCGCCCATAAGTGTGCAAAGTGAGTCGCATTGATAGGCGCCTCGCCATCGCCATAAGTGCAAGTAAATACAATGAGTTGCTCTGCTTTTACAAAACGAGTGTAGGCATTCATATCGGTGAGGTAGGAACGCTTGCCCAAACGGAGGAGTTCGTTGTGGAAAAGGATAGCAAATTTGCGGGTGGTGCCTCCTTCGGTACCTACTAACACGATGTATTCACATTCGCTTTTATCAAACGGATTGTTGATGCCTTTCTTTCGTTTTCTGAGGGTCATCGCAAAGCCAGAGTAGAGGAAGAACAACAACGCCATACACGATAGCAACAACACGGTCGCCCAGAGGTAATGCCCTTTGCCGATGTGCAAGGTGCGCACCAAGTACGCCAAGCCTTTGTAAGGAGAGGTGGAGGTGCTAATCACCTCGCCCGTAAACTGATTGACTACTATATTTTTATCGATGAAATCTACTTTATAGACCTCTTCTACATCTTCAAAAGCAGGAAATTCTACTTGACGCACTTCGGCGAGAGGCACTTGGAAAACGGGGAAGTCTTTAGCGGGTTTTGCGGGCGTTTCTTGTAGTGTGCTAACATCGTAATTATGTTCGGCTTTGAACTTAGGAAACACTCCCACTGTTTCAAGCATCATATACACCCCCGTGAGGGCAATGATAAAGATAGGCACGAGCGCCCAGCGCCCCAGCGCACTGTGGTAATGATTGTAGAATTTCTCTTGCGGAAGTTTGTGGAAGAACCTGCCCCAGCGTTGCTGTTTGCGGGCGATGAGCCATATACCCGACAAGGCTACTACACACAAACACAAAGCTGTAAGCCCCATAATCACCCGTCCCGTTTTGCCCATATAGAGCGAACGGTGTAGCGTTTTGACGAACTGTATAAACTTCGAGGGTTTGTAATTCCCTTTGATAACCTCCCCCGATTGCGGATGGATAAAGAGTTTTTCGCCCTCAGCCGTCTCTATTTGCACAAAATGATTGCGGTCGATAGTGAGTTTAAGGGCATCTATATTCTTTTCCTTCAAAACGGCAATGGTTTGGGCAAGGGTAGTGCTTTCAAACGCTGCACTTTTGTAAGGCAACGTTTGGTTATACACCGATTCACCTGCCAAGATAGCCCCTGTAAGAGCCCCCAGCAGTATGAATACCCCTGCTATCAGGGAAAATATTAAGTGAAGTTTACGCATAATAATTACGAATGACGAATTACGAGTGACGAATTACGCAAAGGCGATTTGTTGATGTGTTAATTTGTTTGGCACGAGCTACAAGCTCGCGCCAGCAGAGGGTCAATTAGTCGCAATCTGGTGCTATAGCTATATCGGTTTCTTCAATTTTTATTTCTTCAAGGCGTTTGAGTTTCTTTTCTTTTACAAAATCGTATAGATAGTAATAATCATCAAAAGATACTATAGCAACATTCCCCTTTACGTATTCTATACTATCATATTTAGGTTCAGCTATTATTTCTCCTTTCAGATTGATAAGACCTATACCGCTATCAGTATAGTATTTGGCAACCCCATTTTTAAAGGAGCTTACCCCTCTATTAGTAAACTCAAACGGAATCACTACCTCATTTTTTAGGTTGATATACCCCCATTTACCATCTTTGCGTACCGCAGCCAATCCTTCGCTAAAATTACCGACTTCTTCATATTCTAACGGAATTATTACCTTGCCATAGCCATCTATATAGCCCCATTTACCCCCTTTTTTAACCGCGAAAATAGCATCATCACTCAAATTCTTTCTTAAAAGATCGTAGGTGTCTAACAAATTACCATTCAAATCATAGACCATATACTTACATTTCTTACGTACACCTACTATGTAAGTGTTGTCAGAAGGTTCAATCACATCGGCATCAAAATCTTGGATAACAGGTTCTCCTTTAAGGTTGATATATATGTAATCTCTCACTTCCATTACTTTAGCCAAACCTTGTCGAAAGGCAAAAGCATCTCTGTAGGTAGCAGGTATCACCCATTCATTTTTAGTATTGATATATCCCTCTTTGCCGTTCAATAAGAATATTGTCATCTATCTCATCGGTGTAAATCCAGTGATAGCTTATAGGGATAATTTCTTTTCCTTCAAGGTTAAAAAGACCTACTTTCCCATTAAGTTTTACGGTATACCCATTTTTGTTAGAGTTTATAAATGAATATTTTAAGGGGAGTATTATAGTGCCCTTTTCAGAAACTACCCCATACTTTTCATTCTTCTCAACAATAAATTGACCTTCACAACCAAATCTTATAGAGTTATAAGTTCCTTTAAGAATGGGTTGTAAATTTTCGTTATACACCGAACAGCCTTTTGCTTGCTTACAAGCAATGATGTATGGTTGTTTTTCTTTTATAGAATTAAAAGTAGGGGCTAACACTGTTTTTCCCTGCAAATCTACCAATCCTAACTTACCCTTTTCTTCAAAGATAAAGTATTTAGGTTGTGCCAACCCCGTAAAGCCACACAACAGCAAGGTTAATTTTAATAAAAAATGGATTTTTTTCATTGTTTTTTTTAATTTACTGATTTATTAATTTGTTTGGCACGAGCTACAAGCTCGCGCCAGCGGTGAATTACTTATGTCTCTCTTTTTCTAATTTATAAGATGAATTAGTTTTTTTTGATAAGGAATTAATATACGCATTTTTTATAAAGAATTGTTCTCCCTTCATTATAATTTTGGATTCTTCGTCAAAATTAACACCTCCTATATTGTCCTCTATATTGCTAATATACAAAAATAAAGTATCTTTTTTCGAGATTCCAGATAATAGAAATCTCTGATATAATTGGTATCCTTTTGCTTCATAAACTATAGAATCTTTTGAGATATCAATCTTAATATCATAAATTTCTCTCCAATCATCATTATTTTGATTGAGTGTTAAAGTGTATTTTCCAAACCATTTACGATCTATCTTTTTTCGGAAAAAGATATTATGATATAACATAAATTTTTTATTTAATTTTTGTTTTACTTCTTTAGAAGAATATAAATCTTCTTCTTTACTCACCTTAAGTTTTACATTCTTTGAAAGGTATATAGGTTTTTCATAAGAATAAAGAATATGATTAGCTTTTTTTAGTTGATCATTGAAGGTAAATGAATACTTCTCTTTTCCTGTTTCACCTAAAATTTCACTCTCTATAATAGAATCAAGAGTGATTTTATTGATATATAAATAGATTTGTTCTCCTTCTGTTGAGCCATCTAATATGATAGTATCTTTCAGCTTTTGTAAAAAATTATTTTGATTATTTGTGTGAGTATTCTTATTTTGGCTATTGCAAGATATAAAAAATACTGAAACTAGGTATATAACATATCTATAAAGGAATTTTTGTATGATCATTATTGTTATCAAAACGTGTTTAAACTTTTCTGAGGAACTTGGAGATAAACCCTATATCTCATTATCAAACTTTTATATCCGTCAAGCCAATCATTGGCTTGTTCAATCTTAAACCTATTTTTGTACAATTCTTCATTTTTAATTTTGCCAAAGTTTCAGACTTTGGCAAAGTGTAGTGACGCTTTTCTTACCTCTTACCTCTTATCTCTTACCTAACTCAAATCGTATTTTCTTAGCATTTTTTAGCGCCTCGTGGCTGATAAAATAGGATTTGTAAGGCTTGTCGTCGATGTAAATGTTCTTAATGTAAATGTTTTCAGGCGAAGCATTACTTTCTATTACCAAATCGCCAGCAGGATAGTACTGCGGGTTGCGTTTGAGGGTGATTTTGGTAAACTTAGGCGAGGTGAAAGTATAGTTAGGTTCGGCAGGAGTGATAGGATAAAAGCCTGCCATTCCATAAATGAGCCAAGCCGACATTACCCCTGTATCTTCATTACCTGGGAGTCCCGCAGGTTTGTTTTGAAAATACTCATTGATGAGTTGGTCTACTTTCTGTTGGGTTTTCCACTCTTTGCCTTTAAGGAAGTTGTAGAGATAAGGATAGGCAATATCGGGTTCGTTTGCCATATCGTACTGTTTACTGTCAAAAATATGGTCGAGTTGCTTTTCAAAAGGTTTTTCACCGCCCATTAGCTTGATCATTCCTTTTACATCGTGGGTTACCATATATACGTATTGCCACGCATTGCCTTCGATATAGCCCACATTCTCTTCAAAGTTAGCCCCACTTTCGGGGTTGAAAGGCGCATACCACTTGCCATTGGCGTGACGCGGACGCAATAAATGGGTTTCTTTATCGAATAACTTTCTATATGAAAAGGCTTGTTTGTTAAACTTCTCGTAATCGGATTTTTTGTCTAATTTTTTAGCGATTTGCGCAATGGCAAAGTCGGCAATATTGTACTCTTGGGTAGTAGATACAGGACCTTTTACCTCTCCGTCTACACTCAAGTACCCCAATTTCCAATACTCTTTCACTCCTGGGCGTATAGGGTTATTTTCAAGGGTATTCGCCCCTTTGAGCATCGCCTCGTAAGCTGTTTGTATATCAAAATCGGTAAGACCGCGCAAATAAGTATCGGCTAATACTATGCTGGCAGGGTCGCCTACCATCGTAAAGGTTTCGGTAGAATTGAGTTCCCATTTGGGCAGCCAACCACTTTCTTTATAGATGTCGAGCATCGTGCGCACCATTTGCAGTTGCTGTTCGGGGTAGAGCAAGGTGAGCAGTTGGTGGTAATTGCGATAGGTATCCCACAATGAGAACACCGTATAACGCTGGTGATTTTTGCCTATTTTGTTAGTCTTGCTCTCAGGGTAATCGCCATTCACATCGTTCAGTAGGTTGGGGTGAATAAGCGCGTGATAGAGCGCTGTGTAGAATATCGTTTTTTGGTCGTCGGTACCGCCTTCTACGGTAGCGCGGAGGGCATCGTTCCACGTTTGGCGAGTAGTGGCATACACCTCGTCGAAAGTGCGGTTGCCTATCTCTTTTTCAAGGTTTTCACGGGCGTTGGCTATGCTCACGTACGAAATACCCACTTTGAGTTCCACGACTTCATCTTTGTCGAATTTATAACGGAAATACGCCCCTATACTATCGCCTACTACCTCGCGGGCAAATTGTTCTTTGAAGCGTGTTTCGCCATTGTACCACATCCATTGGGCTTCCACCCCTTGATGTTTTTCGGGCGTATGCCAAACACCATAGGAAGGTGCTACTTTGCTTACTTTGGCTACAAAATACACTGGATAAGCTAGCTCTGGACTGTTATAGCAGAAAGTCCCTACCATACGCATTCCTTCCACCTCAGTAGGCGATACAAATTTGAGCATCGCGCCCTTTTCGTTGGTGAGTCCGAGTCCGAGATTGATGAGCAAATTAGCTTCTCCTTTAGGGAATTGATAACGAGTGATACCTGCGCGGGTGGTGGCAGTAGCTTCGGTTTTGATATTGTATTTAGTGAGGAAATTGCTGTAATAACCCGCTTTAGCGACTTCTTTTTGGTAAGTAGAGCCGTATTTTAAGTGATTTACCTCCAATTTACCAGTAGTAGGCATTGCGATAATCACCCCCAGTTCAGGGCAACCTACACCACTGAGGTTCACGTGAGTAAGCCCCGTGAAGAATTTATTTTCATTTACATAAGGGTTTGAAAGCCAACGACTGTCTTTTTCAAGCGGAGCTTTCACCCCCGTAGTATCGAAAGCTACATTGAAAGGCGAAATGCTAAGCATACCGCGGGGAGCAATTGCGCCAGGGTGCGTAGCACCAAAGTTAGAAGTACCAATAAGCGGATTGATATAATCCACAGGTTGTTGTTGTGCGTATATTGATAGAGCCACCCACAGAGTGGCAAAAGAAAGAAGTTTCTTCATTCGTTTAGAACTCTAAATGGTTAATCAGGCTACAAATGTACAACTATTTTTTAGAAGAAGCAACACTTAATAACTTATTATACGTTTCTATCAAGGCTTGCCATACCATTTCCCTATGATATCGTTGTTCTATCAAAGGTCTGCTATTACTCTTTAACTTATGATACAACGGCTTATCATCTAATAATAATTTCATTGCTTTTTGAAAAGCTTCTGTATTTTTAGGAGGAACGATAAGTCCGTTTTTGTTTTCTATAATAATTTCGTTACTACCGTTGATATCGGTTACAATACAAGGCAATTCCATAGCACCTGCCTCTAATACTACATTGGGGAAGCCTTCGCGATAACTTGGGAATACAAAACAGTTGGCTATTGCTAAATAAGGGTGTACGTCTTTTTGCTCTCCTACGGATATAATATCAGGGTCTGTATCTACGGCGCTTAATGTTTTAGTTTGCGGGGGGTCTAAATGTGCTTCT
>ERZ773083.2426-NODE-2426-length-11541-cov-5.667073_pt1 | contig 11541 bp, 13 predicted proteins | sample MGYA00511465_ERZ773083 | MGnify/ENA primary metagenome ERZ773083 (study PRJEB29015, sample SAMEA2738001) | human oral metagenome | biome: human oral; feature: human-associated habitat; material: dental | place: China | collected 2060 ... | reverse complement strand
GCCGCCCAGCGGACCATCCACACACATACTCAGTGACTATAGCATAAGATGCGCCCATGTGCAAGAAAAATTTTTCCTCAGCGATCCCCGATTTCTGCCATATTTGCTTTGGCGAAATCGTCCTCACGATTTTTTCCCTTTGGCTTCCGCTTCGGACGGCGCGGCGGCATGTGTGCCTGCCAGTCCGGCTCACAGGTGATGCGGTTGCGCCCGTTCTGCTTCGACTGGTAGAGGGCCGTATCTGCACGTTTTAGCACGCGTTCCGCCGTATCTGCCTCCGTACCGTACCAGATGGCCACACCGCCGCTGCACGTCACCCGATCCGAGGGATGGATCTGCGCCGCAGCGACCGCCTCGCGGATTGTGTTGGCGAACGCCTCCGCCTCCGCCCCATCGTAGTGGAGACAGAGCAGAATGAACTCCTCACCGCCCCAGCGGATGAGGATATGCCGGCGATCTAGGAACCCGCTGATCGTCTGCGCGAACCCCACGAGCACCTCATCGCCGACATCGTGCCCGTAGGTATCGTTGATGTGCTTGAAATGGTCGATGTCAAGCATGATGACGGCGAGCGGCTCTTTGATCTCGAGCGAGATCCGCATGAAATCTCGCGTCGCCGTCGGGAATTTGTTGCGGTTGAACACGCCCGTGAGCGGATCGACCTCCATGCGTTTCGTCACCACACTGACCTCATTCTCGAGGCTCGCGGAGAGCTCGGTAAGGTAGCGCTCATGGGCGGCACGCTCCAAAATCAACTGAACGATAAAGAAAGCGATGGTATAGATGCCGAATGGAACGTAGTAGGTATGCCATGCAAAGAGGCGATACTGAAGCGCCATGCCGTCAATCACGGCGAGCCCCGTGAGCGTTCCGAACGCGATGAGGAGCGAGCGGCAGCGCTGGTTGCCGGCTGTGTGGCACGTCCAGAGCCAACGCCCCGTCATCAGACCGCAGACAAGAAGTGTGGGATAGAAGAAGAACCGCATGAGATACAGTCCGTTCTGCCCGGAGAGCTCCAGCAGCACGGCAAGCAGGAGAATGATGCCATAGGCGAAGGATGTCTGAAGGACGTTCTTTTGATAGCGTTCGTCAATCACTCTGTAGATGAGCAAATTTGCGGAAAGCGGGATAAGGTAAGAAAAGACAAGTTCCACGTCCAGCCAGAGCACAGGCCAGTCAAACCACAGGAGCACGACACTCGACGCGCTGAACATCCAGACGAAGAAGACGAACAGGACGACGATTATGCGCAGGTAGAGATCTCTGAGATCCGTCTCTGCAAAGAAATAGACACCGAGGAGCAGAATGAATACGAGCAGTGCCGTAATGCCGCTGACATAGGGAAAGTCGTAGACAAAGACATCCTCGATCTGATGTGCGCCGCGATCCAGACGAACGCGGTCGAACTGTCCAAGCACCCATATGTTATCGGAATGGATCTGCATGATGAGGTGCCGCCCAATCGCCCATGCAGGCAAATCGACAAGATGCCACTTCCGTCCGTAGGAGCCGTGCTGATCGTTGAGATCACCATAGCGGTAGATGGAGACCCCATCGAGAAAGATCTGCAGGGCTTGGTCCGTCGTGGTGAAGAAGAGGCTCTCATCCACCCCCGTATCGGGCGGAATGTAGACGCGCACCCAGACATAGCGTGTCCCCTCGGGGACGGCGACGCCGAACTGCGGATTGAACCTCCGCCAATGCCCTTCCTCCTTCGGAAACGCAGGAACCGTCTTCGCCGCGTGTTCATTGGAATCCGCTGTATTCGTCTCCCAGTACTCCCATGAAAGTTCAGCGGTTTCAGCGGAAACAGTATGTCCCGTGCAAAGAAGCAGGACAAAAAAAAGTGCCTGCACGAATACACACAATTTCCGAGTCATGTTTCGCTTACCTCCCCACAGAATAATTTCGCTGTAAAAGCAATCGTGTTTAGCTAGAAAGTCCTGCCAACGTTTTGCGTACGATATCTTCCGGTACGTCACTGTGCACGGAGACGGTTCCGATCCCCTCCGCAAGCACCCAATGAATGCGCCCGCCCACCGTCTTCTTGTCGTGGAAGAGATCGGCATACATCGCATCTGCCGTCACGCCCTCGGCAGAGCACGGCAGTTCCATCGCATGGATCAGTGCATCAATGCGCGCACGGTCTTCCCCCGAAAGAAGCCCCAGCTGAGCGCTGATCTCTGCCGCTCCGACCATGCCGATTGCGACCGCCTCGCCGTGCCGATAGCGTGCATAGCCCGTTTCCTTTTCGATCGCGTGCGCAATCGTATGGCCGAAGTTCAGGATGCGCCGAAGGCCGCCCTCTCGCTCGTCCTGGCGTACGACATCCGCCTTGATCGCACAGGAGCGCGCGATCATATGCACCGCCACTGCGGATTCGAGTGCGAGCACGTCTGCGCGGTGCTCCTCGAGCCACACAAAGAAGTCTGCATCATAGATGATGCCGTATTTGACGATCTCACCGAGCCCCGACCAAATCTCACGGCGGGGCAGCGTCCGCAGAAAATCCAGATCCATAAAGACGGCATCGGGCTGATAGAATGCGCCGATGAGATTCTTGCCGAGCGGGTGGTTGACAGCCACCTTGCCGCCGACACTCGAATCCACCTGTGCGAGGAGACTTGTCGGGAACTGGATGAAAGGAACACCGCGCATATAGGTGGCCGCGACGAAGCCCGCAAGATCGCCGACTACGCCGCCGCCGAGTGCAATGATCGGCGAACGTCGGTCTAGGCAAAACTCGATGGCACGCGTATAGAGCTCATTCGCCTGCGTGAGGCTCTTCGATGCCTCCCCCGCAGGAACCGTGACGATCTCCGCGCGAACCCCCGCATTCGCAAAGAGCCCTGCCATCCTCTCTGCGCAGAGCGGTGCGATATTCGTATCCGTGACGATCATGCCGTGCGAAGAATATCCCGCTGAACGGACAAACGCGATGATCTCATCCGCAAGCCCGCTGCCGATGAGAATCGAGTAGCTGCGCTCCCCGAGTTCGACTTCTACCCTCTGCCTCATATTATTTTCTCCATATCCGCGTTGCCTGCACGATATACTCTGCGGCCTCGAGCGGCGAGCGCCCGCTCGTATCGACCGTGATGTCCGCCTCCTCGTAGAGTGTACGGCGCTCCTCGAGCAGCTGCATAACGGCGGCACGCCGATCCCCCGCGTCGGCACGATCGAGGACAGGCCGTGCCCCCCGCGCTGTGGTGCGCTGGAGGATGGTATCCACATCGGCAGTCAGCGCCACGAGAACACCATTTTGACGCAGCAGCGCTATATTTTCGGGATCCTTGACTGTGCCGCCGCCCGTCGCAATGACGAGATTTGTACGCCCCGCCGCATCGCGCACGGCTTCCTTCTCGCGTGCGCGAAAGTACGGCTCACCATGCTGCGCAAACATCGCAGGGATGCTCATGCCGTGCTGCTCCTCGATCTTCTTGTCGAGATCATGAAAGGCGCAGCCGAGCCGTGTGGCAAGCAGACGCCCAATGCTTGTCTTGCCCGTGCCCATAAAGCCGATCAACACAATGTTCTTCATCGGGTCACCCATCGGCTTTCCAAGCGCTCGCGGTAGGCGGCGAGCGACGCGGTGAGATCGGTCATGGAGCCTGCGTGGAACTGCGTGCAGATCGCATCCGCGAGGACAAAGGCGACCATCGCCTCACCGACCACGGAGGCGGCAGGTACGGCGCAGGCATCGCTGCGCTCCTTGCTCGCAGAGACCGCTGCACCCGTTGCGAGGTCGACCGTCTGCAGCGGTGTCATCAGTGTTGGAATGGGCTTCATCGCGGCGCGGACAACGAGCGTCTCGCCATTCGTCATGCCGCCCTCGAGCCCGCCCGCGCGATTGGTCCGACGATAGGGAAGCCCATCCGCACCCATGAAGATTTCATCGTGGATCTCACTGCCGGGCACATGTGCACAGCCAAAGCCGGCACCGATCTCCACGCCCTTGATCGCCTGGATGGACATGAGCCCTCCCGCGAGCTTCCCGTCGAGGCGGCGATCCCACTGCGTATGGGAGCCGAGCCCGACAGGAAGACCACGCACAACGATCTCAAAGATGCCGCCAAGCGTATCACCCGCCGCCTTTGCCGCATCAATGCGTGCCTTGATGCGCGTCTCGGCCGCAGGGTCGCAGCAGTTCAAATCGCTGCTGTTTGTCACACCGATATCCTCATCGCGAATCGCTGCGCGGTCCACCGCCACGCCGCCGATCTCCGTCACATGGGAGGCGATCGTCACGCCGAGCGCGGTAAGCAGCTGACGGCAGACGGCACCGACGGCAACGCGCATCGTTGTCTCGCGTGCACTCGATCGCTCGAGGATATCCCGCGCGTCCGCACGGTCATATTTCAGCGCACCTGTGAGATCCGCGTGTCCCGGACGGACGGCAGTCACCCTTGCCCCCGTCGGCGTACCGAAGGGATCCATGCGCTCCGTCCAGTTCGCAAAGTCATGATTCACAACCTGAAGCGTGATGGGCGAACCAAGTGTCTCGCCAAAGCGCAGCCCCGAAAGAACCGCGACGCGATCCGTTTCGATCTTCATGCGGTCGCCGCGCCCATACCCCTGCTGCCGGCGTGCCAGCTGTGCATCGATCACCTCGCGCGCAACCCGCAGCCCCGCCGGCATACCGTCGAGAATCGCCGTCAGCGCCGCACCATGCGACTCACCGCCTGTGATAAAACGCAGCTGGCCCATGCTATTTCCTCCCCCTCTGTATCATCTGCCATATTTTCATCCATCTTGAAATAAATTCGATATAATATTGTCTTTTCCTGCAAGCACAGCCTCTATTCTGCACGCGCCGCAATATCCATTCGAATGACCATATACAGTTCCTGCTCCTCGGCCGTCAGTGTGAACGCCCCGAAGCGGACGCAGCGCTCCCCCTCCTGCACAGCGTGCAGAAACGAGAGGAGATCGAAGTATCCGCCGCGTACACGCAGTTCGATCGGTTGAATCCGCAGCCCATCTCTCAGCATCATCGGCTGCGGTGCAACGCCCTCGACGGTTACATGATTCCGCCGCGCCAGATGTTCTGCGGTATGGATGAATGCACCCTGCCCACGCTCCTCGGGCAGGGCATCTGCAAGGCGCATCTGCCGCACGCGCAGCTTTTCCTCCGTCTGCGGATCCTCGATCAGCAGGCGCTGATAGTGCTCCACGCGTGCGAGCGTCGTCTCAGCCGCCTCCTGCTCTGCGTGCGCCGCTGTGCGCTGTGCTGCAATATGCGGCGCAAGTACGAGCACATAGAGGAGAATCAGTGTACACGCCCAGATCAGTGCGAGTTTGATACGCTGTCGCTCTGAAATTTGTCCCATCGTCCCTCCTGCCAGTCACTGTGCAATGTAAATCGAATCCGCGGCGGCATCCCCGGCGTTTCCCGCTCCTCACCCGCCTGCTCGAGCGTGACCTCCGCAGAGAAAAAATCGTCGTCCTCCATCGCTCCCATGAAAGAAGCAAGGGCCGCATAGGTCACGGCTTCCCCCTCGATCCAAAGCTCCTGTTCCGCTGCCCGCACGCCCGTCAGGTATACACCGTCCACAATCTTGCTGCCGAGGTGGATGAGCAGTGCACGCAGAGGCAGCGACTCCGCCGCGAACGCGGCCAATATCTGCTCGCGCTGCATGACATCGCTGCGCAGGACAAAGAACGTCTCCATGCGAAGGCGTTCCGATTCCCTGAGCGCGAGCTCCTCCACTGCGCGGTCACGCGCTGCGCGCGCCGTCATGCAGGAAGAGAGCTCTGCACCCACGCACACAAGAAAAACCGCGGTGGAAAGCACGGCTATCAGAGGTGCCGCACGGGAGCGCAGGCGCACAAGAAGAGCCTGCTCCGCCGTCCAGTAGAGATTTTCCGACATCCCCGAGCGAACGAGCAGTCCCGCATAGACGGCGGGCATACACCCATCGTCATGCCGTACCGCCTCCCACGGCATACACGGCCCACGGGCCTCCTCAATCGCAGCGGCAAGAACACCGCCACCCGCAGGACAAACCGTAAGCCGTCGCAACTGGAGCCCTGCCGCAGCAAACGCGGAGAAATACTGCCGTATGCGTGCTCCTTCCAGCTGCGCCGTCCAATAGCGCGTTGGCTCAGTACCCGAAAGCTCCGCACAGCAAATCCCGAGGTCATGGGGCAGATGTGTGCCCGTCTCATCGGCCTCTGCCCGCAACGACCACATCAGTGCCGCCCGCAGCTCTGCCCCCGTGAGAGGCACCGGCAATTCCCGTTCCTCCGTATGCACCTCGGAGAGCGGGAGGGCAAGACCAATCGGCAGCCGCTCCCAGCCTGCACGGCGAAGTTCTGTATATGCGACAGCAGCAAGTGCCTCTGCATCCGCAGCCGCAGGACATTGCGCCGCAGAGGTCCGCGCCTCCGTCACCGTCCACGTACCACCGGCCTCATCATTTGCACACAGATAAGCAAGCACGAGCCCCTCTTCCGACAGGCAAAGCCCCACAGCCGCACGTGCCCTCCGCCGCAGGCTAAAACCAGCGCCGCCAAACATAGCGATCTCTCTTCCTCTCCATCTGTGCACGAACAATCTTTGCACGCAGCCAGTGCTCTCCATCGGGAATGCGCGGCGCTCCGACATCGACTGCCGCAGCCCCCACATAGAGAAATCTCCCGCCCTCCGCGGGCAGCTCGACAAAGGTATGCAGTTCAATCTTCTCCGACAGGGGAATGAACCCCACATCCACCTCCCTGGTCTCTCCCGGAGACGGCAGCGGGTCAAAGGCGGCTGCCGTCTGCTCGAGGCGCGCGGCCACCGTTTCAACACCGCTCTCGGCGGCAAGTCGGAGCTGCATTTCACGCTCATATTCAGAGACAACGCCCGCACCGCCGCGCATAAACTGCACGACAGAAAGCCCAAGCAGAAGCACCGCTGTCAATGCACAGAGGCCAATGGCTGATATGGTGCCGCGCTCATCCTTACATTCCACCCATATCCTCCCTCAAATAAACAGACGTCGCGAGACTGTACGAATGCCCCGTCACCATACTCACGCCTGTCATCTCGATGTGATAGAGCCGCGGCCGTTCGTCGTCCTCGCGTATGGAGAACGCCGTAATGTGCACCCCCGCACCATCAAACGATCCCGTAATGGGAAGCGTGACGGCTTTGAACACCAGACGTCCGTCACTGCACCAGTAACGGTCAAACGGCTCATTGTCACGCATCCGCTGCCGCATTTCATAAATGCCCCGCTGACGCTGCCCGATGTGGTCGGAGAGCAGCGCGGACTCCACGATGCGCGCTGCGGCGATGTGCATTTCCTGCCGCAGTTCTGCATCCGCAACCTCCTGTTGATAGCTGCGCCACGACCACACGAGGGCAAAGGCGAGGAAGGTCAGAAGGAGCGCAAAGATCGGCAGGCTGACGGCAAGCTCCATCAGCAGGAAACCGCGCATGTCGCGCCGTCTAGGGTGTTTCCGCATGCACATGATGCCTCAGCCTCCGCACGAACTCCGCCTGCTCCTCACGCCCGAGGATCTGCCACGAAAGCCGCAGGTACACATCGTAAAAATCATCCCGCCGGAGGACTGTCGTCTCGATCTGATAGGTGCGCTCATTCGAGGTGATTTCGGTCGACACAGACGGCGGCGGAATCCCCTGATCCAAATCCGCCTCCATCATCGAAAAGCGTGCACGCGCGAGAAGGGCCGCCTCCATGCGGGCGGCAGCATGTTCCTCAAGCAGCGCTGTACGTGCAAAAATGCCAATCGCGGCCGCAGTTCCGAGGACGATCATCCCGAGCAGAATAGCCTCAAGAAGAACCCATCCCGCTTCGTTACTCCTCGTCTGCGGCTTCATAATTCCCTCTCCGAAGGCGAATGCGCGCCGCTCGATCAATCACAACATGCAGCGCACGCTCCTCATGCCCTGCAGCATAGACGCGGATCGTCATATTATGGCTCCACCCCTCTGCGATTTCACCGTTGCGGTTAAAGACAACCAACGTATTCCTCATCGTCTCCTGCTCAAAGCGCACAAGCGGCAGCGGCTCATACACATGCGTGTCCTCACTGAAGGGCCGGCGCAGCTCATAGCAATCCGAGCGAATGCGCAAGCGCGGTACGCGTTCCCACGATCTCCGACCTTCGAGCATATAGAGCGGCATGGCCGTCGTGCGGCTGATCGCCTGTATGCGTCGGAGCTCGCCGATGAGATGCATGGCTTCATACTCCACTGCCGCCCGTGCATAGAGTGAAAATGCCGCCGGAAGCGCTGCCGCAAGAATCACAGCAAATACAGAGAGCGCGGCCAGCAAGCTCACAAGTGCGCCGCCCCGCATTGCCGATGCCCCCATCAGACGAGCCCCCAATAGAGCTGCCAGATCTGTCTCCCTGCAACAAAGGCAATATAGCCGCCGACCGATAGAAAAGGTCCGAATGGAATGCCGTCACGTCGCCCCCTGCGTCGCGTGATGAGGAGAAGCGCCGCTGCAATGCCGCCGAGCATAAATGCAATCCATACGGCAATCACCGCTGCCTCCCATCCGAGCCACAGTCCGAGTGCCGCAGCAAGCTTTACATCACCGCCCCCGAGCCCGCCGTGCGCGGCAATATACAGGCAATAAAATAAGACGCCGCAAAGCGTCCCGCCAATAAGAACCTCCTGCAGAGAGATCAGCCCTGCGAGCGCAGGGAGGAGCCCGAGCAGAGCAAAAGGCACCGTGATACAATCATAGAGCATGCCATCCCGCAGGTCGAGGTAGGAGAGCCACAGGAGCACAAGCGAAAAGACACTCCCGCAGAGCCCACGCAAATTTATACCGCCGAAGAAAACGATACCGATCACACAGAGCAGCCAAAGCACAGCGAGCAGAAGAAGCGGGCGGCGTGCGGGAAAAAGCGTCTGTGCCTCCTCCTGCATCCTCCTGCCCCCTCACTTCTTCGTACGGTACTCCTCTGCCGTCCGCCCCGCACAGGTCGCGCGCCAGACATTGTCCTTCTGCTCAATCTTGTACACCACGTTTTCCAAGGGCTCCTCTTTATCCCCAACCCGCACATTGCCCGAAGGCGGTTTTAGATTGTCCAAGTCGGTCACGTATTCTTTCAGATCGGCAATGCCGGAAGGATTCTTCCCCTTTGCCGTCTGGTAGAGCACAATCGCGGTATCAAGCGCGGTAAGATCCGCCTGTACCTTCACGGTGTTTGCCGTTACTATGGCAGATGAGAAGCGCGGTACGGCGATCGAAAGGATCACCGCGAGGATCATCACGGCGAGCAGTGTCGAGAGCAGTGAAAACCCCCGCTGATCGCATACAGCATGCCGTAATGATGTGAGACGTTTACTTAAAATCGACAAACTCATCAATACGCGCACCGCCCTTCGCCATCGGCTCCACGAAACTGCGCCACACATCCATTACAATGACGCGCGGATGTGTCCGATCCGCAAGAGCACAGCGCAGGGCCTCCGCGAACTCCTCCTGCGTCGATACCCCTATCGCCTTGATGCCAAAGCTCTCTGCGTATTTCACATAGTCCATCTCATGGTCGAGCTCACAAGCAATGTATCGCTCCTCGTAGAGCACCTTCTGCAGCTGACGGATCATGCCGAGACTGCGGTTGTTCGCGATGATCGAGATCACAGGCAGCCCGAGGCGTGCAATCGTATAGAACTCATTGCCCGTCATCTTGATGCTGCCGTCACCCGTGATGTGGATCACGCGTCGCTGATCCCCCCACGCGATCTGTGCCCCCATCGCTGCAGGCAGCCCGTAGCCCATCGTCCCAAGGCCGCCCGAAGTCAGCCACGTCCGCGGCTTCTCCACACGCAGATGGAGCGCTGCCCACATCTGGTGCTGCCCCACATCGGTTGCGTAAGCGTATGCCTTACCTGTTGTATTCTGCGCCACTTGATTCAGCGCCCATGGCACGGTCAGACGACCGATGTGATAGTCGTAGTCGTACTCCTCCTGCCACGTGCGGATCTGCTCCCACCACGCCGCAAGATCGCTCTTCGGTGCCTGCCGCATAAGCAGGCCGAGGATCGTACGCATATCCCCCGCAAGTCCGAGACTGTTTTCGATGTTCTTGTCAATCTCGGCGGGATCGATGTCGATGTGGATGAACTTGCGGTTTGCCGTATACTTGCTGAGATTGCCCGTCTGCCGATCGGCAAAGCGGCTGCCGATCGCAATGACGAGATCAGCGGCACCGATGGCATAGTTTGCCGCCTTCTCCCCGTGCATCCCTGCAAAGCCGAGCATCTGCGGATGCGTACTTGCAACCGCGCCCATGCCCATGAGCGTATGCACCACAGGCAGATGATATTTCTCGATGAACGCCGTGACCTCGGCCGACGTTCCCGCCGAGATCACACCGCCGCCCACGATGACGAGCGGACGCTCTGCGGATACAATCTCCGCCGCCGCCTCTGCCGCACAGATCATAAAGTCCGCGTCGGGCTTGCCCGGCGTACGTACGCGCGGCTCCTCCGCAGCATAGGCAACCTCCTCAAAAAAAAGGTTGCGCGGCACATCGAGGAGCACGGGACCCGGCCGTCCGCTGCGTGCAAGCTCGAATGCCTGACGGATCGTCGGTACGAGATCCGCCGCGTTTTTAATTTTATAGTTGTGCTTTGTGACAGGCATCGTCACGTCGAGGATGTCCGTCTCCTGAAAGGCATCACGCCCGAGCAGAGCGATATCCACCTGCCCCGTGATTGCGACCATGGGGATCGAGTCCATGTACGCCGTCGCGAGCCCCGTCACAAGATTTGTTGCGCCTGGCCCCGAGGTCGCGATGCAGACACCGACGCGCCCCGTCGCGCGCGCGTAGCCATCCGCCGCATGGGCAGCATTCTGCTCATGCGTCACGAGAATTTGTTGTATTTCATCCTGTGCATAGAGGGCATCATAAAGCGGCAGGATCATCCCGCCGGGATAGCCGAATACCGTGTCCACGCCCTGCTCGCGCAGGCACGCCAAAACAGCCTCCGCACCTCTCATACACACACCTCTAATCTACGATACAATGATAAGAATATTATAGCATACGTGATACAACTATTGCAATAATATTTCTCCACACCCACGAAATCTCTTCTTTACACCTCTTCTCTGTCTGCGGTATAATTATTGTGTATAATTTTATAGATTCCGCACTTCATCGAGATACGGACATCGACAAGAGGTTCAAAACACTTTCGAATGTCTTTTCCGTACCGCCCAAAAGGGAGGGCGTACAGAGAGATGAAGGCGGCGAGGGAAAGGGGTAACGTTATGAAAGATGAAATCTTTGGTGTGCTCCAACGCGTCGGCCGCAGCTTCATGCTGCCCGTGGCGATTCTGCCGATTGCGGGCATTCTGCTTGGCATCGGCGCTTCGTTCACGAACCCGACGACGATTGAGACGTACGGGCTCGGCGGTCTGCTCGGTGCAGGCACGGCACTGAACGCGCTCCTCACCATCATGGCGAGCGCAGGCAGTACGATCTTCGGCAATCTGCCGATCATCTTCGCAGTCGGTGTCGCCATCGGCATGGCAAAGGCGGAGAAGGAGGTCGCGGCACTCTCGG
>ERZ773083.2419-NODE-2419-length-11563-cov-2.735228_pt1 | contig 11563 bp, 16 predicted proteins | sample MGYA00511465_ERZ773083 | MGnify/ENA primary metagenome ERZ773083 (study PRJEB29015, sample SAMEA2738001) | human oral metagenome | biome: human oral; feature: human-associated habitat; material: dental | place: China | collected 2060 ... | reverse complement strand
TGCAAGGGCAACGCGATGAAATATCAATTTAGAGCCGGAAAGAAAGACCCATCCAAGATAAAAGAAGATTATGAAAAAGCTGTATGGTTTTTGAACGAGTTGATTGATAAGCTAGGAGGGTGACTGATGCACGTAAAAGAGCTGTTTGAATCTATTGTTAATTATCGATACAAGTTAGAAGCTTTAGCAGAAGAGCTTAAAGAGGCGCGACATAGTTTAGAGTCGGTTAAAGCTGTACCACTTAAAGAGAGGGTACAAACATCTAGTCAGATAGATGTGTCAGAACTTTTGGCACAGCTTGAGCAATATCACTTTAAAATCCTGCAAGCACAAATTGACTTGATCAAGCGCAAAAATAAAGCGTTTGAAATACTGAATTTCGAAACCGACAACTTGAACTACGCTATTTTGTTAAAATGGTATTTCCAAGGTAAATCGTGGGACGAAATCGCGCACGAACTCGGTGAACGAGACAGAAGCGCGTTGAGTGAGAGAAAAAATAAAGCTGTTGAACAATTAAATACTACAAAAAACTACAAAAACCTACATCGAGTATGTGATATAATGTAGTATATAAATGTGCGAAAAACGCTCTTGAGCAATCGAGGGCGTTTTTGTTTTGCAAGATTTGAGGTGGATTTATGATTGATATTCATTGTTCTTACACCGAACTTAAAGATCCGACTCTTTTAGTTCCGAATCCAAGAAATCCGAATCAGCATAGTGCAACGCAGATAAATCTATTAGCCCGAATTATACAATCGCAAGGTTGGCGCGCACCTATTACTATTTCTAAAAGGTCTGGTTTTGTCGTACGCGGTCACGGTCGCTTAGAGGCAGCACTTGCCTTAGGCCTAACAGAGGTTCCGGTAGACGTGCAAGACTACGCATCAGATGCAGAGGAGTATGCGGATTTAATAGCGGATAACCGATTGGCGGAATTGTCTAGTATAGACAATAAACTTTTGGCAGACCTATTAAAAGACACAGGAGATTGTGCAGCCTTTACCGGCTTTTCTGCCAAAGAAATAGATAAACTGGTGAGCGAGGCGGAATGCTTAGCCGACAGTGGAGCTGAGGATGACTTTAACGTTAATATAGATGACGCCTCCGAAACTATAACACGAGAAGGTGATATATGGGTTCTTGGAGAACACAAATTGCTTTGTGGGGATTCCACAAAACTTGAATCCGCAGAGCGACTTATGGGAGAGGAAAAAGCGGATATGTGTTTTACTGACCCTCCATATAACGTTGCATACGAGGGTAAGACAAAAGACAAATTAACTATTAAAAATGACAGCATGTCTGAGGATTCTTTCCAAACGTTTTTATTTAATGCTTTTTCTACTGTTTACGCTGTTCTAAAAAATGGGGGGGTCTTTTATATATGCCATGCAGATTCTTATGGATTTAATTTCCGACAGGCCATACATCTATCCGGATTAACCCTTAAGCAGTGCATTGTCTGGGTTAAAAACGTACTAGTAATGGGGCGGCAAGACTATCAGTGGAAACATGAACCTATATTATATGGATGGAAAGAAGGAGCCCCGCACTACTTTTGCGGTGGACGTAAGCAAACGACAGTTATCGATAAGCATATACCGCTTGAGATAAGTAAAGCTGAAGATGGATATCTACTAAATTTTAAAACTGATTTACACGATATCAATGTTAAAGTGCCAAACTTTGAAGTTGTCGACCAAGGTAGCGAGGTGTTTGACACGGTTTGGCGATTTGATAAACCTTTAGCTAATAAAATACACCCAACAATGAAACCTATCGAGTTGTGCGCGAGAGGAATTTTAAACTCTAGTCGTAAGGGAGAGATTGTATATGAGCCTTTTGCCGGATCTGGCTCAACTTTAATAGCCTGTGAACAAACAGAAAGGAAGTGTCGAGCTATTGAGCTTGACCCTGTATATTGTGATGTTATTGTCAAACGATATATAAGTTATGTAGGTGATTCGGTTAATGTTTACGTTGAACGAGATGGGGAGAGGATATATTATAACGATTTATAAAAAGAAGGGGTGAGATTGTGTGAAGTTGTGCGAGAAGGGGTTAGAACTCTATAAAAAGCGGGCGTCATTGGAAACAATAGCCAAGAGATGCGGGGTACAACTTCGCACTGTCCGTCGATGGATTAAGCGGTATAACTGGAACTCACAAATCGATTACGCACCACCTACTTGGCCTGTAAAAGGAGGGGCTCCTAAAGGCAACACAAATAGTAAAGGGGGCAAAAAAGGTAATAAAAAAGCCTTAAAACACGGGCTGTATGCTAAATGCCTACCGCCTGAGACGCTGTCTATCGTCGAGGGGCTAGATGGGGTATCGCCTCTTGATATCCTCTGGGTGAACATCAAGATAAAGTTTGCTACGATTTTACATGCACAAAAGATTATGCACGTTAAGAGTGCGACGGATCATTTAAAGCTAACAGAGAGCGCTACTGCGGTAAAAGTAAACGCAGACGGTACGAAAGAAGTAAAAAAAGAATCGAGAGAAAGAATTGTAGATGCATCAGCAAAAGAAGCATCTTTTTTAATAGCTCAATCAAGGGCTATGGGGACTCTTAATAACATGATTCGTACTTATGATGAGCTTTGTCGTTCATCGCTTGCAACTGAAGAGCAAAAAGCAAGAATATTAAAGCTTAAGGCTGAAGTAGCTGTTCTGGCGGATAGCGGTGACTCTGTTAATGAGGGGGTGCAAATTATCGATGATACAAATTAGATTGAGTGATAAGATAGCTCCGGCGTTTTATCCTGTGCACCAAAACGTTAAAAAGCATGATTATACATATTATGTGTTAGCTGGGGGACGTGGAAGCACTAAGTCATCTTATGTGTCTTTGGAGATTTTACTGTTGTTGATGCAGAATCCTAACTGCCACGCAGTGGTACTTCGTAAGGTCGGAAACACTTTAAGAAATTCTGTATACTCTCAAATGGAGTGGGCTTTGGACAATCTCTATTTAGCTGATAAATGGAAGAGAACTATCAGCCCGATGGAGTTTACTCGTAAAAAAACAGGTCAGAAAATACTGTTCTTCGGCGTTGATGATAAAGCGAAAATCAAGTCCATTAAATTACCTTTTGGCTATATTGGTGTTGTTTGGTATGAAGAATTAGACCAATTTAGCGGAATGGAAGAAATTCGAAACCTAAATCAATCACTTCTTCGTGGGGGATCTAAGTTTTGGTGTTTTTTCTCATACAACCCGCCAAAATCCAAAAATAACTGGGTTAACGAAGAGATGATAGTGGAGGAAACGGACAGACTAATCCATAAATCCACTTATTTAGACGTTAAACCGGAATGGCTCGGTGAGCAGTTTATATACGATGCTGAAAAGCTTAAGACTCGTAATGAGATGAGTTATCGGCATGAGTACTTGGGCGAGGTTACAGGGACGGGCGGAAGCGTTTTTGAAAACGTACAGGACATCCGATTGACGGATGAACAGATAAACGAGTTTGACCGTCTGCACTATGGTTTAGACTTTGGTTTTGCAGTCGACCCTGCAGCGTTTGTGTGCATGCACTATGACAGTAAGCGACAGAACTTATACATTTTTGACGAGATTTACAAACTAAAATTGACTAACAGTCAGCTTTTTAGGTTAGTCAGTCGGAAAATTACAGAGAACGCATTAATATGGGCGGATTCCGCCGAGCCTAAATCTATAATGGAAATAAGGCATCTTGGCGGAAATATTAGAGGGGTTAAAAAAGGTGCTGATAGTATAGAGTTTGGGATTAGATGGCTGCAAGGGCTAAACGCCATTTATATTGATAAAAAGAGATGTCCTAATACTTATAAAGAATTTATAGGGTATGAGTATGAACGTACTAAAGACGGGCAGTTTATCAGCGCATACCCCGATAAAAACAATCATGCGATAGATGCATGTAGATATGGATGTCAAATGATTATGCCGGCACAATACAAAACTAAAGCTATCCGCAGTAATTTATATTAAAGAGGTTACGATGGACAAATACAAATTGTTAGAAAATGCATACTATGGTACAGGACTTTTTGAAGATGGAAAGGGGTTAAGACGACACCCCCGAGAAAGTTTAGAGAACTACCAAGATAGACAGGGGCTTGCTTATTATTTAAATTACACAGGATCTATAGTAAATGCATCGGTAGATCCAATTTTTAAAGATAAAATCAAGAACACGTATAACGGCTCTGCGATGTTTCAGACATTTTTAGATGATTGCGACAGAACTGGAACAGATTATCAAGACTTTTGCAAATCCGCTGCCTTACATGCAAAACTATACGGTGCTGTGTATGTAGTGGTGGATAATGTGTCTGCGCCGGATGCAACGAGGAACGAAGCTATACAAAATAGAAGTTTACCATTTTTAAAATTTGTCGTACCAAGCCAAATAGTGGATTGGGAGATTGACGAATTCGGGCGCATTATTATGTTTAAGTATCGGGAAGAGGTGGAGAGCGGGGCGAACGTTAAGCACAGCGAAGTTTTTACATGGACTCCGGACACTTGGGCTGTGGGTGAGGGGGAAGGTATCGTAACAGGTACGCACAATTTAGGGCGTGTTCCGGTTGTACAGTGGTTATCCCGAAATACGGATAAAAAAGTTATTAAACCGCCATCAGAGTTTCTCTCGGTGGCGCAAGCGAATTACTTTTTATTCCAGCTTTGTAGCTGGCACACACAGATATTAAGAGACCAGGCGTTTAACATACTCACTATCCCGGATCAAGGGGAAGATGATATCACTATCGGAACTAATAACGTTTTAACATTTCCGATGGAAGCCACTCACACCCCGGGGTTTATAGCGCCGTCTGCCGCTCCGGCGGATATGCTTACTAATCAAATGGATAGAATCATCAAGGAAATGTTTAGAATGTCCGGATTAGACTCAGTGATAGGCGTTAAAGCCGATACTACAAAGTCGGGAGTGGCTAAGCAGTGGGATTTTGAAAAGACGAATAAGAAACTCGCAGATTTTGCTGTGCGTTGCGAAAACGCGGATAAAGCTATTATTGAGCTGTATGAACTTTGGGCAGGAGAGCAAGTAGGATATGATTGCGAGTACCCTCGCGATTTTAAGATTAACGATGTTATCGACTCCTTAACCAATGCGCAACTCGCATTAGAGTTAGGGTTTAACAGTATTGCTTATAGGCAGGAAGTGCTTAAAAAAGTACTTGAAGCGTATCTTCCTAATTTGCAGCCGGAGATTTACGACCAAATTATAGAAGAGGTGGCAGAAGCTTTACAAAATGAAGCTCGTGATGAATTATACGAGGGTGTAGATGAAGCTAACGAGGACGAATAAGACAATCGCTGCGTTTGAAGAGGAGATTAAAAGACTACTTGCTAAAGGATACACCGTTAATAAGGCAGTGAGAGTTGCCTATGCAAAATATCCGGTCATGAAGAGCTTACATGACGAAGTGACAAATCAAGCTATACAGGAGATGTCGCGAGGAAGTGGAGGTAAGCTGCCGGTAGAGGTATTTCATTCTGCGGTTAATAAAGCGTGGGCGGGTGATGGCTTTACCCTTTCTAAACGAATCACAAAAGGCAGCATTGCGGTTGTTAGATTAGTAGCTAAGACAATCAAAGAAGCTATTAAACGTAATGACACTATCGAGGAGACAGCACTTAGTCTCTTTGATGGATACGGCGCAAAGAAGCTATTACCGACAGAAAACATTCCTGCTTTTATGCAGGAGCTTGTGGATTGCTTTCCTCTCAAAGAATATGGAAAATCCGAGCTCTTAAAGCAGTTAGCGGTTGTAGAGAGCAGGTTAAAAAGACATACAGCAGGAGGCTTAAAAGCCGCCTATAAACTGGTAAAGGACGCCGTCGTAAGTGGTAACGAAAGACTACTGAATAAAGCAATATACACGGCTACTCAAGAGCGGACGAGGTATTATGCGAGAAGAATAGCTAGAACAGAACTTGCGAGAGCTTATCATGATGGTTTTATGGCACAGTGGGCAGAGGACGATGATTGTATCGCCTTTAAATGGACGCTATCATCGAAGCACCCTTTTTGTGATATATGCGACCTTTACGCGGAAGCGGATTTATACGGTATGGGTAAAGGTATTTTTCCAAAAAATAAAGTCCCTGTACTGCCTGTACACCCGCACTGCATGTGTCATTTGCGTCCTGTCATGCAAGGTTCGGATTTACTCACTTCAGAAAAGCCTAAACCTCGTATAGAACGAGGTGGGCGAGAGTGGTTTGATGATCAAAGCACAATGACAAGACAGAGCATACTCGGGATATACGGCGAAAAAGCGGTTAGATCAGGAGTAAGCTGGACTAAGAAAGCGAGAGGGTACAGCGGCAAGTTCCTTAATGGGAGGATTAAGCCAATAGCGGACTCGTTGAAACCTTTTATAAAGGATGGTAGTATAAACATAGAAGATATAGCGAAACGATATGACGGAGAAACTGCCGAAACTGTACGTAGCCGTGTATGGGATTATATAAATTCTCCATTTTTCACACGAGAGTTTACTCATAGACAAGGACTACATACTAAAGGAGATAAACTCTATAACGAAGCAAACAAAAAGAGCTACTACCTAAATGATTTAGATATTCCTATCAGCGAGGTGCTGAAGTGGATAAAAAACGGAAAGGTACAACAAACAAAGAAGGGCGAATGGAATAAACGTATTCTTATTAGTCATCCTGATGTTTGTGCAATTCTTGTTAATGACAAAACTGGAGAAGAAACAAAAACATTTTTTAGCACTGTGCATACAAGTAATAAAGGGATACATATCGTGCCAAGAAAAGGAGATAGACAATGATTAATGCTGAATTGGCAGAAAGACTGTTTGGGAAGCAAACATGTTTGGTAGACAATGAGAATAAAGAATGGATTGGTGTTCTTGGTGGGGTCACTTCTGCACCTGATAATGAAGAAGATGATATGCCCGGGGAACGCTCAGTCACTTTAAAAGTGGGTAAATATTACTATGAGTTTTTTGACCATGAAGTGAAATCAATAGAAGCAGCAGAATAAGTTAATTTAGCACTCAATAATTGAGTGCTTTTTTATTGTCTTTAAAGGGGCTGGAACCCTGCCGGTAGACATTAAAGAACGGTCTCTTTTATTGGGATAGAAGCCCGTTTTTAGTACACAGGAGGTACATATCTATGGAAATGGCAGCATTGTATGAAGCATTGGCAAAGCTTCCGGAAGGCTCGAATTATATCGAAACTATTAAGGCAGAAATTACAAGACTTAATAACGAAGCGGCAGCTCAAAGAGTCGATATAAAGAAATTCGAGTCTAAGGTTAAAGAGCTTGAGTCGACAATTACAGGGCTTAAAGAAAAAGGTACAGGAGACCTTTCAACGATTGAGAAGATGCAGAAACAGCTTGACGAACTTCAGGAAAAGTACGAAACCGCCGAAAATTCTCGAAAAGAAGAAAAGGCGAAACGCGTGAAAACTGATATCGCAAATCAAACTATAGCGGCACTTACTAAGGGCAATGCGGTGAATCCTGCTGAAATTTCAAAAATCTTAATTGCCTCTGTAAACGTTGAGGAAGATGGGTCATACAAATTTACAAACGCCAAAGGTGAGAAAGTTTCTATCGAAGATGGCACTGCAGAATGGCTTAAAGGCAACGCATGGGCTGTGAAGAATACACAGAACAGCGGAAGTGGCGGAAATCGAGGAAACGGCGGGGGAGCTCCTATTAAAGGAGGACTCGCAGAAGTAATCGCTGCAAAACTTGGCGAAAATTAGTTATTTAAAGGAGATTATTAAACTATGGCAGTTACACTTGAACAAGCAAAACTTAATGTACAAGACGATTTACAATCTACGATTATTGATGAATTTAGAAAATCAAACTATCTTTGGGATCATATGGAGTTTGATGATGTTGTATCCCCGACAGGTGGAGGCGCAACCTTAGCGTATGCGTATAATCGTGTGAAGACACAAGCAACCGCCGGATTCCGTGCGATTAACGAAGAATACAGCGCGCAAGAAGCAACCATAGAACAAAAGGTTGTAAACCTTGCTATCTTTGGAGGATCCTTTAAGGTAGACCGCGTTATCGCTAATATGGGCGGTATTGCGAACGCAGTAACTTTCCAAGTACAGCAAAAGGTAAAAGCGGCATCCGCGCTGTGGAACGAAACAGTTATCAATGGTGACACCGGAACAAACAGTAAGGCTTTTGATGGTTTGGAAAAAGCTATTACAGGATCTGATACCGAATATAAGCCAAAGGCGGTAATTGATTTATCCGACTCAGCCGCTATTGATAAGAACTATAAGGTCTTTCTTGATGAACTCGATAACTGTTTAGGTCTTATGGACGGAGCACCGACTGCGCTGCTTGTTAACAATGCTTTGTTTACAAAAATCAGAGCGGTAATCCGCCGTGCGGTGGCGTACACCGAAGTTAAGGACTCTTTCGGGCGCATTATTCCGGCATATGACAGCATCCCGATTATTCCGTTAGGCGCTAAATCCGGCTCTAACGAACAGGTAGTTCCTATTAAACAAACTGAAAACACTACATCTTTATATGCAGTACGTTTAGGGTTGGACGGTCTACACGCAGTGTCGATGGCAGGGCAATCCCCGGTTAATATCCACTTGCCGGATTACACTACTGCCGGCGCAGTTAAAGAGGGGGATGTGGAAATGGTTTCCGCTGTAGCCCTTAAAGCGTCTAAGGCGGCAGCTATACTTAGAAACATTAAGGTTAAATAATTAGGAGGTTACAATGGCTAAGATTTATGCACCAAACAAGCAGTATAACGGTGAATCAGCGTCTGTCGTGTTTGTAAAAGGTATTGGAGAAACCGAGGATGAATATTTACTTGAGTGGTTTAAAGACCATGGATATGACGTGGAGGAAAAACAAAAAACCAACGGACGGAGTAAGAAGACAGAAGGGGTTCTAGCAGACGAGTCGGGGACAGTAAAAGCCGACACAGAAGCTGCCGGAAAGGCTAAAGAGTAATTATGTCTAATACATCCGACATTTTTGCCAAAAAGCTTAGATTAGCAGTAAAAGAAAGTACGATTGAAGTCCAAGAAGAGGCAAGAGCAAGGCATCGGTACAAAACACGAACCGGTGCTTTAGATCGTGCGGTGCAGTCTAAGTTTGAGCGCCGCGGATTGGTCGGTACAGTTTTTATTAATACCGGAGAAGCTAAGTATGGGGCGTTTGTCCATGAAGGGACACGCCCTCATACTATTTTCCCTAAAGGCAGAAAAGCGCTCCGTTTTGTTAAAGGCAGTAAATTTGTATTTGCTAAAAGCGTAAAGCATCCAGGAACGCACAAAGACCAATTTTTATTTAGCGCTCTTATAAACAAACAGGAACGTATTAGTCGTATTTTCAAAAAATACACAGAAGAAAGTTTAGAGGAGGTTGCAAGTGGCATTAGTGGCAGCGGACTTAGTCGTACGTTTACGTGGAGGAGATGAGCTTCTTGCGCCTAACGTCGATGTGGCGATTATGCAAAAATCTATAGACTGGCTTACTTTTTTTGCTAATAAACTTGGTGTTAATGCCGAGTCTATAAAGGTTAATTTCATTGTGGCTAAACTGTTACAAGCATACGCTTACAGAGAAGTGTGTGTTTCTAAGTCTTTTTCTATCGGAAACCCTTTTAAAGGAGGTAAAAGTGAAGACGATCCGGACTATTATGGTAAAAAGCTTTATTACTACGAGAGTCGTATAAAAGAGCTAGAAAAGTCAATCACACCTCTTGATTTAACGAGGGGGGACGCCGGAGTTTCCGAAGACCGACCTTTTAAGCCTTACAGAAGTGTATCAATTAGGAGAGGTTGACTCTTATGTGGTTTGGGTTTTTAAAACATTTACAAGCGTACCTTAAAACTAGCGCTAACTGTAAACAAGTCGAAATAGGCAACGACGGGGTAAGTCAATCGAGGATTGACTCCGGAGTTATCATCTTATCTCGGGGGTATGAAGACAGAGGACATGAAAATGTAACAGAGGAATTAAAGCTCACGTTTTATTTAGAAGCGTGGGTTCGAGAGGATTCGAACGATTTAATAAATGGTTATAAAAAATTATCAGCACTTGAAGCAGATATTGAACAAGCGTTGTCTAAGTTTAGACAAACAGTCGGAGCTCTAGACGATGAGTGGACTGTTTATGATGATGTTTATCAAGTGCTTGATTTATGGGTTACTGAAAAGCGGGCTAGTGATGATAGTTGTCGTCCTTTGTTTGGCACACTATATGTCGTAAAAGCTCGCCTTTATAATTTAAATTATGAAAATGGGGGTATATGGTAATGGCAAAAGCGACAGCATTAAAACCAAAAGCAGATGCAGTGCTTGCGACTGCAGGTAAAAATTATTTTATATATGTAAACACCGGTACCGACGAGGACGCCGGCGCAAAATGGACTAAAATTGGCGGACAGCGAGGTGGCTCCCTTGCAAGAAAAGCAGATTCTATTGATGCCAGCCACAAGGATAGCGGCGGCTGGAAGACTACTCTTCAGGGACTTAAAGAATGGAGCATTGACCTCGATACGTTGATTATGCCAAATGACGAGGGATTGAATATTTTAAATGCTGCATTTTTGGCGGATCAATTAGTGCACCTTAAATTTGAATTCCCGAATAAGAGCTATGTAACCGGATGGGCGTCCATTACAGACTTGTCAATCGATGCACCGCACGATGATGTGGCTACTTACAAAGGTACATTGAACGGTGCCGGTGCTTTGTCTGAGTTAAAACAGGGAGTGTAATTTATGAAAAAAATAGCTTGTAATTTATTTGGCGAAAATCAAACTATATATTTTAATATCGGCAGAATTATGCAGCTAGAAGCTTTGCTTAAAAAGCCGATATTAAGAGTTATTACTGACGGATTCGGACTGACCGAACTTACCACTGCATACTCCATCGGTTTACAACACGAAAAAACTCGTAAAGCTCAGTGGTATGCTGCTAAAATGCAGGAACTACTTGACGGGGGTAAGGTCAGTTATGAAGATTTTGTGCAGCCGGTTATGCACGCAATCATAGCGTCTGGTCTTTTGGGGCGCGAAGCGTATGAAGAACTTTTCCCGGAAGAAAAGCAAGAAGGAATTGAGGAAGAAGTAAAAAACGGATAGAGGGTGGCAGTGCCACCCCTTATTTTTCGTCATGGCTTGTCGGGGCAGAAACGATAGCATATAGTGTGCTGCGTTTGCTTCCGTGGGAACTTGAGCGTTTAACAGTTCGAGAGTTTGAGCTGTTGGTGGCTGGGTATAAACGGCGAGAAAAAGAAATGGATTCCCGCTGGACGTTTTTCTTCACGCTCTTAGTAAACTCGGAGCGCTCGAGAAAAGACCAACTCAAGGCGACCGACATTATGAATGCTTTGTACCCTAAGACAAAAGCGGAAAGAAAACGAGAAGAGCTGCAGTTTATGCAAGAGTGGGAAGAGCAAGGAGGTGAGATATAGATGGCTGACAGTACAATAAAAGTCCATATCGTGGGGGATTCTAAAGGTGTTGAGAGCACTCTCGATAAAATAAGTGC
>ERZ773083.2417-NODE-2417-length-11572-cov-32.664583_pt1 | contig 11572 bp, 10 predicted proteins | sample MGYA00511465_ERZ773083 | MGnify/ENA primary metagenome ERZ773083 (study PRJEB29015, sample SAMEA2738001) | human oral metagenome | biome: human oral; feature: human-associated habitat; material: dental | place: China | collected 2060 ... | reverse complement strand
GTATGGAAATTATTGAGGTAGAAAAAGGCATTAGGTATCCTTGCGGACTTCCTAATGTTTTAAGTATATCATAAGCTGCCGCAGCGGTAAAGAAGGACTTTTGAACGAAAGAAGGGGGATCGGCGGCACGGCTGTAGTGATTGCCGAACAAATCTTCTTTTTATGCAATTATTTTGATTTTACGATTGACTAAATAATCAAGATGTGCTATAATAAAAGCATAGAAAGGAGGTGCAAGATGTGATAGATAAAGATGACCTGCAAACGGCTGTGAACTTAATCGTCATCGGCGAAGCTTTAATAAAGATAGGCAAAGCGATGAAGAAAAAGCTGTCAGGCAAGAAAAAGAGGAAAAAGAAAAGACCTCGCAAACGCAGATAGCAAGCTTTGACAAGGTCTTGCATAGGGGTGATTGAAAGGAGCACCCCTGTGTCTCTATTCTATCATATCGGAAAGATGAAAACAACGATTTTTCTGTTGCTTGTTTTGTTGGCGGAGTTCCTAATTTTTGGTATGCCCGCGAATGGGAAAGATTGGGTGCATGGTGCCGCTGTAGGTGTCGTTGGCACGTGTCTGTTTTGTCAATTGGCATGGAGGTATTACCATGGCAGAGGGTAAGACAGGCTGGGGCGGGAAGCGTCCGGGTGCCGGCAGACCTAAGGGGAGTTATAAAGCAAAAAGCGAACAGCGCAAGCAACACCAACTAAGAGCAACGGAAGACGAATGGGAAGTCATTAAACGATTCGCAAGCATTGTAAAGACGGATCCAAAGCGAGCGGATCGCATATTAGGAACAGAATAGAGAAAGGCAGCTAGCCCGGCGGGGCGGCTGCTTTTTTGATGCTGCGAAAGGGGGTGACGTGGTGAGGCTGACGCTTAAGCAAGAGGCTTTCTGTTTGGCATATACGGGGGTATGTGCGGGAAACGCGACGGCGGCATATAAGATGGCGGGGTATCATGTAAGCTCGGACAATGTCGCCGGGGTGAATGGCAATAATTGCCTGAAGAAGCCGGCAATACAGGCGCGGATCCGTGCGATACAGCAGGAGGCGGCGAAGAACTCAAAGGTGATGACGCCGCAGCAGATGCAGGAGCGCTTATCGCGTATCGCCCGGCGCGAGGTGGAGGCGGCAGACGGAGAGGCGCCGTCTCTTCATGCCGCCCTTAAGGCGCTAGAGCTCCTCTGTAAGATGCAGGGACTTTTCTTGCAGCGGCAGGAGGTGAGCTTTACGCAGGCGGTGCCGGTGGTGATTCAAGATGATATTCAGGAGGGGGTGCCTTGATAGCGAGGGTTTCGACGCGGGCGGTGGTTGGCGGCGGCTATAACGAATTTTGGTGCAGCAAGAAGCGATATCTGGTGGTGAAGGGAAGCCGCGCGTCAAAGAAGAGCACGACGGCGGCGCTGAAGCTGATTGTACGGCTGATGGCGTATCCGCTTGCGAATGCGCTTGTGGTGCGCAAGACGGGCGCAAGTCTGAAAGATTCGTGCTGGACGCAGCTGAGATGGGCGATTGACCGCTTGGGGGTGACGGCGTTTTGGAAAGCGCGGGTCTCGCCGCTGGAACTGGAATATTTGCCGACATCGCAGCGGATTTTATTTCGCGGAATGGATGATCCGCTAAAGGTGACGTCGATCACGGTGAAGCGCGGTGTGCTTTGTTGGGGATGGCTGGAAGAGGCATATGAGGTCAGCGAAGAGGCGTTTAACCGCGTGGATGAATCGCTGCGCGGGCATTTGCCGGCGGGGTACTACATCCAGTGGCTGCTGACGTTTAACCCGTGGGACAGCGGCTCTTGGCTGAAGCGGCGGTTCTTTGACACGGCGGCGGAGAATGTCCTTGCGATGACGACAACCTATCAATGCAATGAATGGCTGTCGGCGGCGGATTTACGGATGTTTGAGGAGATGAAGGAGAGCGACCCGGAGCGGTATAAGGTGGCGGGGCTCGGGGAATGGGGTCTTGCCGGCGGGCAGTTCTTTAAGGGCTGGCGAAGCGATCTGCATGTGGTAGAGCCGTTTGCCATTCCCGCAGGCTGGCTCAGGTTCCGCGCGATGGATTGGGGCAGCGCTCGCCCGTATGCGGTGCTTTGGTTTGCGGTGGATTATGACAACCAGATCTATGTTTACCGAGAGCTTTATGGTTGGGGCGGCAAGCCGAATGTGGGCACGGGTGAGACAGCAAAGGAGGTCGAGCGAATCTGTGCGCTGGAGAGCCGCAAGGAAAGCGTCCGCTATGGGGTACTGGATTCGGCATGCTGGGCGTCAACAGGGGTCACGGGTCCGACGGTGGCGGAGGAGCTCAACCGGGTGTTATACGACCATCATCTGGTGACGTTTGGCAAGTGCAGCAAGGGGCGCGCGGCGATGGCAAACCAAATCAAGCAGCGACTGCTTGGGCAAAGGCAGAAGGACGGCAGTTTTAAGCCGGCGCTGTATTTCTTCGCGTCTTGTCTGCATGCGATCCGGACAATTCCGATGCTTGGCTACGATAAGCACAACCCGGAGGATTATGACACGCAGGGAGAAGATCATGCATGTTTGGCGGCTGGAACAAAGATTATAACGGAAGCCGGCGATATACCGATCGAGCGCGTTCAGGTGGGCGATCGGGTGCTGACCCCGAAAGGATACCGAAAGGTGACAGGGGCGGCGCGGACGGCTTTAGGGGCGCGGGTATATCGGGTGTCTATGGATCATGGCGCCTGCCTCATCGGGACGGGGAATCATCCGATTTTTGTTATAGGAAAAGGTTTCACTGCCATAACAGATTTAAAGGCAGGCGACAGATTGCTTGCCTATCGAGGAAAAGAAGGATGCCAAGAGATGCCGCGCGTGGTGTCGGTAGAAAGCGCGGGGCGGGCGGATGTGTATAATTTGTCGGTGGACGGAGTACATGCGTATGTGGCAAATGGGGTTCTCGTGCACAATTGCGATGCTTTGGGGTATGGGCTGATGAGCCGCCCATATACGCCGGAGCGGCCGAAGGAGGCAGAAGGAGCAAGGCATTACCGGCGCCGCAGGGACAGTGCAGCGTCGGCTTGGACGACGTGAAAGGAGGGCGTTATGGCAGATATTGGCAAGTACCGGCGGTGGTTTCGCGAGGCGGCAGATTTTGCGAGCGACTGGCGCGAGGCAGCGCGGACGGATTACGAATTTGTCGCCGGCAAGCAGTGGGACGAGGCGGATAAGCGGGCATTTGCACAGTCGGGGCGCCCGGCGATTACGATCAACCGCATTAAGCCGCTGATCAATGTCCTCTCGGGGTATCAGCGGCTGAATCGGTACGACATTGAGTTTTTGCCGCGCACGAGCGATGACATGGAGCTTTGCCGGGTGCGGCAGGGAATGACGAAGTACATCTTAGACCGCTGCAACTATGACCGGGAGGAATCGCAGGTATTTTTGGATGCGGTCATCGGGGGGATCGGCTGGTTCGATGTCGGGTATCGGTTCAACGATTTGGCGACGGACGGCGAGGCGTATGTGAGGCGGGAAGACCCGTTTGGGATGTATTTAGACCCGGAGACGCACGCGTTGGATTTTTCAGACGCTAAATATATATGCCGGGCGAAATGGGTGACGAAGGACGCGCTTTCGCTGGCATACCCGGAGCATGCGGAGGATATCCGGGCGCAGTACGCCGTCTATGATAAGGCGGAGCATACGGCGGGTAAGGATATCGATCCGCTGTGGTATAAGCGGGATACGGATAAGGCGCGGCTAGTAGAGTGCTGGTACAAGGTGAAGGTGCCGCAGACGCTGTATTATCTCACCGACGGGCGCGTCCTCCCCAAGGAATCTATAGACATTTCCTATTTCCTAGAGGGGCTTGTGGCAGGGCAGCGAGCAGCGCATGTAACACAGGTGAGGGTCGCGTTGTTTTTAGAGGATGTCTTGCTCGATGATATCGTCTCCCCCTATGCGCACGGCGACTTCCCCTTTGTCCCGCTGACGTGCTATCACTTTGGTGCAGAGGATTTGCCGGCGGGGTTTGTACGGGATTTGATCGACCCGCAGCGGGAGATCAATAAGCGCCGGATTCAGGAACTGCATATCTTGAATACGACGGGCAACGGCGGCGGCTGGATCGAAGAGGACGCGATGACCGACCGCCAAAAGGCGGACTTCAAGAAGCATGGGAACATCCCGGGGCATTACAGTGAGGTACTGCCGGGCGCCATCTCGCAAGGGAAGATCTTAGAACGCGCGACAGGGCAGATGCCGCAGGGGGTGATTCAGGCTGAGGCACAGGCAGGGCAGGACTTGGTTGAGATTTCGGGCATTAATGAAGCGCTGATGGGGGTAGATATCCCGAACAGTGCGAGCGGACGCGCGATTGAATTAAAGCAGAAGCAGGCGATCACGCATATCGCGCCGATGTTTGACAATTTACGCGCGGCAAAGAAGAAAATCGCGGTGCTGCTTTGGGGGGAGGAAAACCGCCCGGGGGTGGTGCCGCAGTTTTATACGGAAGACAAGGTCTACCGCGTGGAGGGGACGAATGGGCAGCAGTTCATCCGGGTGAATCAGGATGTGGTGCAGGAAGATCCGCTGCTCGGCACGATTCACCAGACGCTGAACGACCTCTCGGTCGGGGCGTTTGACATTGTGGTGAGCGATGTTGAGGCGTCGACGACGCAGCGGCAGGCGCAGATGTGGGGGCTGGTGGATGCGGTCTCAAAACTCGGGGTGCCGGGCGACATGGTCTTCGACCTCATCATTGACCTGTCGGACATCCCGAACAAGGAGGAAATCAAGCAGCGCTACGCAGAGCGGCTGACGGCGCAGCAGCAGCTGACGCAGCAGCAGAACGCGCTCCAGACACAGCAGCTTGAAGCGTCTATGGAACTGGCAAGGATTCAGGCGACGAGGCAGAGCCAGTCGATTTCGTTTAAGGATGCACCGCTGCCGCTGCAATTTGCGATGGCGGCTAAGCAGGGGCTGATTGACCCGCAGGTTGGACAGTATGCGGTGGATTTGATGATCGAGCAGCTATTCCCGCAGCTGGCAGAAAAGATGGCAGCCGAGCGGCAGCAGCAGGCGGCGCAGGAAGAGCAGGCGGCAAAGCTCCAGCAGCTGCAGGCGATGCTGCAGGAAAAGATGCAGCAGAATGTGCCTGCAAGCGCGCAAAATGGCGCACAGGGCGCCTCAGTGGGGGCGGACAGCCAAGGACAGGCACCGCCCGCCGAGCGCCCGCCAGCGGCCGCGCAGGGGAGCACCATGACAAAGGCGGCTCTTCAGTCGCTCCTAAGCGGGGCGGCGCCGGCTATGTAGTGTTGGCAAGATACCGTCCCATGGGGGCGTTTCTATAGATTTCGTGTCGCCTACGTCAAGGGCGTATGTCGCCGGCGGGCGTTAAACGCAGAAAGGATACAAGATGGAAAACGTATTTGACTTGCAGCGATTCGCAGAGGCAGAGGCAGCGCCAGAGGCGACACCGGAGGCGGCAGCACCAGAGGCAGCGCCGGAGGCACCGAAGGAGGAAATCCCGGCGGAGCTTGCGGGGATCTCAGAAGACAGCGCACGCGAGGCGATGGCACAGGCAAAGGCGCAGGCGGCAAAGGAAGCGCCGGCAGAAGAGGCAGCGGATGACGCGGTCGAAGAGGCGGCGGAAGATGCAGCAGGACTTACCGGGCAGAAGATCCCGTATGTGCGCTTTAAGCAGGAACACGACCGAAAGAAGGAACTGGAAGCGCAGCTCAAAGACCTTTCTTCGGAGGTGGAACGCCTGCGCGCGCAGCAAGCCCCGCCGCAGCCGCAGCCGGCAATGCAGCAGGCGCCGCAGGTGCAGCAGCCGCGGATTACCCCGGAGGCGACGAAACAGCTAAATGCCATCGTTCGCCAGCAAGCCTTGCAGCTGACGGGGTTCTCGAAGGAGGACGTCGACGCGCTCTCTTATATGGACGACGACGACCCAAGGCGCGAGCAGTGGAAAACCGCTGTGGATGTGGCGCGGACGCAGGTGATCGACGGCGTGTATAAGATGCAGCAGCAGCGGGCGGCGCAGGCGCAGCAGTTCATGGCGCTGCACAATGCCGCAGTAGCGGATTACAACGCGTTTGCACAAAAGGAGATGAGTGACCCGGCATACCCGCAGGTGATGCAGTATGCGATTCATGACTATTTTGAGAAGGGAATCAGCAAGGCAGAGCAGCCCGCCATTGCAGCGGCATACCAGCGCATTGAACACAATGTGGCGTCCCCGGGGGATATCGCGCTGATCAAGCGGTATTTTCTGGATGCTAAAGCGAGTTTCAGCGGCAAAAAGAGCCGGCAGGCGCAGGGTGGGCGCGTGATGGAAAAGGTGCAGCAGGCGGAATCGTTCCCGCGCTCGGAAAAGGTAGCAGGGGCGGCGGATGTCGGCGGCAGTGTTTCGGCGGCGACGCTGGATAAGATGTTATCCGAAAAGAACTGGGAGGATATCCCGGCAAGGTATCGGCAGATGCTGCTATCGGGGCAGCTGAGCTAGAAAGTGAGGCTTTATTATGGCAACGACGAAGATTCCAGATACGCTGGTGATGAAAGCTTGGGCGAAGGATACGTGGGCGAGCGGTCTTCACAAGTCGTATTTTGAAAAGTTTACAGGGACAGGGGCAGACAGCATTGTACAGATTAAGACGGAACTGCAGAAGGGCAAGGGCGACACGGTGACAATCCCGCTGCTCATGCCGCTGACGGGCGCCGGCGTGACGGGCGACAGCATGCTGGAAGGGCATGAAGAATCGCTCATCTACAAGGATTTCGGCGTGACGATCACGCAGCTGAGAAATGCGGTTCGCCTCGAAGGGAAGTTCGAGGAGCAGAAGACGCAGCTGAACATGCGCACGGATGCGAAGAACGCGCTTTCGGACTGGCTGGCGACGAAGATTGACAAGACGATCTTCGATGTGCTCTCGAAGAATCCATCGCCGGACCGTGTGCTTTATGCGGGCGGCGCGGCAAATGATGCAGCGATTGCGGCGACAGGCACATTTACGGCGGAGATGATCGGCAAGGCAAAGCGCATGGCGACGGCGGACGAAAACACGATGGTCAAGCCGATTAAGATTGACGGCGCGGATACGTATGTTATGGTGGTTGACCAGTGGCAGGCGCGTGACCTGATGAAGGACAAAGTCTTCCTGGATGCGCAGCAGTATGCGGGCATGCGCGGCAAGGAAAACCCCATCTTTACGGGGGCGCTCGGCATGTACGACGGGGTCGTGATCCATCAGAGCAACCGTATTTTCAGGGATAAGACAGTGAACACCAAGACGCCGGTATCCCATGCGCTCTTCCTGGGCGCACAGGCGGCCGTTATGGCGGTCGGCAATGAGCCGGAGTGGAACGAGGATACCTTCGACTATAAGAATCAGATGGGCTTTGCGTTCGGGCGTATCTTCGGGATTGCCAAGTCAGCCTTTGACTATACGAACAGCGGCACGAAGACAGACTTCGGCGTGGTGAATGTGGTGACGGCGTCGCCGGACGATAAGTAAGGAGGCTGGGGCGGGGTTTCCCGTCCCTTTTTATACAGAAAGGAGATAGGGGAAGGTGCTGACAGTGGAGGCGATACTCAACCGGGTACGGGCTGCGATCCATGACGAGCAGAAGACGGGCTACAGCGATGAGACACTGACGAGTTATATCAACGACGGCATACGGTTCTTGCGGCGGACAGTGTTTGAGATCAACCCGCTGCTTTTGACGGACATAGACCTATCGGGGACGCTGCCGGCGGGCAAAGGTGCGCTTGCGGCCGGGGCGCGGCTGACACATGTTTCCGCACTTCGGGTGGGCGGGCGGCTGCTCAGGCAAATTGACCCGAATGAGCTTGCGGATTTGACGGTGCAGGGCGTGCCGCAGGCGTATTATCTGCAAGGGCTGGATACGGTGCGGATCTACCCGGTACCAAAAGAGGCGATGCCGTTTCATTTGCTCGGAACAAAGGATATGCAGCTGCTCGAAAAGGGGTCGGATGTCTCGCCGTTCCCAAACGACATGGATGATTGGCTGCTGGAGTATGTGAATATCCGGGCGTCGATGAGCAATGAATTTGATATCGGGCAGGAGACGCAGGTAATGCAGAACATCATCACGCAGGTGGAATCCATGCTGCATGGGCTGAGCCCGCACGGGATACAGACGGAAGGATACTGGAACGGGGCGATGCTATGAAGTTATCGAATCGGCACAGCAATGTGCAGACGGTCGCCTTCTCGGATTTTTCCGGCGGGCTCAATACATCGCTGGTACCGGAGCTCATCGCACAGAATGAACTGAGCAAAGCGGTGAATGTGGAGCTTTACAAGGGACAGCTGCGGGTGATTTCAGGGACAATGCCGATTTGCCTAGCCGAAGGGCTGACGCTGACCGATTTGATCTACGATGCGATCGGCTGTGCGCTCTTGGTGGCAAGTCAAAAGAATCGGATATTGTACCGGGTGGATCATGGCAAGCTGACCTCCATCGGCGAGCTGAATTTAGATGGCTCGCACATCGCCTATACGGCATGGGAAGACGGGGTAATGCTGGCATGCGGCGGGCAGCTGCAGTACTACCATGGCGGGGTATTGGAGACGATCGAATCGTCCCCGGCGCACTGCCGCGGGGTGTTTGTCAAGGACGGGCGTGTCTGGACGTTCTTTAATGACGAACTGCACTGCTCAGGGATTGGCGACGAGCACAACTGGACAACGGACAGCAACAACGAGGCGTCGGCACAGTGGCTGCAAATCGGCTATAAGGACGGCGGAAAAATCGTCGGGGTGACGACGCTCTCGGCAGATACGATCGTCTTCAAAGATAATCTGTACGCCTATCATCTGACGAATACCTTTCCGGCGTGGAAGGTCAGCGAGATCGGGCGGCAGATTGAATGCAAGTGTTATCATGCCTGCGTGGCGCTGGCGTCGAGTACGGTCGTCTTAGGGCGCGACATGGTGCAGGTGATCAATGTCACAGATGAGTATGGCGACATGCGGGCGACGAACATCAGCGACAAGATATACAAGCAGGTCTCGGAGATTGCGCCGGATGTGAAGGTGCGGTATTTGCCGTCGATGGGGCAAGTTTGGTTTATTGACGGCAAGCAGCCGTTTTTGTTCTTGGATGTGGCGGCGGCGGCGTATTTTTACCGGGCGTACCATGCGCCGGTAGTGGATGCCGTCGAGGCGGACGGGCATATCTATCTCTTGAAGCCGCACGGTCTGTATATGGTGGATGCCAAGACATCGAAGGATGAAGATAAGTATTTGCCCTGGCGCTTTACGCTCAAGACGCTCGTCTCGGACAATTCCTATTTGATCAAGCGGGTACGGGTGGATACGACGCCCTTTCTGGAGAACGACACGGAAGAGACCTATATGGTCGGGAATGTGAAGCTGCATGGCGGGCACCCGTCCAGCGCTTATGCACTCTATCACAATGACCGCTATATCTACCATAACGAGACGGAGATCTATCAGGTGAAGTATTACCCGCTCTACGGCGGCAAGGCAGAATTTGACGAAGAGGATTACGGGCGGGCAGGTACGGAGATGTACCGCGCGGAAAAGCGATGCGTAGATAGGCAGCGCGCGATTGTGACGCGGGCCAAGGGCGAGGGCGGCATTACGATTTTTAATTCGATTTCGTTTGATGTGGCGGAGGTGTGATCGGTGGCAAAGCTGACAGAAAAGAATGTGCTGGATTATCGCTCGGGCGGGGATACGATCGACGATTTCGCCCAAAAGTACATGGCGGAGATGCAGCGCTTATACGTGTATTTGAACGAACTTCGGACACATGCGGCGAGCACGGAGGCGCCGGAGGCGTATCAGTTTAAGGTGGAGGACGGCCGGTTCTTCATCCGCGACGGGGAGAATGTAGATTGGGTCTATCTTTTCGATGTGGCGCGGCATGGGGGCTTTCATACGGATACCATCGGGCAGATATCTTCGGGCGATGAGCGGATGCGCCCGGCAGCCGGCGGGGCGTATGACCTCTATCTGGCGACGGATACGCGGCGCTTTTTCCTCTGGCGCGATGGGGCGTGGCGGCTCCTGTATTCGCTGCAGGCGAAGGATTTAGTCGGCTACAACGATTTGGTGCGGCAGTCGGCGGATGTGGTGACCCCGACGAATACCACCATGCTCTGTACGGAGAGTCAAAAGCTGGTGCGGACGAACAGCGCCGGGGTGCTGCCGGTGAACATCTCGGGAACGGCGGACAAGGTCGGCGGGCAGCCCTTTGTCTTCACGCGGCTGGCGGATGGACAGATTCCTGTTTACCGCGAGAGCCTCGGCAAGTTCGTGAACGAGAACAAGGAGGCCGTCGGCAGCGGTAAGGCGCTGACGATTCGGCAAGGCAAGACGATCCTCGCGGTGTACGACGGCAACACGGCGGCAGAGGCGGATCTGGCGCGTACATACGGCGGCTATTGGACGGCGAAGACGGAGGTCGCGGAAGGGGAATGCGTCCGGCTCATGACACTGCCGCAATTTTATCTGGAGTGCAAGGTCGCCGGGACGACGGGGGAGAAGAACATCGAATCTGCCATCAACGACGAGCGCCTGAAGCAGTCGGATGAGGTGACGGATGGTTCGGTCGTTTGGAAAATATGGCGCCTGCAGCTGAAGAATGATGTCGCGGAGGAGGCGGCCGCGGCAAAAGAGGCGCAGCACGCTAAGAAAGCGGATGCGGCAGAGAGCGCGGGGGAGGCGGCGCATGCAAAAGAGGCAGAGACGGCAAAGGAGGCGGCGCATGCCAAAGCGGCGGATGAGGCAGCGCGGGCAAGAGAGGCGGAAAAGCTTTCCGCGGCGCGGCAGATTACGCTGACGGGGGATGTGACGGGCGGCACTTCCTTTGATGGTACGGGCGACGTGACACTGAGCACCACGGTGAAGGACAAGCCTCTTCCCTATATGCGTCAGCCAAAGCATACGTATCTTTTGAGCGATTTAGTCCGAACGGAAGAAATCCCGTCCTATTTGCATTTGGAATGCATGCAGGCGGGTATTACCGCTGCGGGCGGCATTGGCGCACATAAAACACCGGGCGAAAGCTTTATGGATGGTACGGTCAAGTGGCAGGTGGTCGACGACCGCGTCTCGGTTCGCCTCAATACGCTCGGCGGGATTGCCGAACTGATTTACCCGGTGGGGAGCATTTACATGAGCATAGCGCCGACGAATCCGGCACTGCTCTTCGGCGGGACGTGGGAGATGCTTTCCAACCGTTTCCTGGTGGGCGCCGGCAGCAAGTACCCGCCGGGGGCGCAGGGCGGCGAGGAGGAACATCAGCTGACGATGGATGAGATGCCCTCGCACTCGCACAGCGGCTCGACAAGTAGCGCGGGCAGCCACAGCCATACCATCGCCTCGGTCTCAGCGACGCACTCGGGCAGTCAGAAGGTGGCGCAGCCGACGACAGGATATCGGACGATGTACGGCGGCTATCTGGGGGATGCGGGAAATCATACGCATAGTCTCTCGATTGGCAGCGCGGGCGGCAATGCGGCACACAATAACTTGCCGCCGTACCTCGCGGTTTACATGTGGAAGCGGACGGCATGAGGCTGAAAGAATGGATTGCGCGGTATAACGAAAAGGC
>ERZ773083.2415-NODE-2415-length-11573-cov-15.296058_pt1 | contig 11573 bp, 10 predicted proteins | sample MGYA00511465_ERZ773083 | MGnify/ENA primary metagenome ERZ773083 (study PRJEB29015, sample SAMEA2738001) | human oral metagenome | biome: human oral; feature: human-associated habitat; material: dental | place: China | collected 2060 ... | reverse complement strand
ATTGACATAGTTCGGTTCTTGTGGTATATTTATTAAACTTACAAGGAGATATAAACATATGACTATAAAAAATATTTTTAAAGCATCTCTTTTTCATAGCATTCACTACGGAAAAATCGAATTTTTAAAAGATGCTATCATCACAGTATTAGAAAATGGAATTATTAATGAAGTTATAAGAAATAATGATCCTAATTATGTGGAAAAATTAACTGAATATTCTTCTCATCAAAATTTTTATGATTTTGGGGATAAGATACTTTTACCAGGATTTATAGATTTACATATCCATGCTCCTCAATGGCCACAAGCAGGATTAGCACTTGATGATGAACTTAGTTGTTGGTTAGATAATTTCACCTTCCCTTTAGAAGCTAAGTACGAAGACGTTAATTATGCAAAAGAAGTTTATACCGATTTAGTAAAAACTCTACTTGCTAACGGAACTACATCTGCTATGTATTTCGGTACTATCCATAACGAAGCAACACTTGAACTTGCAAAAATTTGCGCTGACCTTGGTCAACGTGGGTTCGTCGGAAAAGTCGTTATGGATGATAAAACTATGAACCCAAATTTTTATCGCGATTATTCAACGAAAGAAGCATTAAAAAATACTGAACAATTCATAAAGGATGTTACAGAATTAGGGAAAAACGTGCCTCAAGGTGTCTATCCAGTTATTACACCACGCTTTGTTCCTAGTTGTACTGATGAAGCACTAAAAGGATTGGGTGTTTTAGCCAAAAAATATAATACTTACATTCAAAGTCATTGTAGTGAGAGTGATTGGGAACATAATTTTGTTTCTGAAAGATTTGGTCGTCGTGATACTGAAGTATTGGCTAGTTTTGGTCTTTTAACCGACAAAGCAGTTATGGCTCATGGAAATTTTATTAACAGTAGCGATGCAAAAATTTTCTCACATAATCACTCATCTGTTTGTCACTGTCCTATTTCAAACTCATACTTCGCTAACGCCGTTCTACCAGTAAACAAACTTAAAAATGAAGGTGTAAATATTTGTTTAGGAACTGATATATCGGGTGGTTTTTCTCCAAGTTTATATGATAATATCAAACAAACCGTTATGTCTAGTCGCCTATTAAATGATGGAGTTGATAATAATCTACCTTCTAATCAACGTGGGATTAACAACTCGAAAGTATCTATTTTTGAAGCATTTTATCTTGCAACTCACGGCGGTGGAAAAGCACTCAAACTTCCGCTTGGTATATTTAAAAAAGGTTACATTTGCGATTTTCAAGTTATTGATATAAGCACACCAAATAATAAACTACCTAATTACCTAGATAATGAAGAAGATAAACATTTACTACAAAAAATACTTTATCTTTCTACAAAAGAAAATATTCGTGAAGTTTGGATTCAAGGTAAAAGAGTTTTAAAAAAATAATTAATGTTATTTTAATCACTTTACAAAGTTAGTCTTTATTAATTACTATATTTAATTTTGTAAAATTTTAAAATTAAACTGAACGAGCAGTTATACTCGATTATTAAATAAATTTTTTAAGGAGTTTCATTTTATGTCGAAAAAAAATAGACATCTTACCATTGGAGTTGATGAAGATATTCCATTTTCTCAATCCGCAATTTTAGGGTTACAACACGTTTTAGCAATGGACGTTTATGTACCACCATTTATTTTAGCAACCGCACTTGCATTATCACCTGGTGATGCTGCAGGGCTTATCCAATCTACATTTTTAGGAGCCGGACTTGCTTCTTTAATTCAGGTTTTATTCTATCTTAGATTACCTGTCTGTCAAGGTCCATCTTTTATACCGCTTGGAGCAATTATAGGAATCTATATGGGTTCTAAGAACCTGGGAACCGTTCTTGGCGCAAGCATCGTTGGAGCTATTTTAGTTATTATTCTTGGATATTCTGGTATTTATAAATATATCGTTAGAAATTTTATACCTTCTATAGTTAGTGGTACTATTATTATGATTGTTGGATTAACACTTCTACCTTCTGCGTTTGTCAACAACATTTACATTGAAGGAAATGGATTAACTATGAAACAAAATATCTTACTTGCATTTATCACTGCAGCTTCATTAATTTTCTTTTCATCTTTAGGAAATTATATAACAAGTAAGTTAAAACGTATTTTCCAAATTTCTTCTGTTATTATTTCATTAGGAATAGGTACTTTCTGTGCTTATTTAATGGGTGGTTTTAGCACTCAGGCAATTAAAGATGCTAGTTTTTTCTCAATGCCAAAAATTTTATTTTTAGACTATGATATACATTTTGAAGTATCTGCAATTATTACTATGATTATTATTTATATGGTACTGCTTGCTGAAACAACCGGTACATGGTACGCAGTGAGCTCTGTTATGGTTAAGCCTCTTAACGATACTCAAATCAACAGGGGAGTTATCGGTGAAGGTATTGGATGTCTTCTAGCTGCTTTAGTAGGAGCAACTCCAGTTACTGGTTACTCTACAAATGCTGGTATTATCTCTATTACCGGTGTCGCAAGTAGAAAAGTTTTTGTTGTTGCATCTGGTTGGTTTATTATTCTATCATTCTTAGGGAAACTTTCAGCAATTATCAATTCTATACCTGCTGCTGTTATTGGTGGAGTTTTTGCAGTAGTATGTATTATTATTCTACTTAACGGGTTTAGAGTTGTTAAAAACCTTGACTTCTCTGAAAGAGAATTATATATTATCGGTGTTCCTTTAATGTTCACTATCGGATTATTATTTATCCCTGCTGGTCTTAAAGCTAGTGCACCACAATTTTTACAATATTTAATCGGTTCACCAATCGCAGTTGGTGCTATTGTGGCGATTATTATGAACAAACTTATACCAATAGAAAAATACTAATTAAACGTGAAGAGATGAATTTCAAACTCATCTCTTCTTCTTTTTTATTTTAGTTAAATATAGTATAATAATTTTAACAACAATAGAAATGGAGAATATCATGACTGAGAAAAAAATGAACGTTGAAAGTTTCAATCTTGACCACACTAAAGTAGTTGCACCTTATATTCGCCTTGTTGGTGTTTATAGTGGAGAAAACGGGGATAAAATTTATAAATATGATATTAGATTTTGTCAACCTAATAAGGAACATCTAAAAATGCCAAGCCTACATTCACTTGAACATTTAATCGCTGAACTTATTAGAAATCATCTTGATAATGTTCTTGATTTTGGGCCTATGGGGTGCCAAACAGGATTCTATCTTTCTGTAATAAATAATAATAGCTATGAAGATATTGAAGAGGCCCTTGCTAAAACTTTAGAAGATGTTCTTGTAGCAACAGAAGTTCCTGCTTGTAATGAAGTACAATGTGGCTGGGCTGCTTCTCACTCTCTAGAAGGAGCACAAAAAGAAGCGAAAAAATTCTTAGAAAAACGTTCTGAATGGAAAAATGTTTTTTCTAAATAAATACTAACTATAAAGAAGTAATTACTTGAAACTCAGTAATTACTTCTTTAAAATTTATATTAATATATAGTCGTGCTGTACGCAAAACTATTATATTTGGTTATTTTAATTTTTTTCTAACTAATGCAGCTCCTATTAACAATGTCATCCCTATTATTCCTGTTGTTTTTGTGTTATCAATCCCTGTATTAGGTAATTTCTTGATAGCAGTATTTTTAGGTCTTTGTTTATTATCAAGTACCGGCTCGTTAATATTACTGTTAGTTTTGGCACTCTCTATCTTTGGTACAACATTATTTACTACTCTTCCAACAACTGCAAACATACTAAAGTGATTAATTTTAAACTCTACATTACCGTTCACTATTTTAGAAGCAATCTTAACCAATGTTCCATCTTCTTGAACATGATATACGCTCACGTTATTAGCCCCAGAATTTGATAATGCTATACGGACTATTCTTTCTTTTTCTAGATTCTCTATTTTGCCTTTTTTCAAAATTTTTAAATCCAAAATTCGAACAGAAATTACTTCTCCTAATTTAGTTTTTATATTTTCTACTACATTAACATCATCAATCTCTGTTACACCAAGGTTCAATCCTTTTAATTCAGCATTTCCAAAATCAACTTGAACATCACCATTAATTAATAAATCACTAGGAATCTTATCTTCTGGATATTCTTCTAATGCTGGTTTCACCGCACTTTCTCCCTTAGAGTCTGTATATACAAAAACTGGAACTTTTATGATATCTTCTGTTTTATCACTATATATTACCTTAACTGTAACAGAATTTTCACCTAATGTACTTAGTTTATCTTCTACCAACTCATAAACTACATTTTTAGGTAATTTTTCAGTATTAACTGCTTTTAGTATAGTATCTATTGATAATTTTTCATCTTGTCTTACTTTGACTGTATCAGCTGTTATTAGTTCTGGTGTATATTTTTCTGCTTCAGTAATATACTCAGGCAGTGCCTCTTGAACTAATGATTCACCTTGTTCAGAAGTGTAAGTTTCATAAGGAACTACTACTCTATCTATAGTTTTGTCTGGATAAGTAACTTTTACAACGACATTTACTCTACCGATATTACCAAAATTAGAAATACTTTCTACTTCTAATTTTGTTTCTGCAGGTAAGCCAGTTGTTGCTATTTTTTGAATAACCTCTAACAAGTTTAAGTTTTCACCTTGTTTCACATAATTTACTTTGTTTTCTTTTAATTGTGGATCATATTTCGCATAATCTAATAATTCTAAGGCCTCTTTTTTAGCTATTAAATCTAATCCAAGATTAGCAATTTCTTTAGTTATAGCTGTTACCGTATTTATTGAAGCCAATTTATTATTTATAACCTCTTCAGCATCTTTTAATTTATTAGATAATACTACTTTACTTTCCTTATACAATGCAGCTGATTTTTCAGTTTTATCATTCAATTCGACTATAGCGTCAACTAAATTTTGTGCGGCATTAACTACTGAATTTAATTGCGCTTTGTTAGCTTCATTAACTAAAACTGGCACATCAATCTCATTAGTTGTATTATCATCTAAATATAAAACTTTTACCTTAGCATTTTTATTTCCTAAAGTTGATAAGTCTACTTTTTCCAATAATGATAATGATATATTCACCGGTAGTTTCGTTTTATCAATTTTGTCAAAGATATCTTTATCCTTAAGGCTCTCCCCCATCATAATAGATACTGGTTTTTTATCTATCAATGTTGGTAAGAACGTAGAACTTAGTGTTCCTTTTTCTGGAGAAATAATCTTCAATTTTTTCAAATTAGGATCAATATATCCTACACCATCTACTCCTTGTCGCTTACCAAAATTAAAATCTTTATGGGAATTTATTCTTGATTCAAAATACGATGTCGAACTATGTTGGCCAGCGCTTTTCCCTATACTTTTTACATATTTGGGTTGTAAAAATCCTGGGATAACATTATCATTATCTGTATAATAGTTAGTAATTTTTCCTGATATCGCTAATTTATCTGTAAGGTCACTTTCTTTCTTCATTTCTCCACCACCAAAGAAATTAAATAACCCTGAATAAATTTTAGGAGCATTAAAGGTATATGAGCCTTTAAAAGCTTCCATTTTATCCTTTTCTGCTTGAGCTGTAGCACGTAGAGTTAAGTATCCTCCTAAAGAATGACCAGTAATATATAGATTTGTTATACTTTTATCATTTTTCAATGCTTTTATTAAGTCTTTTGTCGCTATACTTTGATTAGATTCATTTCCTAGTACTAAAGCAGCATCTGCACGCATGTCCCCTGATTGTTTTACGTTAGTTCCTTGAATTGCTAAAACTTGTATTGTACTATTTTTCAAAAATGGATAATTAGCTTTTGTTTCAAATAGCACCGCATCTAATCCATTATCTTGATGAAAAATTTTCTTTACAGTCCAGTATGGTGCCAATTCATTGTGCATAAATTGAAATTCTTTTTTCTTAAGTGATGCCACATTTGTATTTGGATCTAAAATACTTTTTATTTGATCATCTTTTTCATATACAAGATTCATTAGTAAAGCCATATCTCTTGCTGATATATTCCAAATAAGTTTATCCTTATCCTCTTTATCGTTTTGACCGTCTCCATCAGTATCTGCTAATTTTGGATGAACATCATATCCCAAATAAGTTCTTCCATCTTTTTTATAAATATATAATTCATCTTTATTTAAAATACCATCTCCATCATCATCACCATCTGGATTTAACACAGCATTTTTATAAATCAAACTATCATATTTTCCACCTTCTAGACCAATATACCCCTTCGATATTGCTTCAGCATAATCAGAAGTTAAACGTGAAATTATTTGTACACCTGGTTTTATATTTTCTACAATAACTTCTTTATCTTTTTCTGATTCTACTGTCTTTTCGTTATTTTTTATTATATTAACTAATAAGTCTTTGATATTAGTACTATCTGTTGTACGTTTATCAAAAACATTTAATGTTTTTTCTGATGTACTAGGTTTTTCTTGAGCTTTTACTAAATTAGAATCTGTTTCATTTTTAGTAATTTCTATATTTTTATTCTTTTCAACAACTTCTGTATTTTCTTTTTTATTTTCCTTAGGCGCTAATGTAGAATCTACCTTCTCCACTGAAACTGGATTAACTGTTTCTTTAATCTCATTATCACTTGCTTGCGCATTACTACCTAGAAAAATAATTGCACCTATTGTTATTGATGCGATTCCTACTGTTAATTTTTTTATTCCATATTTTAATATACCTGTTTTTTTAAACATATATTTCTCCTTGAAAAAGCCAAATTCTTCATCTGTCTTCTTTCTTTTTGTAAAATTTAACATTTTATTTTTATAAAAATCCACTCTTAACAAATGCAAACAATTTAACTTAATAAGTTATTTACATAGTAAGAATATTCTAATTATAAAATAAAAGTTATATTTTTACAACATTAAATAAATATTTAAAATACTATTTAAGGCTATATAAAAGTTTTCTTTTTCATGAAGTTTTATATATGTTTTATATATTGTGTATATTAAATATCTCTCTTCATTCCACTGAGAAATTTGATTTACTTTCAATAATGACATATAGCGATATAAACTCCTATTGTTTTATCTAAACAAAAAAATAAATTTTTATATTATCTTACTATACTACTTACTCAAGAAAACTCTAATATTATAAAATATTTTTTTTCAAAAAAAACTAAGAATAAGACAACTCTTATTCTTAGTTTTTTTATTTATTATTTTGAAACTAGGCTACGAATAGCATTTCTATCTAATTCAATTTCCACTTTTGGTGCAATTCTTAATTTTACTGTTAGTGTCCCTACTTCTATGATTTCTCCATAGATTCCAGCAAAAGTAACAATTCTATCTCCTTCTTTTAAAGAATCTTGAAGAAGTTTTAATTCTTTATTTCTTTTAGATTGTGGTCTTATAATCATGAAATACATAAATCCAAAAAGAAACACAATCATTAATATATTAATGTATGAACCTTGCATGTTATACCTCCATTTATTTCTTTACTATATTATTCTACTATATTGACGTAGAAAAATAAACCATTTACTATAAATTTTTAGAAATTTTTAGGATTCTTCTCATTTAACCCATATTTTTCAAAAAATTCTTCTTTAAAATCTAGTAATCTATCTTCCATGATTGCCTGACGAATATCTTTCATCATATTAATTAAAAAATGAATATTATGCGTTGTTGCAAGTCGTGCTCCAAAAATTTCATCTGCTTTAAATAAATGACGAAGATATGCTTTTGTATAATTTTTACAACAATAACAAGAACACTCTGAATCTAATGGCGTGAAGTCTTCTGCATACTTAGCATTTTTTATTACGACACGTCCCTGAGATGTCATACACGTTCCATTTCTCGCAATACGCGTAGGTAAAACACAATCAAACATATCAATACCACGTAATACTCCTTCAAACAATGCATCTGGAGAACCAACTCCCATTAAATATCTTGCTTTGTTAGCAGGAAGTAATGGTGTTACATGCTCTAGCACTCGATACATTTCTTGCTTAGGTTCCCCTACTGACAAGCCTCCTATGGCATAGCCTGGGAAGTCCATACTGACTAAATCTTTAGCACTTTGTTCTCGCAAATCATTAAAACCTGCTCCTTGAACTATTCCAAAAATACTCTGCGTCTTTGGATTTTTATGTGCTTCTAAACATCTTTCTGCCCAACGACTTGTTCTTTCTACTGATTGTCTTATGTACTTATAATCATGATTAAAATCTGGACATTCATCAAATGCCATCATAATATCTGAACCTAAAGCATTTTGAATATGCATAGCTTTTTCTGGTGATAAAAATAACTTTTCTCCGGATAAGTGATTTTTAAAGTGAACCCCTTCTTCCTCAATTTTTCTAAAGTCACTTAATGAAAATACTTGGAAACCACCAGAATCAGTTAAGATACTTCCATCCCAATTCATAAACTTATGTAGCCCACCGGCTTTTTCAACAATCTTCTCCCCTGGTCTTAACCATAAATGATATGTATTAGATAAAATTATATCTGCACCCATACTTTTGACTTCCTCAGGTGCCATAGTTTTTACAGTTGCTTGTGTTCCTACTGGCATAAATACTGGTGTTTCAAAGCTACCATGTGGTGTATGTACTATCCCTAGCCTTGCTCCAGATTGTTTGCAGGTCTTGATATGTTCATACCAAACTGCATTTTCTTTTACATCTCTCATCTTTTGATAAATTCCTTTCTTAAACTATTATCATCGCATCGCCAAAACTAAAGAAGCGATATTTATTTTCTACTGCTATTTTATACAAATCTAAAATCTTTTCTCTTTCATAAAATGCACTTACAAGCATTATTAACGAAGATTTTGGTAAATGAAAATTTGTAATTAGCCCATCAACACATTTAAATTTAAAACCTGGATAAATAAAAATATTTGTCCAACCAGATGCAGCTACTATTTTGCCGTTATTATCTCTTGCGATTGTTTCTAGCGTTCTAGTAGTTGTTGTTCCAACAGAAAAAATTCTACCATTATTTTCTTTTGTTTTATTAATAATCTCTGCAGTTTTTTCATCTAATGTATAATATTCAGAATGCATATCGTGTTCTTCAATATTTTCCACTGCAACCGGTCTAAATGTTCCAAGCCCTACATGTAAAGTTAAGTATGCAACATTAACTCCTTTAGCCTTAATTTTATCTAACAATTCATTGGTAAAATGCAGTCCTGCTGTTGGAGCCGCTGAACTACCTACTTCTTTTGAATATACCGTTTGATATCTTTCTTTATCTGTTAATCTTTCCTTTATATATGGAGGTAATGGCATCGTACCAAGCTCATCCAAACGTTCTTGAAAAATACCTTCGTATTTGAATTCAAAATATCTAAAACCATCATCAAGTACTCTTGTACATATTGCCTCCATAATTCCATCACCAAATGAAACTACACTTCCTATTTTTATTCTTTTTGCTGGTTTTACTAGACATTCCCAAATATTATCGACTTCATTTTTTAATAATAATACTTCTATCGCTGCACCTGTATCCTTTTTTTGTCCATACAGACGTGCTGGCATTACTCTTGTATTATTAAGTACTAAGGTATCGCCTGCTTCAAAATAATCTATAATATCTGAAAAAGTTTTATGCTCGTAATTATTTTCTTTTTTGTCAATACAAAGTAATTTACTAGTATCTCTTTTTAACAGAGGGGTCTGCGCAATCAATTCCTCTGGTAAATAAAAATCAAACTGTTCTAATTTCATGTAATATCTCCTTTAAAAGTTACCTTTACTATTATAGCTTGAATAAGATAACTTCGCAAGTTTATCCATTCTTTTTATTGAAAAATAGAGATAAAGTCGAACTTTATCTCTATTTACTTTATTTTATTTTTGTTCTCTTAAATATTTTACATGTGATAGAACATTTGTCGCTATTCCTAATCCAACACTCAAAATAAGCAGTGAACTACCACCATTACTTATAAAAGGTAATGGTACACCTGTCATAGGTATTGAAGCTGTTACACCACCAATATTTACAACAGCTTGGACTATTAGTAAGCTAGCAAACCCAAGTGCATACATTGCTGAAAATGTATTTTTTGATTTAGTACCTGCAAAAATGACTTTTCCTATAAGAAGCCCCAGTAACGCTATTACAAATAGAACTCCAATAAGTCCTAATTCTTCTGCGATAATAGCTAATATAAAGTCAGTATGTGCTTCTGGTAAATATCCTAACTTTTGAATAGAGTTTCCTAATCCTCTTCCTACTAAGCCTCCATTTCCAAAAGCTATATATGAGTTAATAACTTGATCAGCAGCTGCACTTAAATTTTCTGAAAAAGGATTTAAAAATACTTTTAGACGATTTGTTCTATAAGAAGTTCCATTAGAAAAACTTGCCTTGATAAGCAAATACATAATAAGAAGTGCTACCCCTATTATTGCAAGAGTAAGTATTTTTTTTATATTTTTAAAATGTATATTAGAACATAATGTCATTATTCCTATAACCGATAAAGTAATTAAAATCATCCCTGTATCATTTTGCAATGCAATTACAGCAATTAAAGCTAAAGGTATACTAAAAATACTAAATAGCTCACTACTGGTACACAGTTGACGAAGTTTTACTTTTCTAGTTTCTAATATAAACGCCATATATATTATAATGAATAACTGAGCCAAAGTAGACGGTTGAAAACTAAGCGCTCCTAATCGAATCCACGAGCGAGCACCATTTATGGCGGGTAGTAATAATGGTATAACAAGTAAAATTAACATACCCCAAAAGCCATATTGCAATAACTTTTTATTTTTAAAAAACTCATGTGGAATTGCTACACTAAAAAATAAAAATGCTACATAAGACAAAACAGCCCAAGCAGCCTGTCTTTTAAGAAAATAACTTGCTTCTACTGGAACAGAAGATGTAAACGTCCCATATTTATTACCAATCATACTAGCACTATAAACCATAATACAGCTAAATATTAGCAATATTAACAAAGTTAAGGCAACCATCCAGTCAACTCTTACATGTCTACGTTCATGCTTTATAGATTTTCTTATTTCTCTAATCATGCCTAGTTCGCTTTACTCTCTATATCAACACTTGAATACATAGCACTTGCTTTTTCTTCTAAACTCGCCAAAATATCACGTCCTTTTTTATAAGACATACATCCTATCTCCACTGCTAAGTTGATCTCTTTTGTTAATCCATAAATTTGAGTATCTATTACATCTTGATAAAGCGGACATTTTTTCTGACCTTTTATTGCTAAACAAGCATTAATCATATCCTCAATTTGCATAACATCTTCTTCTATTCTTTTTCTTACCTTAATAAATATAAGACTATTTTCCAATTTCTTTCACCTATCCTTTTGATAACTCATAATTAACTTCCTGCTTTATTATTAGCATCGCTCTCAAAAACTCTTCTTTGGAAATTAATTCTATACGTCTTAATTCTCTTACTTCATATTCTACCATACTAAGCGTATGTTTTCTATCCTTCATGTATATTATTATACCAAAAGTTTTTAAAAATTGCTGTAAATCATAAAAATTTT
>ERZ773083.2414-NODE-2414-length-11580-cov-9.290499_pt1 | contig 11580 bp, 10 predicted proteins | sample MGYA00511465_ERZ773083 | MGnify/ENA primary metagenome ERZ773083 (study PRJEB29015, sample SAMEA2738001) | human oral metagenome | biome: human oral; feature: human-associated habitat; material: dental | place: China | collected 2060 ... | reverse complement strand
TTCAACAATTTAGGCTTTGTGCTGGGAGCGGTTTTCGATGCTGCCGTGGGTATCATCGGCAATTCCGTTTCCGTGATGATAAACTTGGTCACATCGCTGGCGCAAGTGATCGGCGGTGTAGTCAACATCGTCGTCGGATTGTTTACGGGCGATTGGGACAGGGCGTGGAAAGGCGCTGGATCACCAGTGCGCTGCTGTGGCTGACCGGGATCATCGCCTTTGCGGCCCTGCTCGTTCTGGTCGCGATCTCCGCTGGGATGATGCCGGTCGATTTCGTGTCCGTGTTGAGTATCGACTTCGCCTGGGTGGTGGCGGGTGGCGGCCTGCTGCTGGGGTTGGTCTCCATCGTGCCCGCCTGGCTCCGGTTGCGACACATGCGCCGCCAGCGACTCACTGCGGGATCGTCGTTGCTCGCGGGTATGCAGGGCGCCGCGTTCGCTCTGGATTTCGCCCTGGTCCGCGACATCCTGGTGGAGGACCATGCGCGTCGCCGAGGACACGTACGCCCGACCCGCGGGTCGGGCAGCGGTGTGTGGGCAATCATCCTGCGCGACCTGCAGCGGTTGTGGCGCACTCCCAGACCGTTGGCATTCTGGCTGGCCTCGATGGCCGTGCCCTACGCGGTCCACGCGCTCGGCATCGAGGTGCTGAACCCGTCGATCTCCGCGCTGGTGTTGATGATCGCACTGATCGGTTTCTGCAACACCTTGCGGGTGTTGACCCGCACCAAGGGCCTCCAGCGTTGTTTCCCGTTCTCCCCGGGCGAGGTCAGGCAGGCCGCCATGACGGTGCCCGCCCTGCTGGCGCTGCTCTGGGCGGCCGCGGCGACTCCCGCTTTCGGCGGGATCTTTGACGGTGGTGAGCTGGATCTGGTCACCGGGTTCTCGGCCTCCCTGATCACGGCGCTGGGTGGTCTGCTGGCGGCCTTCCGCTGGGTGTGTGCGAAACCTCCGAACTACGGTGGCCCCATGGTCTCGGTCGGGATCGGGGCCATGCCCCCTGGAATGATGTTCTCATTCATCCGCGGCATCGACATAGTCGCGTTGATCACCTTGCCACTCGTTCTCGGCTGGCCCTCCTGGATCGCGCTGGGCATCGCGACGGTCACCTGGCTGGTCCTGCGTTCCGGATTCGATCAGCAGGCCTTGATGGACGAACGGGAGGAGCAGCAGCGCCTGCTGGAAGAGCAGAGGTCGGGGCGCCCCGGCCGCGGCGGGGGCGGGCAGAAGGTGAGGGTGCAGCGGAAACGCTGATCCCGCCGCATGCACGGTAGGGCAGGCATTCCTTCACGCTTTTCGGTGCGCTAGGCTGGCGTTAATCAAGCTGGAAGGCGGGCGCGGATGACCACTTCACCAGAGGTTTCCCAGGACCTGTGCCTTGAGCGTGCGCGCTCCTTGGCGGGGCGGATGCTGGAGGGCGGAGCTGCCTGCACCTTGGTCGCCTGGCGGATCGGCAGCCAGTACGACTTCGTCGCCCACGGGCTGACCGCCCGGGGGGACATCGTGGTGGCCGTCAGGCCCGATGAGGACTGTCTGCTGTCCACCCTGCCCGCCGGGGTCGGAACCGTGGTGCGGATGGACCTGATCCGCCACAGCCGCGACGTGATGCTCTCGGTGATCGCGGCCTCCGCGCACCTGCTGGGCGAACTCGTCCTGCTTCCGGGCGCGGCCGTGGCCCGCCTGCTGTCCGATGACCAGCTCCCTGAGCGGATCGCGGAACTGGCGCGGATCAGTGGCACCCGGATCGGTCTGGTGGTCACGGACCGGATCCTGGTGCACGACCACGGCGGGGTCACCCCGATCCCGTGGGAGGATCTCGCGGAGACGCACCTCGAGAGATCCGGGGCTTGGTATGACGATTTCGAGGCACACGATGTCGTGGCCTCGCGGGGATGTGCGGCCCTCCGCCAGGTGTGCCGGGCCGTGATCGAGGGCAGACTCCCGGGACAGGCCAGCCTCCGGCCGAGCGCGCCCGGGTTGTGTGGGCACGTGCTCGACAAGGTCTTCTGCATCGACGTGGACCGTTTCGGGGTCACGTTGATGCACGTCGAGGAACACGAGACCGCCACGGTCTTCGCAGGTTTCGAGGATCGCCCCACGACGCTGTCGGCATTGACGGCTCAGGTGGCGCGGCTCGTTGATGACTCGGGGCCGGTGTACCCTCAGCGGTGCATCTGACGGCTGGCCCCGAGAACCACTCAGGCCCCGCACAAAGCGGGGCCTGAGCCTTTTTGCTTTCAGACGTGGTGGCCCTGTGGGCCGTTCAGGGGGTCAGCGGGCCTCGTAGGAGGTGCAGACGCCGTCAACCACGGTGACGCCGGAGGCGCTGCAGAGCAGGTCCTTGTTGTGGGCGCATTCGAGGCGCTGGCAGGCGCCGACGCGGCCATCGGCGGTGGGCAGGCCACCGCGGGCGTCGAGGGTGATGAAAGTGGTGCAGGCCGAGGTGCCGTCGACGGTGATCGCGAAGGCGGTGCAGCCTTTGTTGTTGAAAGCGCAGGTGGTGGTGCTGCAGGACTTGATGGGAGCAGTGGTGGGCATTTCTAGGACCTTTCGTCTGTGGTGCATCTGACGAGAAATACGTTACGTCCGTTCCCAACCCCCTGCAAGCAAGAGAATCCTTTGCTGACTTGGGTAAATACACAAAATCGACGCGTATCTCCTTGGCTTTAGTGGCCTTTTGTGTTTCGAAAATCGAGGGCTTGCGAAATGCTCTGAGGTAGTTGTTTGGGGTGTCTGGAGAAACTCCTTGCGAGGGAAGAGGGGCAAGGAAAGGCTCGCCTCGATTCGAATGATTCGGGCCGTGTCGTTCCTTCCGCGGCCCGCTTGCCTTTCTGTTGGAAATGCTTGCCTTACGTCCGTATATCTGCGCTGCTACAGGGCAAGCGATTGACTGCAAGGCAGGCGGACGGGCGAGTTGTGTGGGGCGAAGGGGTCAGGCCAGTCCCAGGGCCTGGAGCATCGGGATGAACTTGGCCTCGGTCTCGGCCAGTTCCGCCTGTGGATCCGAGTCCGCGACGATCCCGGCTCCCGCGAACAGGCGGATCTCGTCGGGATGGGCTGGGTTGATGAATCCACCGCGGAGGGCGATGACCCATTCGCCGTCACCGTCGGAGTCCACCCAGCCGATGGGGCCGGCGTAGCGTCCCCGGTCCATGGACTCCAGCTCCGCGATGGTCTCTCCGGCGAAGAAGGTCGGGGTGCCGCAGACGGCCGCAGACGGGTGCAATGCACCCGCCAGCGCGAGGGAACTGATGTCGGGCTCCACCACGCCGGTGATGTCGGTGGCCAGGTGCATGACGTTCGGGAGGGTCAGCACTGAGGGGGCCTCGGGTACGTTCATGGCCGCGCAGTAGGGTTCCAGGGCCTCGGCCACGGAGGCGACGGCGAACTCGTGCTCGGCTATGTCCTTGCCGGAGCCGGCGAGCTGCTCGGCCCTGCGGAGGGGGTCGGTGCGTTCGGGGTCCAGGGAAACGGTGCCGGCCAGGACGCGGGATGTGATCAAGGTGCGGTGGCGGCGGACCAGCAGCTCTGGGGTGGCGCCGACCATGCCGTCAACCAGGTAGTTCCAGGCCATCGGGTAGGCCCGCAGGAGTCTGTGCAGCACGTGGCGCGGGTCGATGGGGTCTTCGGTGACGGCCCTCAGGGATCGTGCCAGCACCACTTTGCTGATCTCGCGGGCGCGGATGCGTTCCACCGCCTTGGCAGCGATGCCCGCCCAGTCCTGTCCGGACATGCCGTCGGGGACCAATCGGATGTTCCCGGGGGGAGTAATGGGTTCGCCCCTGCCTGGTAGGTCCAGGCTGAGGCGGCCCTCGCTGATCTTGGTCATCCAGGCCCGTCCGTCGCGCCTGCCGATGATGGTCTCGGGAACGATCAATACCGAACGGATGCGGGAACGGTCCGGGTCGAAGGCGAAGGAACCGACGGCCAGGGGGCCGGTACCCCAGGCCCCAGGCAGTTCCGAGTCGTGGTCGATGTGGGTGCTGACCTCGCTCCACCACACGTCGGCGGCGTCGGGGAAGTCGGTTTCGAAACGGGCCACCTCACCCAGCGTGACGAATCCTTCGCCCCTCCTCAGGAACGCGGTGGCCCGTTCGGGGGTGAGGAAGCGCGCGAGATCTCCCGGATCGTCGATGACGACGGTCGTGGCGCGCAACCGTTTCGTCGCGAAGTCAAGGCTCACCCGGGGAACGATAGCTGAGGCGGGCTCACGGAGGCCAGACGGACCGATCACCGGGATTGCGACGCCGAGTCGGATAGTCGCGAATAACGAACGCTTTCCGTTGTCAAAAAACGGTCCATCACCCCTAGCCAAACCGGGTTTGCGTGGCATCTCCGGGTGGTTGGTGAGAAGGGTGTGTCACCCCATAGACTGAGGTCTGAAGTCCGGTTCAAAGCGAGGCGAGCCGGTTTCCTGATATGCAAGACGAGGAGAGTCGAATGCCAAAGGCGGAAGCCGACGTCATCGTCGTCGGTGCGGGTCCCGGCGGATCCGCGGCCGCGGCAAATCTGGCGCGGCGGGGAGTGGGTGTCCTGCTGCTGGAGAAGAGCCATTTCCCGCGTGAAAAGGTGTGCGGCGACGGGTTCACCCCGCGCACCACCCGGGCCTTGGTGCGCCTCGGTGTCGACACCTCCGAAGAAGCCGGGTGGCTTCACAACAAGGGGTTGCGTGTCTACGGAGGGCGGGTTGAGCCCTTCCAGCTGGACTGGCCGAAGCTCGCCGACTTCCCCTCCTACGGGCTGGTGCGGAAACGCGCCGACTTCGACGACCTGATGGCCAGGCACGCCGTCGGTTGCGGGGCCGAACTGATCCAGGGGGCCAACGTGACCGAGGCGGTCCTGGACGATCGCACCGGCCGCATCGTCGGGGTGAGGACCCGCGACGGCGACGAGTACCGTGCCCCGCTGGTGGTGGCCGCTGACGGCAACTCCTCGCGCCTGTCGGTTTCCATGGGGCTGAACAAGCGATCCGACCGCCCGATGGGGGTGGCCTACCGCACCTACTACCGTTCCCCGCGCAGTGACGACGACTACCTGGAGTCATGGCTGGAGCTGTGGGACGGCAAACCCCGTGAATCCACCCTGATGCCCGGCTACGGCTGGATCTTCGGGATGGGGGACGGCACCTGCAACGTCGGCCTCGGCGTCCTCAACACCTCCAAGTCCTTCCAGAAAACCGATTACCGGGAGCTGATGAAACGCTGGCTCGCCAACACCCCCGAGGAGTGGGGTTTCCGGGAGGAGAACCGGCTCGGGAAGATCCAGGGGGCGGCGCTCCCGATGGCCTTCAACCGGCAGCCCGTCTACGGCCGCGGCCTGCTGCTGGTCGGCGACTCGGGCGGCATGGTCAACCCGTTCAACGGCGAGGGGATCGCCTACGCCATGGAATCCGCGGAACTGGCCGCCGACGCCATCGCCCAGGCCCAAAAGCTCGGCGCCCCCGGCTTCGACCTGGTGATCTGCGACGAGGCCCACCGCACGACCGGCGCCACCGCCTTGGGCACGGACGAGTCCGCCTTCGTCCGCATCCACAACAACGACTACATCCACGCCTCCAAACGCCTCTACATGACGGCGACTCCCCGCATCTACGACGACTCGACCAAGGCTCGCGCCGGCCAGAAGAACGCGATCCTGGCCTCCATGGACGACGTCGAGACTTACGGCGAGGAGCTGTTCCGCCTGGGCAGCCGCACTAGGGACCATCTTCGCAACTGTACTTACCGCGCTGAACTTAAGACGTGAGGCTCGGTGGCGGCGCGAAGACGAGAGACAAAGAAGTGAAGACGAGAAACGGAAGCAAGCGGTGCGCATCACTGCCTGGATTCCGACCGACCAGAAGTCGGGGCATATAAAAGAAGAACATTATATGCATCAGCAATCAATCCTTCCCTCCTGTGTATCACTGTGTTGCGATCTTCGTCATCAACGAACAGAATGGGAGCCATTATCCAGCGGAATATCGAAGAATCCTCACCACGCTTCCACCAGGTGAATGACAGCTTGTCGCCCCGAAGAGATGGCGAGGGATGAGCGCCCGCCCTGGCGTAGAGATCGCCTTCACTGACGCACACGGAGTACACTGGTTACGAAACGCCGTGGGGCAGTTGCAAAAGAGCCCGATAGATGCGATCAAGCACTACGAAATAGAACTACCCTATTCTTCCGGTCGACTGACCCCAGCAATCACATAGACCCACCTGGACACATCTCTGCGCCAGGCAAGTCGATGCAGCGTGAAAGCCGCTTCGTCCGCAGTAAGCGCAAACCGACGGTGGACGTGAGAGCGATCCCAGCGCGGCATCGGGGAATGTGTCACTGGCGTGCCGTACGATGACGGTGACAGCTCAGGCGAACACGGAAGGGAGGCCATCCGTGGCAGGTCACGGTGCACACATCACAGCCATGGTTCGTAGTCATGCCTCCGGCGACGAGGACGCCTTCTACTCCGTCGCCCTGCAGGTCGCCGCTCGAGAAGCCCGCCAGGGGCACCACCGACTCGCCTCTGACATCAAGAAGGCTGTCGACTCCTCTCGTCGACGAGCACGCTCACCCCTTGCGACGGTAGCCACACTTCCGCGCCCCGAGGGAGACATCGCCGGTCTGGTTGAGATCTCTGAGCCACAGGTACGGCTGCGCGACCTCGTCATCTCGCCCGAGCTTGGCGAGCAGATCACGCAGGTCATCCAAGAGCAGCGGCAGCGCTCCGTTCTGATCGAGCATGGCTTCACCCCCATGCATCGCCTTCTTCTCGAGGGCCCGCCTGGTACCGGCAAGACCATGACCGCCTCCGTCATCGCCTCCGAGCTCTCACTTCCGATGTACACCGTGCGTCTGGACAGCCTGCTCAGCAAGTTCATGGGCGAGACTGCCTCCAAGCTGCGGACAGTGTTTGACGAGGTCGCAACTCACCGCGCGGTCTATCTCTTCGACGAGTTCGACGCCCTAGGCGGGGACAGAAGCGGCAACGACGTCGGCGAAGCGCGACGCATCCTCAACTCATTCCTGGTGTTCCTGGAGGAAGCGAGCCCGGAGTCGATCGTGGTCGCGGCCACCAACCATCGCTCCATCCTGGATCGCGCACTCTTCCGTCGCTTCGACGCCGTCCTCACCTACTCGCTGCCGAGTGGCAGGCAAGCTCAGTCAGTCATCCGCAAGCGCCTGGGGTCACTTGCCAAGGGCGTTTCATTCACCGGGCTGTCCTCGCGCACAGAGGGACTCAGTCATGCGGATATCGTCAAGGCAGCCGAGTCAGCCGCTAAGGCTGCGCTCATGAGAGGAGATGCTGTGGTGACGCGAGCAGATCTTGAGCTGGCACTTGCCGCACGCCGCTCCGCCAGCCTGGGGTAGGTCATGTCCGAGTCGCCCCGCCTCGATCACCTGTACGTCAATGGCTATGTTGGGTCCAGGCCCCGGACCGCACGCGGCATGGGAACGACTGCTATCAGACCTGTAGATCGCCAGACTCACGGCAAGCGTCTCATCGAAGAGATTGATGCCGTATTTACGAAAGAACAGGAAGCCCGGGACTCCCAGGATCTTGATCCGGTACTACAAGCCAATGGGACGTACCTAACACTTGAGGGCGTCAGCGCCGACTTCGAACTGAAACTTGACTCTCTGACACAGTTGACGCGGAAGGGTAAGACATCAAGAAAACCGAAGTGGCTTCTTCTATCGGTTCACCCTGCCACAGAGGACTCTCCTGAACGAGCCAATATATGGGTTGCCGACGATTTTCGACATCAGTTTTTTAAGCTTTTTGAGGACTATCTCGCCACCAGTGACGAAAAAAATCAACCTAAAAACAATGCGTTGATTGCCAATATTTCTCACATTCGGGAAACTTATCTCAATGACCTGTGGACATCAGAAGGCAATCCTCCTCACGGAGGAGCGATCTGGTGGGAGCTGTGGCTTGACCAGCGCCGAGAGCGCCCCGGCCTGCTCGAGCGCATTATAAAGTCATTTAGTCTCGAGATCTCTGATCGACAGTTACGAATTGGAGACTCGCTGATCGTGCACATCCGGGCCACACGACAACAACTTGAGACACTTGTTGTAACAGACCTGCCTTTCACTGAGATTCGCACACCCTCGTTCATTGACACTATCGAGGACCTCTCCGACAGTGAGCGATTCGAATATGTTCTTGATTTCTCCACAAGGGTTATTCCAGCGGAAGTGGGGGCTCCAGTTGTGTGCCACCTCGACTCCGGAGTCTTCCGAGCGCACACCCTCCTCGAGGGATCCTTGGCAAGCAGCGACCAGCACTCGATCTTCACAGCTTCAACCGGTCATGATCGTCATGGCCATGGCACATCAATGGCAGGAATTGCGCTCTACGGTGAGCACCTGGATGATCTTCTTCTAGGAACAAAAACAATCAGATTAAAGCATCGCCTAGAGTCTGTAGAAATCTTCCCCACTCCTGCAAGAGCTCAGCAGCGCGACTATGCCAGCGCCACCATTCATGCGATTTCCATTCCGGAGGCTGGGTCCTCTCGTCGACGCACCTTCTGCATGCCTGTCAGCACAAAGTCTGACACCAACCCCGGCCGGCCGACACTCTGGTCGGCAACGGTAGACGCCCTCGCCGTAGGCACAGATATTCAAGTTCACAGTGACGGATTTTCTCTCATCTCGAAACCAGACCCCGATGCAAAACGTCTCATTATCGTCTCTGCGGCGAACGTGGACGCGAACTCCTACAAGATTAATCACCTAGACAACTCAGACATGTCCCCAATCCGAGATCCCGGACAGTCATGGAATGCACTAACGGTTGGTGCTTTTACTCAACTCTATCAGGTTCCGAGCGACCCGAGCTTTCATAGTTACTCTCTGGTAGCACCCGCCGGAGAACTCTCCCCCCACAGCCGGACTTCTTTACTATTTGGCGACAAACCATGGCCCATCAAACCAGAGATATGCCTGGAGGGCGGCAATGTTCTTTTGGACAGGCAGGGTTTTGCAGAACCCAAGCACCCTCTTCTTTCTCTCAGGTCCACCGGTATCAGGAACGATGTGGACCTGACATCGGCCAATGCGACGAGCGCCGCTACCGCGCAAGCCGCCCGGCTAGCGGCACTCACCATGAGCCGTTACCCCTCCTACTGGCCAGAGACCGTACGGGCTCTTCTGGTTCATGAGGCCAGGTGGACCGAGCGGATGCGCACGCATTTGGATGCATGCGAGACCAAGAGCGGCCGGGCTCGCCTCTTGCGTCGCTACGGGTGGGGAGTACCGACGGAGGAAGCGGTCCTCACGTCATCTCACCGTGCAGTCACCATGGTGGTTCAAGACGAGTTCCACCCTTTCGATGAGACGTATGCGATGCGGGAGCTTCGACTTCACTCCCTGCCCTGGCCTCGCGAGGTCCTTCAGTCACTTGGCGAAGCCGACGTGCGCCTACGCATCACGCTGTCCTACTTCATCGAGCCTTCCGCCACACGGCGCGGCTGGAAGGGGAAGTACACGTATGCCTCTTACGGTCTCCGCTTCGACCTCAAAGCCCCGACCGACATCAACGTGAAGCGTTTCCTCGCGCGAGTGAATCGACAGGCTCAGGAAGAAGAGGACGAGGCCTACTCGTCCACAGATAGCCACTCGAATCACTGGCTACTCGGCACGCGGGCACGACACTACGGTTCACTCCACCAGGACGAGTGGCAGGGCACCGGCGCAGAACTCGCAGCATGCGACCATATCGCCGTCTACCCCGTCGGTGGCTGGTGGAAGAACAACAATCGACGCGACCGCCGTGACTTACCCGTCCGGTACGCACTCCTGGTCTCGCTGAGCACCTCCGCACAGGGAGCCGATCTCTACACTCCGATCGCGACACAGCTCAGCGTCCCCGTCACCGCCGTGCCCATCGAGGTATGACAGGCTTACGCAGGTCCAAGCCCCGACAATCAACCAAGCCCGGATCACTACCAACTGGCGACTCATCGTCACCGATGAAGGCGGCACTCCTGTCGTCGCCTGCGTCATCGAGATCGTCGACTACCACTAGACCACCGAAGCACCTGAAAGGAAGGCAGGCATGGCCACGTACACCGCACACCCCGACTACGTCGTGCCTACCGGGGACTTCATCGAGGAGTGGATGGAAGAGGAAGGCATCAATGCCGCTGAGCTTGCCCGCCGACTTGATGTGAGCCGAAAGCACATCAGCGAGCTGCTCCGAGGCAAAGCCCCACTCAGCCACGACATGGCGCTCAGGCTGGAGAACACCACCGGTGTCCCTGCCCGCATCTGGAACCTCCATGAGACCGGATACCAGGCGGCTCTGGCTCGCCAGGCTGCGGACGCGAAGCTAGTCACCCAGTACGACCGCGCCAAGGAGTTCCCCCTGAGCTACCTTCGCAAGCACTCATTCATCACCGCGCCTGCCAGCGACAAAGCCGGGACAGTGCGAGGACTACTCCAGTTCTTCGGCATCTCCTCGATGGACGCTTTCCAAGCCACCTGGAATCAGGGCGCTGTCGCGTATCGCCGCTCCGCCGTCGGGCACCACGACCCCCACCGCCTGGCCACCTGGCTCCGGGCCGCGGAACGAAGCTGTACTCCAGGAGACTTCCCCATCTACGATCGTGAAAACCTGGAAGCAGCCCTTCCCGAGCTCCGCTCACTCACAGTCGAAGATCCTGTGCAGGCCATTCAGAAGGCCCAGGCTCTTCTGCGGGACTGCGGGGTGGCGCTCACGCTGGTTCCAGCGGTGCCGGGGCTCGGCACCCACGGTGCCACCCGCTGGATCCAAGGACACCCCCTCATCCAGCTCTCGGACCTGTGGAAGTGCGATGACCAGCTCTGGTTCACACTCTTCCACGAGATCGCTCACGTCCTTCTCCACGAGTCAAATGGTCTCTACCTCAACAACGACCATGACAACCTTGAGAAGGAGGCCAACGCCTACGCCTCCCGCTTCCTCGTTCCGGAGGATTACGAGGACAGGCTCCCTCGTCATCGCAACCTCGACGAGGTGAAAGCACTTGCCAAGGAGCTAGGGATCGCCCCCAGCATCGTGCTGGGACAGGCACAGCATCGCACCGGCGACTACGCCTGGGGGCACAGCCTCAAGCGAAAGGTGACGATCACGGGCCTGGCTGCGTAGGTTCCAGCTCGCCTCAGACCGCCAGGTCCTCCATCTCCTCGAGCTCCTTGCCCTTGGTCTCGGGCACCCGGAAGAAGACGAAGAGGAGGGACAGCAGCGCGAAGACGGCGTAGAAGCCGTAGGCGAAGGTCAGGCTGATGCTGGAGAAGCTGGGGAAAGTGGTGGAGATGAAGAAGTTCGCCACCCACTGGGCCGCGGCCGCCACCGCCAGCGCCCCGGCGCGGATCCGGTTGGGGAACATCTCGCCCAGCAGCACCCACACGAGCGGCCCCCAGGTCGCCCCGAAAGCCACGACGAACAGGTTCGCCGCCACCAGCGCGATCGGCGACCACGGCGCCTCCAGGGTCACCTCACCACCACTGACGTTGGCGAAGGAGAAGGCCAGCGCCATGAGCCCCAGCGAGATCGTCATGAAGAACGAGCCGGCCAGCAGCATGGGCCGGCGCCCCACCTTGTCCACCA
>ERZ773083.2413-NODE-2413-length-11582-cov-79.768804_pt1 | contig 11582 bp, 9 predicted proteins | sample MGYA00511465_ERZ773083 | MGnify/ENA primary metagenome ERZ773083 (study PRJEB29015, sample SAMEA2738001) | human oral metagenome | biome: human oral; feature: human-associated habitat; material: dental | place: China | collected 2060 ... | reverse complement strand
GGGGCCGACCCCTCCCTGCCGGGCATCGTCCCCGACGGGGCCGCGCTGTGGGGCCTGGGGGCAGAGCAGGTGGACAGGCTGTGCGCCGCCGTGCTCCCCGCCCTGTCGGGCCTGGCGTCGGGCCGCCCCTGGGGACCCTGCTCCAGCAGGGAGGACCTGCTCTACGACGCACTGCTCCTCCTCTGGTGGGAGAGGACGTGCAGCCCGGGAAGGCTGTTCGAGCTTCTCACGGTGGTGACCCCCGGCCACGGGGATCCGCTGGATCCGCCCTGACGGACCTGGCGGCGCAAGGCCCCAGACGCCGCCGGGCGGGGAGGTGGCATGGAGGGAGCAATCGCATCAACTATGGCTCCACGCTCGAGAACGTGCTCTACGCCGACCTCCAGGCGCGTAGCTACCAGGTGAGCGTGGGTAAGATCGGTAAGCTGGAGTGTGACTTCATCACGCGCAAGGCAAACGACCACGCCTATATGCAAGTCGCGTTCAGTATTGCCGAGCGGAGCGTGGGGGGAGCGGGAATACCGGCCTTTCTCGCGCATCCGTGATGCCTACCTCCGCTTTCTCTTTACCCTGGATCCATTCTTGCAGCGCCGCGACGGCGTGCTGCACCTCAATCTTCTGGACTTCATGGCATCGGGCTTGGGGCTCGAGGATGCCCGAGCAGGAGGTCCTCCTCTCGATAACGGTGGGAAACGTGAATCATCACAAGAAAAATCACCCCTGAATGAGGCTCTTCGGGGGTTAGTGTGTTGACGCTGTTAGGGTCGGGTGGTTTTAGCCATATCTAGTCAGGCGATAATCGCCAATTCCAGTCAGCCGACTTTGGCCAATGCGCCGGCAACTGACTTCCTAACTCACACCTACACTCCCTTGGGCTGCATGCCCCTCACCTTGGTTGTCTGCGGGATGGCCTCCACCGAGTAGGTGTCGAGTCCGCGTCCGCGGTAGCTCGGACCACGCATCATAAAGACGGAGGCCTTGTCGAAGAGCCTGTCCAGGGCGCAGAGCAGCGTGTCGTCTCCGGTGAAGAACTCGTCCCAGCCGCTCGGTGCCACGTTACTGGTGAGAACCATGGCATTGGGACCCTCCTTCTCGTACCTGCGGTCGACCACGTCGAAGAAGAGGTTCGTGCACGTCTTGTCGAACGTGCATCTCCCCACCTCATCTATGACCAGGCAGGACGGCCTCGCCAGGGTGGTGACGACGCGGGACGCGTTGCCGCGCTCCGCCGCCCTGGAAAGCCTGTCCCTGAGCTCGCTGGCCTTCATGTAGTACGTCTTCAGTCCTCTCACACAGCACTCGCGACCGTACGCCTGGGCCAGGTGGGTCTTCCCGATTCCCCCGGGGCCTATGAAGGCCACGTTGCGGCGGGCATGGAGGTCGGCGAGCGCGGGGAGCTTCGCGAGCGCCCTGGCATCGCGTCCCTGTATCCTCGAGAAGTCGAAGCCCTCGAAGGTCTTGGGCTCGCGCCTCGGCAGCCGACTCAGCCTGAGCAGCGTCTCTATCGACGCCTGTCTCCTCTTCCCGGCGAGGTAGGAGAACGCTGTTGCCAGCGCCGCGACCTCTGCGTCGCCCATGTCGTGGTCCGAGGCGAGGGCGGCGAGCTCGTCGGCGCCAAGGGCGATGCCCAGCAGGGCCGCCGCCTCGCTGACCAGCTCGTAGGCGCTCTTCGGCGTATTGTCGGCCATCACGCCCACCTCCCGAAGTCGAACTTGGCGAATGCGGGCTTTTCCGTCGGGGGCTCGACCTGCGCGATCGTTGCCGTGGGCTGCTGGCTCGGGAGCTCGCATGGCCCGTCGCCGGCCCACTGGCCCTCGCACCAGCTGTCACCCCTGTCCCAGGTCACGGCGTGGACGGCGAGCTCGAGGGAGAGGTCGTCGCTGTATATGTGGAGGTACGACCCCTCCCGACTGACGCGGCACTCCCGCCTATCGTACCAGTACGGCACGCCGAAGCGCCTGCCCTCGTAGCTGACGAAGCCGTCGAAGGTTATCTTCCTCCTCGGGCAGAGCCACGCCGCCACCTCGTCGGTCACCTCGAGTGCGCGGGTGGCCGGCCCGCAGGCGGCGTCGTGCTCGTCGGCGGGCACGCATGCCACGGCCCTGCGCCACCTTCCCGCCTGCCTTGCGCACCACAACAGCGCCTCCTCGTTGAGTCGGGTGATGTCGGCGAAGGCCATGCCTGCGAGAAAGTTGCCCTTCACGAAGCGGATGAGCCGCTCCTATGCGCCGGGCGACGCTATGTGCCGAAGGCCCGCCCGAGCTGGGGCCTCGCAGGAAGCTCGGCACATAGCGCTGTAGGCTCCTTGCCATCAGCATTGGCCACCGATCAGGAAGGGAGACGGCCATGGAAACCAGGGAGGCTATGCAGCTGTACGAGAACTTTCTCGTCCGCAACGGGAACAGCGACAATGTCAGGAGGATGTACAGAAGGAGGGTGGAGGTCTTCCTCGATGTGAGGCCCGACGCGCTTGAGGCCGATGGGGAGAAGTTGCGTGCTGTGTGCGACGAGTATGTGTCCGGTCTTCCCGTCAACAGCGCCACGGAGGTTGCGGCGACGGCCGTCCGCCACTTCTGGACCATGGTGAGCGGGAGGCCTTACCACGAGCGCCTGATGCTCTCAGGTTTCGAGAGGGACGAGCTGATAGAGGCGGAGGTCGAGGCGTTCGGCGCATGGCTGAGGGCTGAGGGCACGGTCGGGGAGGCAGTGCTCGAGCAGCGCCTGAGGACCGCGAGGCAGATGCTCTACTCGACGTTCGCGCCCGGCACGTTCGACAGACGGTCCATGGACGTCAACGTCGTGAGGAGGCACATATCGGAACGTTCCGTGCGCCTTGCCCCGTCGACGGTGGGCAGAGTGGTGACCGACATACGCTCGTACGCGAAGTTCTTGGTCGCATGTGGGGTCGGCCCTGCCAGGCAAGTCGCCCTGCTGCCGCTCAAGGCGCCGAGCAGGGCGCGAAACGTCGGCCCGGTCATGAGCGAGGGGGACTACGAGGCCATCCTCTCCAAGACGGAGGGCGACGGCGCAAGGGAGCTCCGCGACCGCGCGATGGTGCTGCTCATGGGGAACCTCGGGCTCAGGGCAAGTGACGTGGCGGGACTCACGCTCGATGATGTCAACTGGACACGTGGGCTGCTGCGCGTGCGCCAGTCAAAGAGCGTCTCCGAGAGGACCATACCCATCGACGACACGACCGGATCGGCGATCGAGGCATATGTCACGAGGGCCCGCGGGCCGCAGGGGGGCACAAGGGCGCTCTTCATGACCGCCGGGCGAGAGCGCGGCGATGGGCCTGTCACATCCCGTCAGGTAATACGCGCAGTCAAGCTGATCGCCGAAAAGGCGGGAGTCAGGGGCTATCACGGCGCGCATTCGCTCAGGCGCGCCGTGGCGACCGGCATGGTGTGCGCTGGGGCGCCGGTCGAGGTGGTCGCCGACGTGCTCGGGCACGAGTCCATACAGACCACCATGCGCTATCTCCAGGTGGACGTGGCATCGCTCGCATGGGCGTGCTCCCCATGGCCCATGGAGGTGGCGCGATGATGGGCAAGACCATGAGGGGGACGAGGACGGCGCATGCCGTCGCCGGACAGGTCGAGGCGTACGTGCTGTTCAAGAGGGGTCTCGGCGTCGAGATGACCACTGACGCCTCGACGCTGGCGCAGCTGGTGAGGTTCGCCGACGGCATCGGCCACAAGGGCCCGATCGACAGGGGGCTCGCAGTTTCCTGGGCGACATCGGGGAGCGGGCACGCACGGACCTGGGAGGCCCGCCGCTATGAACTCGCCAGGAGGGTCGCGGACTTCTCGAGGGCGATGGACCCGGGCATGCCCTCGCTGCCGCCGGGGCTGCTCGGCAGGACGAAGGAGAGGGTCACGCCGTACATATTCACAGACGAGGAGGTCTCGACGCTCATGTCCTGCGCATCCAGGCTCTACTTCTCGCGTGACCCCCTTCGCCCGCTGGCGGCGGGTGTGTCCATCGGGCTCATGCGTGCCTGCGGGCTCAGGCCAGGTGAGGTCATCACGCTTGAGGACACGGACCTCGATCTCGATGCCGCCACGCTCGCCGTGCGCAACTCGAAGTTCGGCAGGACAAGGGTCCTTCCCATAGATGGTAGCGTGGCCGGGGCCCTCTCCGATTACCGAGAGGCCAGGGATGCGGTGCGCCCGAATCGGGAGTGCGCCCGGCTCATAGTCGGCGAGGACGGCAGGGAGGTGAGGATCTGGACGCTCGATGGCATCTTCGGGTCGTTGCGCATGTGCCTGCTCGACAGGGGCCGCGTGTGGGAGAGGAGGCCACCGAGGCTGTACGACCTCAGGCACACGATGGCCGTCCGCACCCTGCTCAGGTGGCATGAGGAGGGGCGTGACGTGAATGCGCTGCTGCCTGTTCTTTGCCGCTACATGGGCCACGAGTCGATCTCGGAGACCTATTGGTATCTCACGGGGACGCCCGAGCTCATGGAAGTCGCGTCCAGGGCGTTCGAGTCGCACTTCGACGGGCTTGGCACTACGGTAGGGAGCGTGCCATGAGCGCGGTGGAGCCAAGATTCGCCCAGCTGGTCGAGCGGTTCTTCCTCGAGTGGCTGCCGACGGCGAGGAGGGCCTCGCCCCATACGGTCTCCAGCTACCGCGACACGTTCAGGCTCCTGCTTGCCTGGTCGTCGGACGCCCTGGGGACCGGGCCATGCCGGTTCTCGCTCGGCGACCTCACTCGCGCCAACGTCCTTGCGTTCTGCCGGTGGCTGGAGGACGGGAGGGGCTGCGGGGCGAAGACCGTCAACTGCCGACTCGCCGCCTTAAAGTCGTTCTGCTCGTTCGCGTCATACGAGGTGCCCCAAAGGCTTGCCCAGCTGAAGGCCGTGCGCGACCTGCCGCAGCGCCGCGAGCGGCGCCCCGAGGTCACCTACCTGACGCCCGAGGAGGTCGGGTGGGTGGTGGACGCCTGCAAGGGCAGGCCCGAGGACGGCCTGCTCATAGCACTCCTCTATAACACCGGCTGCAGGGTCTCGGAGATCGTCGGGTTACGGGTGCGCGACATATCCTGCGGCGAGGGAGGCAGGATGAGGATACGCGTCCTCGGCAAAGGGCGCAAGGAGCGGACGCTCCCGCTCTGGAAGGACACGTCAGAGGCCCTCTCGGCGCATGTCGAGGCATGCTCGCTGGGGCCGGACGACCACGTGTTTCCCGGCAGGAACGTCCCGCACGTCACGAGGTCAGGGGTCAGGCACCGTATCGACGCCGCCCTCGGCCGAGCTGCCATCAACCATCCCGAGCTCGTCGGGAGGAGGGTGGGTCCGCACACGTTCCGCCATTCCTGTGCCATGGCCATGCTCGCGGCCGGTGTCGACATCGCGTGCGTCGCCATATGGCTGGGCCACGAGAGTATCGACACCACTCACAAGTACGTCATCGCCGACATGAGGGCCAAGGAGAGGGCCCTGTCGAAGGTGAGGCGTGGCTGGGAGGTGGAGGGCCGCGACCATACTCGCTACTCCGCAAGTAGCGACATCATGGCCTTCCTCGCGCAGCTTTAGCTCCCAGCGCTATGTGCCGAGCTTCCTGCGAGGCCCCAGCTCGGGCGGGCCTTCGGCACATAGCGTCGCCCGGCGCATAGGAGCGGCTATGTGCCTAGGCACATAGGTTCTCGACCTTGCCCTTCGTGAAGGGGTGACGCGGCTTGCAGAGCCTGGTCCTGAAGCCGACGAGCTCCATGAAGGAGGCGTAGTCGCGCTGCCATACGGGGTGGCCGTCCGCGTCACGACGCGTCACGACGCTCTTCATGTTATCGGTCAGCACCTCGTCGGGCACGCCCATGGCCATGAATGCGTGCAGCATCCCTATGATCAGGTTCTCCTGCCTCGCGTTGGGGAAGAACTCGACATAGAAGGTGCCGCAATGGTGGCACACCATCGCAAAGCAGGCTATCCTGCACTCGCTGCCCTCCCGGTTCTCGACACTCGCGAAGCCCCAGTCCATCTGGTACGCCTCTCCGGGTCCGGTCCGGAAGCGCTGGCTGCGTCCGCCCTGCGGCGCCACATGCCTCCTCGGCGCGGGCACGAGGTCCCTGTGAGCCGCTATGTAGGTCTTCACGCTGGTGAGGCCACCCCGATACCCCTGGCCGAGCAGCCTTTCATAGATCACCTGCGAGTTGGTGACACCCCTCCTGAGCTGGTCGTCCACAAGGCCTGTGTGGCCGGTGAGCACCGTCGCCCCGGCCTTCCGCCCACTGTTGCCGTGTGGAAGCGCCCTGAACCCATGCTTCCTGATCGTCCTCGCCCTCGATCGAGTGAGTCCCGTCCTGCGACAGAATTCGGCCAGGCTGAGCGTATCGATGCTGAACCCTTCGCCTGCCTCGGCGGCCATCTCCTCAAGGGCCTTGTCTATAATCTCCTGTAGGTCATCGCGTTTCTCATTCACCTCTATAGTCCTCCTAACGCCGGCGCATTGGCAACACCAGCTTAGGGGCGTAGGCATACGGCGCGATGGCCATTTTCCGTTGACCGCGATTGGTCAAATCGTTGCGACTATTCGTGGCTAGAATCGCCCGGCGCTAACAACGCCTCGGCGAATCGCGTCGCAACAGCGTACACAAGTGCCCCAAAACGGCGTCGAGAGCCCATTTTCGCCGATCTGTGTACACTTCTGTATCCCCACGGCTGTCCGCAACAGCGTAACAGTGTACACAAGTGCCCCACTCTGCAACCGGCGACTCACGTAAAGACGCACTCTGGAGGTGTCACTCTCACGCAAAGGCGCATTCTGAGCGGGCGACGTCACGGAAAAGCGCACTCTGCGTGTGGGCCTCACCAAAGGGCGCACTCTGCATGCGGGCGGTTGCGCAGAGTGCGCTTTTCCGTGACATGCCGTCTGCAGAATGCGCTTTTCCGTAGAGTGCGCCTTTCCTCACCTGGGCAAACGCGGCGTCGCCTCACGGAAAACCGCACTCTGCACCCGCCGGCTCACGGAAAGACGCATTCTGCACCCGCCACCTCACGAAAAACCGCACTCTGCGCCGGCGACGCCACCTCGACGTGACCAAGGGCGCATTCTGGACGGGCGACGTCACGGAAAAGCGCATTTCGCCGTATTGCTCGCGTACTATATGCCCGTGGCGAAGGCGGCAGAGATGGCAGCCACGCTCGTAAGCACCGGCGTGCAGGGACTCGCCAGTCGGCAAAAGGCCCAGGTTCGATCCCCAGCAGCACGTCAGGGCGCATGAACGCGCCGGGCCACACGCTCGACGCGTCTTATGGGTCTTATGTACTTTATGCCGTTTATGCGCCTTATGTACCTTATGCTTACGGTCTGAGGGACATACTGCCCTCAGGCTGGGGGATGGTGAGGTGATGTGTCGTGCAGTATCAGAACCCGTTTAAGCCGACGGCCGGCAAGATGCCCCCCGTGCTGGTGGGTCGCGAGAAGGTCACGGACGATTTTCTGGAGGGCCTTGCCAACGGCGAGGGGGCTCCGGGGCGTCTGATGCGCATCACTGGGCCGCGCGGCTCCGGCAAGACGGTGCTGCTTTCCGAGCTTGCCTCGATTGCGGAAGACGAGGGCTGGCTTGTGGTCAACGTCTCGGGAAGCGGCGACCTTCTGGCCTCCCTGAGTCGCAGGCTCATGAGGAAGTCTCTCTTCAGCGAGATCGTGTTCAAGGCGCAATCTCCCCTCGTGTCGATCGAGGCAAGGCGTGGGTCTGCCAACCTTGATGACTTCGAGTCTATCCTCGAGTGCGCGACGCGTGGAATGACGAAACGCGGCAAGGGCCTCCTTGTCACGATAGACGAGGTCCAGGATGCCTCAAGAGACGACATCCGCGAGATAGCGACAGCCGTGCAGTTCATGATTCGCGAGAACCAGAACATAGCGCTCGTCTTTGCGGGTATCACGACGGGCGTGCTCGATATCCTTAACGGCAAGTCGGTCACCTTTTTGCGTCGTGCCAAGCCCGAGGAACTCGACGCCATTCCCCTCGACGAGGTGCGCGACTCCCTGCGCGATACGATTGCGAACTCCGGATTCCAGATCGAGGAGGAGGCCCTCGCGCTGGCTACGGACGCCACGCAGGGCTATGCCTATCTCATCCAGCTCGTCGGCTACCACGTATGGCGCACCGCGTGGCTCAGGGGACGGAGGGGTGATGGCGTCATCGTGGTTTCGGTTGACGACGCCACGAGGGGCGTCGCTGCGGCACGAGACGAGTTCAAGTCTGCCGTGCTTGAGACCGCCATCACCGGCTTACCCAAGACGGCAATCGACTTCATCCTTGCGATGAGCGAGACCCGCGATGTCGTCTCCACATCAAAGATCGCCAGCATGCTCAAGAGGACGACCGGCTACCTGAGCCCCTACCGTCGGCAGCTGATATCCCGCCAGGTGATAGAGCAGACGGCGCCCGGATACGTGACGTTCTCAATTCCGCTCATGAAGGAGTATCTCGCTGAGGAGCGCGCGTCGATCCTCTCGCGATACGGGGAATAGGGCACCGCCCATCTACGTGTGACGACCCGCGTCTCGCGATGGAGACATGAAACGCAGTCGCCTTCGCGAGGGTCGCACTCTCCAATATGGATAGGTCAAGACCGCTACTTTAGGTACCCTTTAGAGGCTTCGTGCATAGAGGTGTGGTCCTGCGCCATAACACATGGGTCACGCAGACCCACTCGGTTACAGGAATGGGGTGCCCCCACGAATGCGCGGGTGGTGATGCCACCAGCTAACCCGCCCTCTCATGCGAGGTGAGGGGGCGTCGCTCGGAGATTCGGTCACCCTGTTCTAGGCGTCTTTGCAGACTCTGGGGTATGCAGCGGGGGATGCGCGAGGTTGCGGGCGCCGGGTTTGCAATGCCCGACCGTGCCACTCGGTGGCGCCGAGTGCGCGATGGGCGTGCCACCCGATGGCATCGAGTGGCACAATATTTGCTGGCAACTGCGCATATGCCGACTTTCGTGCCACTCGGCGATGTCGAGTGCACTGCTTGCGCACCACTCGGTGGCATCGAGTGGTGCGCCTGTGAGGTGGTACGCCCCAGGGGCCGTTGGAGAGGGAGGTGGCACCGGACGGCAGCGCGGAGGCCATGGACCGCTGCCCATGGAGGACCCTTTGGCGACGCGATGGGTAAGCATGACGGCTGAAATCGCAGGAACCAAGGCTCGGCCGGGGGCTGCGGCGTCGCGTCTCCCCCGGCATACTCGGAGGGCCTCATCAAAGTGTGCGCTCTCATTATGTCGCCCGGCAAAAGGACCTTTTAGGCTTCCTCGTCCCCCGCCTCGCGTGCGCCCTCCGTTACCACGGAGTAGCCGTTGTCATCGACTATGGCCGCCTGGGAGTTGTCCAGCGGTACCAGATCGAGCTCGTCTTTGTAGGCCCTGATCGTCTCGGCGGTTGCCTCGGCGAAGGGAAACTCTCCGTTGTGGGGAAGCACATACCAGTCGACCAGCCCCATGCCGGTGCAGTCGTCGAGCCCGGGGGCGGCCGCCCTGTCATCCATGACCTGGTTATACTCGATGTCCGGACAGGCGATTATCGCGCCTGCGGACTCCCCGATGTAGGGCATGCCCTGCCGGGCCCTCTGTGCGATGAGCTCGACGAGCCCGCTCCTCCTCAGCTCCTGCAGGAGGAAGAAGGTGTTGCCGCCGGACACGCACAGGCAGTCGCAGCCCTCGATGGCTCGCACAGCCTCGTCGCTCGGGACCGCAGCTACGTCGAGGACCCTCAGACCGTAGCCCATCTCCCGAAGTGCCGCCATCCCCTCGTCGACGTAACCGCGGTATTCCTCCACGTTGGCGGCGGTGGGGACGAACACGATCTCCCTCGGCCTTGCCTTTGAGAGGAACCTGTTGGCGAGGCCCTTTGTGCCCGCCAGGTAGGATGTCAGGAACAGTCTCATCGATATCTCCGTTCGCTTGCATGTTTCTGCTCGAGCTTTCGCGGCCCAGGGACTTGAGGAGACGGCTCCTCTCGGATCGGGCCTCCTGTCGGCACGAGTCATGATGTGGCGTACTTGCACCAAGGTCGTCACATCCTCTTTGCCCGCACCTCCTTGAGGACGCCCCTCCTGAACCGCGACCAGCTGCCAAAGAACTTCTCGTCGGTCGCAGTTGTGCGCTTGTCTCGGTATCGGAGGGCGGCAAGCTCCACCGTGCAGATGTAGTCTGCTGCCTGCCCGAGCCGGTAGTCAGCCGGTGGCGCCTTCTTGAGGATCACTGCGTTTTTCGAAAGGACGTATTCGACCGCTCCGTGTATCGCGCGAGCTATGGAGTTCTGGCCATCATCGTAGTAGACCTTGATGTCATCGAACCCTTGCAGATATTCGAGATGGTCGAACATGAAGCCCACGAGGGCGCGGCGCATGCCGACCGTGACGTCATCCGGTGAGGTGAACTCCTTCGTGTCGAGGGCCAGACAAGCATGCCTGATGGGAAGATGCCTGAAGAAGATCCTGAATGACGAGAGGAGGCGCTTTCTCGTCTCCTCGTCCATGCCCTCGTAACCTTTCTTACGGTAGAGTAGTGGGGTCGTGTGCAGCGGAGCGTTTGGCAACCCCTTGTCGCGTAGGGACTGCTCGTATTGCGCTATTGCCTTCTCGAGGGAGTCGCCCTGCTCGTGTAGGACAAGGGCGAGCAGGTAGTACGATCCGTCGAGGCCGTCGCTTCCCGACTCGTCGATGAAGATGCTGAGCTCTCTCAAACACAACTCCCAGAGTGAAAAAAGCCGGGGAAAACGTCCCCGGCACTTGGTAGCCCTCCGCTTGTGCGGCAGTAGCCACCTCCTTTATACCACAGGTGGGCAGTTCTGTCGAGGGGGCGCAACGCCTGCGCCCCAGGCACGGCGCTCGCCGTTTCGTTCGGCGACGCGTTCCCGCCGGGTTCCCTCCTGAGATCGAGCGGACTCATGGCCTGCGCCGACGCGGGCGGCTCGTCACCACCGAGTCCGCGAGGAGGGTGGGCGAGGTACACGGGGCCTCCGGGATCCGGTGCCCGGACGCCATCAGGCTGCCAGTTGTGGGCTAAGGAAGTGCCGAGAGCATCAGGCTCTTCGGGGGTTTGTGTGGGTTGACGCCCCGGTGAAAACGCCAGCCTGGCGGCGGCGTCACTCGCGCAGAGCCTGTTTTCCCGGCCAAGGGAGAGGCGGGCCACCGAGGGGGCGCTGCCGGCACACCATGGCGGTTGGGGCGCTCGAGTCACCCGACGCGACTCGCGCCGCAACAGTGTACACAAATGGCCCAAAACGGCGCCGAGAGGCCATTTTCGTCGATCTGTGTACACTCCTGCGTCTTCGCGCCTGCCCACAACGGCGCAACAGTGTACACAAATGGCCCAAAACGGCTCCGAGGGGCCATTTTAGCCGATCTGTGTACACTCTTTTGCACCCCCACGGCCGCTCTCGCGACCGGGCGGGGCCACGGGTCCCACGACATCAACGACCCCATGGCCCCGTGACGCAAGGGCGCTCGGACCTGACACCCACGTCGCCAGGGCGGTGACGCAACCACTCACCCACACGAGCTCACGAAGCCTCTTTTTAGGCTCTTCGGGATTTCTGGTGGGTAGCACGGGTTAGGTCGGATCGCAAGCG
>ERZ773083.2409-NODE-2409-length-11599-cov-12.411036_pt1 | contig 11599 bp, 6 predicted proteins | sample MGYA00511465_ERZ773083 | MGnify/ENA primary metagenome ERZ773083 (study PRJEB29015, sample SAMEA2738001) | human oral metagenome | biome: human oral; feature: human-associated habitat; material: dental | place: China | collected 2060 ... | reverse complement strand
TATTAGATGATTTTGAACTAAGTAATATACCACTCTTAGTTTTTTCTTCTTTTTTAATTGGTTTTAATAAAACTCTTTCTCCAATAGGTTTGATATTCATAAAAATTTACCTCCTGATTTTTGTTAGCACTTAATTAAGTAGAGTGCTAATTTTTTTATAAGACAATAATAATATATTATTTTTCATTTGTCAATAGCAAAATTAAACTTTGTAAAATTAAATAAAAATGTTAAAATAAAATAGAAATATTTTTAAGTAAGAAGGTGAGTTTATGAAAAAATTAGCCATAGGTGTTGATGATTTTAAAGAAATAATAAAAGAGAATTTTTACTATATTGATAAAACAAAATTTATAGAAGATATTTTAGAAGATGGTTCAAAAGTTAAATTATTAAATCGTCCTAGAAGATTTGGAAAAACCATTAATATGACAACTTTAAAATATTTTTTTGATATTAAAAATGCAGAAGAAAACAGAAAATTATTTAATAATTTATATATAGAAAAATCTAAGTATATAGAAGAACAAGGAAAATATCCTGTTATTTTTCTTTCATTAAAAGAAATCAAAGGTAAAACTTGGGAAGAAATGTTAGAACAGATTAAAAATTATATAAGTAGTATGTATAATAATTTTGAGTATATTAGAGAAATTCTAAATCAAAAAGAATTGAAATCTTTTGATAAAATTTGGCTTGAAGAAGAAGGAAACTATGAGACTGCTATTAAGGATCTGACTTTTTATTTATACAAATATTATAAACAAGAAATTATTTTACTTATTGATGAATATGATGTACCTCTAATAGAAGCCTATTTAAATAACTACTATTCTGATGCTATAGTATTTTTTAAAATTTTTTTAGGAGGAGCATTAAAAACTAATCAATATTTAAAAATGGGAATAATGACTGGAATAATCAGAGTTATTAAAGCAGGAATATTCTCCGACTTGAATAATTTATCTGTATACACAATTTTAGATAATGATTATAATGAAGATTTTGGATTGACAGAAAAAGAAGTTGAACAAGCATTAAAAGATTATAATATTTTTGAAGAATTAAATGATGTTAAATTCTGGTATGATGGATATAAAATAGGAAATAAAGAAGTATATAATCCTTGGAGTATAATAAATTTTTTAAAAAGCAAAGAATTAAAAGGCTTTTGGATAAAAACTTCTGGAAATCAACTTATTAAAAAAGTTTTAGAGGATGCTACACCTGATGTTAATGAAGGTTTACTAAAATTATTCAACGGAGAAGATGTAGAAGAAGTTGTAACAGGAACTTCGGATTTATCAAATTTACTAAATTATAGAGACGTGTGGGAATTACTTGTATTTAGTGGATATTTAACTATAAAAGAAAAAATAGATAGAAGAAACTATATATTAAAAATACCTAACCAAGAAATAAGAGAGTTTTTTAAGGATGAATTTATTGATTTGTATTTTGGAGAAAGTAAATTAAAAAAAATTTTAAATGCTTTAAAAGAAAATAATATAGAAGACTTTGAAAGAATTTTTCAAAATATACTTTTAAACTCAGTTAGCACTTGGGATACAAGTAAAGAAGCCTTTTATCATGGACTGTCTTTTGGAATGTTAAGTTATTTAGATGGAGAATATTATGTAACATCTAATTTTGAAAGTGGTTATGGAAGATATGATATCATAGCAGAACCAAGAAATAAAAATAAAAGAGGTTTTGTTATTGAATGTAAAATAGTGAAAGACGAAAAAGATTTAGAAAAGATGTCTAAGGAAGCTATTGAACAGATAAAAAATAAGAAATATGATACTCAATTAAAAGAAAGAGGAATTAAAGAAATAACATTATTAGGATTAGCTTTTTGTGGAAAGAGAATGAAAGTTAGTTATGAATAAAATATTAGAGATTAACTTGTTATAAAAATGAGTTAATCTTTTTTATTCTACTTTATAAAATTAAATAAAAATGTTAAAATAAAATAGCTATCTACAAAATATTCAAAAATAAAAAGGGAGATTTTATTATGAAAGTTGATTTAAGTAATGAAGAATTATTTTATGAAGATGAAATTAATTTTGACAAAAATTTAAATTTTGTATTTGGAAAAAATGGAACAGGAAAATCTACTTTAACTAAATTATTAAAAGAACAAGGAAAAGTAAATTACGATGTAAGAGTATTTCAAGGTTTTGAAAATATGATTGGTGAAAATAATAGATTAAATGCTGTAATTTTAGGAGAAGAAAATAATGAAATAGCTCAAGAAATAGAAAATATGAAAAAAGATATCAAAAAGAAAGAAGAAGAAATAGATAAGATAGATTCAGAAATAAAAGAACCAAAAGATAATTCAGAAAATTTATGGAAAAAAGTTGAAGAAATCAAAAGAATAGCTGAGCAGAAAGATACTCAAATACAAAATTTTTATAGTAAGTCAGCTTCTGAAATAAAAAATATGACAAATCCACAAATATCAAAAACAACTTATAATAAAAGTGACTTTATTTTAGAAAAGAAAAATGCAAAATTATTATCAGAAATTGAAATACAAAATTTAAAACAAATTATAAAAACAGAAGTAAAAATTGCACAAAAAATTGAATTTCCTAATATTAATTTAAAAGATGAATTGAAAAGAGTGAATTTAATTTTAGAGAAAAAGGTTGAAGAAAAAGTTAGAATTACAAGATTAGAAAATAATGAAGAAAAGCGTGATTTTGCTGAAAAAGGTTTACATCTACATAAGGTAGGTGAGATCTGTTCATTTTGTGGTAATATAATCAATGAAAAAGAATACAGTGAATTGGTAAAGTATTTTTTAGCAGATGATATTAAAGAATTTCAAATAAAAATTGAAACAACTAAAAATAGTTATCAACAAATAGTAGAAAAAATAAAAAATGTAAAATTTGATAAAAATAATTTTTATCCTAATAATATAGAAAAATTATCTCAAATAATAGAAGAATATGAAATAATAAAAGAAAAAATCATAAAAATATTTGAATTATTTTTAAAAAAATTAGAAGAAAAAGATATATTTAAAGAAAATGAGAAAATTTTTATAGATAATATTTCTTTAAATTTTAACAAAATTTCTAAAGAATATGGCGATTTAGTAAAAAGTAACAATACTAGTAATTTAACTAAAGAAAAAGAAAACGCTAAAGCTAATTTGAGATATCATTATATAAAATTAGAATTAGATAATTTTAAAGAAGAAATTAAATTAAATGAAATAAAAAAATTAGAAGAAGAAAGTGCAAAATATAAAACTGGAATTGAAAATAAACAAAATGAAATTACAAAATTAAATAATGAAATAAAAAAATTAAATTTAGAAATCACTGAGTTAGAAGCTCAAACAAAAAATGAAAAAAAATTGGTAGAAAATATTAATAAAAAGATAAAATACTATACATCATTTGAATTAGTTCATAAAGAAGATACTGAAGGGGAAGGCTTCTACAGTGTGAAATGTTTAAGAACTAATGAAGATAGAGATATAACTCAAATTTCAACAGGAGAAAAAAATATAATTGCATTACTTTATTTTATTGAAAAACTGAATGAAATTAATGAAGTAAGGGTAAGAAATAAACTTATTATTTTTGATGACCCTATGAATTCTAATGATGATACCATGCAATATTTGATAATTGAAGAATTACAAAAATTAATGAGAGAACTTTTAAAAAATAATAAAGATGATAAATTTATCTTGATGACACATAATGTACATTTTTATATAAATGTCAAATATGATTTTGATAAAGATGATGATTATAAAAAAAAGAGAAATTTTATTAGACTAGTGTCTGACACAAAGAAAACTAAAATTAACTATATAAAAAATAAAGATGATGATTTTGAAACAAGTTATGAAAGTCTATGGCATGAAATTAATATTTTATTTAAATTATCTTCTTGTAATCCTGTTATGTTACTAAACCCAATGAGAAGAATAGTAGAAACATATACTAAATTCAATGGACTTAAACAAAGAAATTTTCTTTCAAAAGTTGAAGGAGCAAATAAATTTTTTAATGTTAATTCACATGGAATAGATGATTTAGAAGCTGATTTGAATGGAAAATCTAAAGAAAATATTATTGAAATATTTAAAGAATGTTTTGAAAAGAATAATTCAATAGAACATTTTAAAATATTTTGGAAAGAAAAAATTAATGAATAAAATAATGAGGGGGAAAAATGTTAATAGAATTAGAAGATAAAATCACTGAACTAATTGAAAATTTAGAGAAAGATAAATTTATATTTAATTTTTTATCTTTATATGATTTTCCAAAAGCAACAATAACAAAACTTGAAAAAGGTGTAAATAATGTTTCTAAAAATAAAAATGAAATTCATTTAAAAGCTAAACTTTTTTTTAGAAAAGTTGAAGATGATATTCTAAAAAATTATACAGAGATTGAAAATGATTTAGTTGAAATTAAAACTAAACCTAGATATATTATAGTTACAGATTTTAAAAAGCTTTTAGCTAAAGATACAAAAACACAAGAGAGTTTAGATATTGATTTTATTGAACTTCCAAAATACTATTCTTTCTTTTTAGCTTGGAACAATATAGAAAAAATTGACTATGAAAAAGAAAATCCTTTGGATATAAAAGCAGCTGAAAGATTTTCTAAAATCTATGATGAACTTATAAAAAATAATATAGATATTGATAATAAAAGTTTAAACCTATTTTTAATTAGAATAATATTCTGTTTATTTGCAGAAGATACAGAAATGTTTGAAAAAGCTAGTTTTACTAATGACTTAAAAACTTTAACTTCAACAGATGGTAGAGATTTTAATGATATTATAGCTTTAATTTTTGAAAAACTTTCAAAATTAGATATGAATGTTAAATACGAATATCTAAAAAAATATCCTTATGTAAATGGAAATCTTTTTAGTGAAGAGCATAAAAAAATACATTTTAATTCAAAATTAAGAAAGCTAATAATAGAGGCTGGAGAACTTTTAAATTGGGGAAAAGTAAATCCTGATATTTTAGGTTCAATGTTACAAGCTGTTGCCAATTCTGAAACAAGGTCAAATTTAGGAATGCACTACACAAGTATTCCCAATATTATGAAAGTTATAAAACCTTTATTTTTAGATGAACTTTATACAGAGTTTTTTGATATAAAAGATAGTGATTTAAAAGATAATACAAAACTTGAAAAATTAGAAAAGCTTTTAGAGAGAATAGGAAGAATGAAGTTTTTTGACCCAGCTTGTGGAAGTGGAAATTTCTTAATAGTAACCTATAAAGAACTTAGAAGATTAGAGATAGAAATATACGAATTAATAGTTTCTATTAAACAAAAAACTTTTATCTACGAGCCTTCAATAAAACTTTCTCAATTCTATGGAATAGAAATTGATGACTTTGCACATGATGTGGCTATGCTTTCACTTTGGATAGCAGACCATCAAATGAATATAGAATTAAAAGAAAGACTACAAAATGCTTTTAGAAATACCTTACCTTTACAAAAAGTAGGTGCTATAAGATGTGCTAACTCTTTAAAAATAGATTGGGAGGAAGTTTGCCCTCATACAAAAGATGATGAAGTATTTATTTTTGGTAATCCTCCTTATTTAGGAACAGAAAAACAAAGTTTAGACCAAAAAAAAGATTTAGAAATTAATTGCAATGATTTGGGAATAAATTCAAAAATGGTTGATTATATTAGTGGTTGGTTTATAAAAGGTGCAAAATATATAAATAATACAAAAGGAGAGCTTGCTTTTGTTTCAACAAACTCTATTTGTCAAGGAGAACATGTTGCTTATCTTTGGAAGTCTCTTTTAGAAATAATTGAAATTTCTTTCGCCTACACTTCTTTTAAATGGAAGAATAATGCCAAACATAATGCAGGAGTTACTGTAATTATAGTAGGATTAAAAGATAAAAATAAAGAAAAAGTTAAAAATATATATATTGAAGATAAAGAAGAAGAATTCTCAAAAAAAGAAGTTAAAAATATAAATCCGTATTTAGCTGATGGAGAAAACATTATCATTGAAAAACTAAATAAGCCCTTATCATTTAAAGAAAAATTAATTGTTGGATGCAGACCGAATGATAATGGAAATTTAATTTTTAATAAAATAGAATATGAAGAAATTATAAGTGATAATTCTATTTTAAAAGAATGTTTTCGTCCATTTATCGGTGGAAAAGAATTTCTGGAGGGAACAAAAAGATATTGCTTATGGTTAAATGAAGAATTATATGAAAAATATAAAGATGTTGATATAATAAAAAATAGAATTGAAAAAAATAGATTATACAGAAAGAATAAAGGAAAAATAAATTTATCCGAGATTCCATGGGCTTTTGAAAATGATAGAAATCAAGATAAAGTTGGTTTTTTTATTCCTCAACTAAGTTCTAATAATAGATATTATGTTCCAATGGGATTAGTTTATGAAGATGAAGTAATATCAGATCCAAATTTTATTTTATATGAATTAAATTTGTGGGAAACAGCTATATTACAATCAAGGATGCACTTAGTATGGTTACAAAATATTGGTGGAAAATTAGAAACTCGTTATAGATATTCAGCAAGTTTGGTCTATAATACTTTTCCTGTTCCTAAATTAAGTGAAAAAATTAAAGAAAAATTGGAGGAAGCAATTATAGATATAATAGATTTTCGTGATGAAAATGGTGGAACTTTAGCAGAGTTATATGGTTCTCCTCTTGCTGAAAAAAATCCTAAACCTATGAATGAAGATTTATTAAATTTACATAAATATTTAGACAAAGTTGTAGATAGTATTTATTCTGAAAGAGAATTTAAAGATGATGAAGAAAGATTAGCCTTACTTTTAAAAATGTATAAAGAAAAAATGGAGGAATAAGATGGAAGATAACATTATCAATGTACAATATAGTCAAAGTGGAAAAAGTAAAAAAACTAATGATAAAGGTATGAGAGAAATGCAGGCAAGAGCCTATGAAAAAAGAAAATCTCAATATCTTTTGATTAAAGCTCCTCCTGCTTCTGGTAAATCAAGAGCCCTAATGTTTATAGCACTTGATAAACTAAGAAAGCAAGGTCTTAAAAAAGTTATAGTTGCTGTTCCTGAAAAAACTATTGGAGCTTCATTTAAAAATACTAATTTAAAAGATTTTGGTTTTGAATATAATTGGGAAATAAATCCAAGATATAATCTTACAACAGGTGGTACAGAGAAATCAAAAGTTGATACTTTTATAGAGTTTTTAAAATCTAATGAAGATATTTTAATTTGCACACATGCAACTTTAAGATTTGCTTATGATAAATTATCTAATGATGATGAATTTGATAATTGCCTTTTAGCTATTGATGAATTTCATCATGTTTCAGCTGATGGAACTTCTATCTTAGGAGAAATTTTAAAAAATATTATAAGAAATACAAAAGCCCATATTGTAGCAATGACAGGTTCATATTTTAGAGGAGATACTGTTGCAATATTAGAGCCTATAGATGAAGAAAAATTTGATAAGGTGACTTATACTTATTATGAACAACTTGATGGTTATGAATATTTAAAAAGTTTTGGAATAGGTTTTAATTTTTACCAAGGAAAATATCTATCAGCCTTAGGAGAAGTCTTAGACACTAATAAAAAAACTATTATTCATATACCGTCTGTAAATTCAAGAGAATCTACAAAAGATAAATATAATGAAGTTGAAGAAATATATGATTTAATTGGAAAATATCAATATCGTGATGATAAAACAGGTGTTGATTACATTAAAAGAAAGGAAGATGGAAAAATATTAAAAGTTATTGACTTAGTTGATGATGATATTAATTTAAGAAAATTAAGAGTGGATTATTTATCAAAATTAAAAAGTGTAGATGACTTAGATATAATTATAGCTCTAGGAATGGCTAAAGAAGGTTTTGACTGGGCTTGGTGTGAATATGCTTTGACTATTGGTTATCGTGGTTCACTTACTGAAATTGTACAAATTATAGGAAGATGTACAAGAGATAGTTCTAATAAAACTCACGCTCAATTTACAAATTTAATTGCTCAACCAGATGCAACACAAGATGAAACTGCTTACACTGTAAATACATTTTTAAAAGCAATTTCAGCTTCACTTTTAATGGAACAAGTTTTGACACCAGATATAAAATTTAAAGCTAGGCTTAGTCCTGATGATGTAAGTAATTCTAAAGCACTTCTATTTGTTAAAGGTTTAAAAGAACCTTCAACAGAAAAAAGTAAAAAGATTATAGAGCAAGATTTACCTGATTTAAGAGCAAGCATTTTATCTGATGATGATGTCTTAAAAGCTATGACAGTTCAAGATTCAAAACTTATTAATAAACTTTTAATTCCGAAAGTTATTAAAAAAGTTTATCCTGATTTAGAAGATGAAGAAATTGAAGAAATTAGAGAACATATAGTAGCTGATAATTTTATCAAAAGTGCAGAATTTGAAACTGTTCAAAGTGATATAGCTGGAACAAAAGAATTTATCAAAGCAGGAAATAAATTTGTTGAAGTAGAAAAGTTAGATATAAATCTTATAGATTCAGTTAATATTTTTCAAAAGGCTTATGCTATGATGTCAAGAAAATTAGATGTCCCTACTTTTAAAATTATACAAAAGATTATAGATGAAAAAAGAATGGAAATAACAGAAGAAGAAGCATTAGCTAATGCTGATAAAATTAAAGATTTCTATAATGAACATGCTAAACTTCCTGATATAAATTCAAATAATGAATATGAAAAAAGATTAGCTCATATTTTTGAATATTTAAAGAAACAGAAAGCGAGAAGAGAAAATGGCAACATATAAAAATTTTGATGATATTTTTACAGATGATTTTTTTAAAGAAGTTCTTGTAGTTGAAAAGAAAGGAAATAAAATAAGTTCGGATAAAGATATAGAAGATTTTCAAGAGATAAATAAATTTTTCTCTGAAAACAATAGAATTCCTAAAGTTGGTAAAGTTTTAGGAAAAGAAAGAAGTTTAGGAAAAAGATTAGAAGGAATTGTAGCCAATAAAGAAAAAATAAAAAAATTACTTCCTTTTGATAAATATGGTTTATTAAAAGAATATGAAATTCAAGAAGAGAAGGAAATGCAAATTGCAGAAGATAAGGTTGAATATAATAGTATAGATGATATTTTAAATGATTTTGATGATATCTTTAAAAAATCTGAAGCTGATTTAGAAAGTCAATTAAGAGATGTTTCAATGTATCAAACTTATAAAAATACTAAAATATTAAATGAAAAGAAGTCTTTTTCAGAAGCTCTTTCTAAAGAAGAATTTGAAAAATATGATTTGATGTTTAAGAGAATCCATGAAGAAATTAATCAAGGACTTAGAAAAGTAAAAAGTTTAAATTCTGATAATAAAAGAGAGATTGATATTTTAGGTAATATAGAAGAAGGAGATATTTTTATCATAAAAGGGCTTATGCTTTTTATTCAAAAAAAAGGTGAAATTACTTTGATGGAAGGAAGAAAAAAGAGAAATGCAAAATTAACAGTTATATTTGAAAATGGAACTATCAATAGAAATTGGCTTCTAAATTCCCTAAGTGCTGAAATAAGCAGATCAGATGCTTTTAAAGTTGAAAAAAGGCTAGATGAGAACACTCAAATATCTTTAAATGATTTGACAACTGGTTATATTTATATCCTTAAATCTTTAAGTGAAGATCCAGAAATAAAAGCTATTCCTAATTTATATAAAATAGGTTTCACTTCTGATTCTGTTGAAAAAAGAATAGCTAATGCCAAAAATGAAGAAACTTATCTTTTAGCTAATGTTAAAATAGTAGCTACTTATGAAGTAAGAAACTTTTCAGCACAAAGATTAGAAAAAGCTTTACATCATAGATTTGCTGACAAGCAGCTTGATGTTAGCTTTCTCATAGCTGGAAAAAAAGTAAGTCCTAGAGAATGGTTTTCTGTTCCTTTAGATGAGATTGAAAGAGAAATTAATAATATTCTCATTGATTTACAAAGTGAGGTAAATAACTAAAATATGAAAATTTTAAAGACAAAAATAATAATTTTTATAATAGTGATTATAATTTTTCCATATTTTATAGATATATTTGTAATAGGAAATAAAAGTATAAAAATTAATTCATCAAATGAAAGTTTATTTATGTTTTTAGCCTCATATACAGGCAGTATTCTATCTTTAATTGGAATATCATGGCAAGTATTTAGAAATGAAAAAATAAATAAGAAAGAAAAATATAAAGGGTTATTAAATTATATAGAATATATTCTTGAGGAAAATATTAGACTTTTTAATAAAAATTCTATTTCTAAAGAAAAATATTTACTGTACTCATACGGAATAAAAAATTGGTATCATAATTTTAAAATATTTTTGAAAGAATTTAGTGATACATATTTTGAAGATAATTATTCTGCAATATTTAATTTAGAATTTTATAAAATTTTAATGAGTGTAAAAGATAAAATTAAAGAACATAATAAAAAAGTTGCTTCTTTAGTGAAATTATTTAATAATAAGCTTAATTTAATTAAAAATATAAAAAATAGTATTCAAAATCTTTATGAAATAGAAAAAAATAGTTATTTAAAGGATTATATAAAAATATTTGAACTATTAGATTTAGTCTCATTTTCACTTTACCTAAAAATAAAGAATGGAAATTCTTCATATTTAGCAGAGAAAATTTCTAAAATATTAGAAAATTTTAAATATGAGTATCCTATTAGTAATTATATAGAAAAAGTAAATAAAATCATAAGTGATGATATAGGAAAAAAAGAAAATACTGAAAAAGAAATTAGAGAATTAGTTAATTTTATTATATTAGTTAGAGATAATGCTTTTTTTAAGATAGTCTCTCATAAAGATTTACAAAATAGATTAGAAGCAGAAATATTAGAATTTGATAAGTATATAAATTTTGAAAATTCATTATTGGAAATTAATTTAGAAGTTAAAGAACTAGAAGACTTGATTCTAAAAGTAAAAGAAGAAAAGGGAAAGTACGAAAAAATAAAGTTAATAAATATTTTTTCTTACAGAAAATATTCAAATTTATTATAAAAGTTAATTAATAAAAGAATCTCACCAATAAAAGTGAGATTTTTTATATTTCAAAATAAATTTCCAAAATACATTATTTTGAATAAATAAAAAAACTTTAATACATTCTATAATAATATTTAAAATTTATACTTGTGTTAATTAATAAAATATGGTAGAATTATTTAAATATTTTGATTTAATAAATATTTTTTTAAAGTTAATTTATAGGAGAAATGATTAAATGAAAAAATTTAGAAAAGAAAATGAATTAGATGACCTAGATTTAGACAACTTAGAATTTGAAGAAGAAGAAATAATAGAAGAAAAAAAAGATGATAAGAAAAAGATACCTAAAATAATCTTAAATATAATCTTAATTATAGCAATAATAAAATTAGGTTCTAATGTATTTCAAAGATATTATTTTAATGAATTTTATTATAAAGCACCAAATTTATTAGGACTTAACATAGATGAAGCTAAGAAAACTATATCTCATTCTGCTTTAAATATTAGAGAAATGG
>ERZ773083.2408-NODE-2408-length-11601-cov-18.617010_pt1 | contig 11601 bp, 13 predicted proteins | sample MGYA00511465_ERZ773083 | MGnify/ENA primary metagenome ERZ773083 (study PRJEB29015, sample SAMEA2738001) | human oral metagenome | biome: human oral; feature: human-associated habitat; material: dental | place: China | collected 2060 ... | reverse complement strand
ATTCAAGGAGTAATATGGGAAGATTAACAATAGAAAAAGATGAGTTTTTGAGATAGTTTGGAGTTAATTACAATCCAAAAGTTTAACGATAGCTTTAATTCTTAAAAGAAAATATCTAATAAAATTATAGAAAAAGAGAACCATACCTATTTGAAGTATAGTTCTCTTTTTTGTTGCTAATTTACCTAAAACATATATTTATAGGGTTAAACATTTTTAGTTATAAGGACATCCCCAAATTCAAGTATCCTTTTAATCTTTAATTGTTAAGCTGTAGTATTTATAGTTTATATAAATTTTCACATATTCAAAGATATTTCCGTCAGAAAAATAAGTATATCTGTCGAACTCGAAACAAGGCTCACCTTCTTTTGCGATGAAGTCAGCAACTTCTTTTGGTGGATCAACTACAACTTTCATATATTTTTTAGATTTTTCTTGGTGAATATCGATACGATATTTTTTTCTAATCATTGTTGCCAATTCTTTGAATCCGTCTATATCAGCTATATTGATGTCTGGTAAATATTTAAGTGGAATATAGTTAGTTTGATGAGCCCAACTAACATTTCCGATATATTTGATACGGACAACTTTCAGTAATTTTTGATTTTTAATTTTTAATTTTGCACAAAGCTCTTTGTCTTGAATAATTTCCGCTTCTATAACGTCAGAATGTTCAGAAACAGATTCTTTAAAGTGTTTGTGGAAGTTGTTGTTTTCTGTCACGTAGACTTTTTTATTAACTAATGTTTTATTAACAAAACTTCCTTTACCTTGGATTCTAAAAATATATCCTGCAGTTTCCAACTCATTCAGAACTCGCACAGCAGTCGTACTACTTACGTTGTAAATTTCTTTGATTTCTTTTTCTGTATAAAGTTGTTCTCCCTCTTTAAACATACCAGTTTGTATTTTCAAAATAATATCATTAATAATCTTTTCGTATTTTTTCAAAAGTAAACCTCCTAGTTAATAATATAAATAAAATCCCCTAAAATTTAATGTGTTAATTTAATTTTATAATATCATTTAAAGGGAATTTTGTAAAGGTAAAATAGAAATTTTTAATAAAAATTTTTTGGGGAGATATAAAGAAATGTTGGTGTATTTAACAAAAGATTATTCGAAATGAGAAAAAGAGAAAGCTATAGGTATAGAAAGAAACCTAAATCTAGGATTTAAGTTTCTTCTTCAATTAATTTATTTTTTAACAAATGGGCTTATAGCACCGTATAGAGCTGCGTCATTACCAAGAGAAGCAGCTAAGAATTTAGTTTTGTTAATTTTTATCGGATGTAGTTCTCTTACTTTTGCTTCAAGTTTGTTAAGAAGATAATCTCCTTGAGCGGAAACTGCTCCACCGATAACGATATATTTCGGATCTAAAATACATAGAAGATTAACGATACCGCGAGCTACTTCGTATAACCATTCATCAAGAATTTTTAGGGCGTTAGTGTCCTCACGTTTACAAAGATCGAAAAATTCGATAACGCTAAGACCGTCGTACATTTCGGCTTTAATTTTGCGGTCAAGTGCGATAGTAGACGCACGTTGTTCATATGTTGTATCAGTTTCGACATCATATACAGATTGCCCGATTTCTCCAACACCGAAGTTAGAACCGAATGGTAAGCTGTTTAAGTAGTAAGCTCCACCGATACCTGTTCCTAATGCCATACAAAATACTTCGTCAAGACCTTTTGCTCCACCTAACCATTGCTCACCAAGAAGTGCGCAGTTTACGTCGTTATCAACATAAACATCTACTCCTAGGCGGTCTCCGAAATCTTTTTTGAAGTTCGTACCTACATAGTTTTTAATAGTTGGAGCGGCACGAATAACTTCCATGTGTATATTATCGATTACCCCAGCGGCTGAGATTCCAGCTGCGTTGAAGTTATAGCTTTCACGGATTTTGCTAGCGATTCTAAACATTTCGTCAGTGATTTTTACTGTTACATTATTAGGTGTTTTACAAGTTTCGTAATGGATAATTTTGTAATTATCATCAAAAACAGCAAATTTAATACTTGTTCCACCAATATCTATTCCTAAATACATATAATACCTACTTTCTTAATTTCAGAGCCTAAATAAATTGTTTATAAATAAGGACTTATAGTCGGAGGCTCTTTATTATGTTTATTTTTAAAATGTTTTTCATTGATATATTAACATAAAAATAAAAAAATAGAAATAGTTTCTTTAGTTTTTGATTAAGGAAAGAAAAATCACGGATATAGAAGCCTAAATAAATCGTTAAAATATTAGAAGTCGTGTGTTTTAGTAAATAAGGGTAGAGACAGAATAGCTAGTATAGTTTTTTTATGGTATTATATTAATGTGATGAAATATAGAGAATATTTATGATGAGGAGATAGTTATGGATACAATAATATTTTTAGAACCGGTATTTGCTGAAAGAATATGGGGAGGAAGAAACCTGGAGAAATTCAACTACGATATTCCGGAAGGAAATATAGGTGAGGCATGGGTAATTGCTGCTCATGAAAATGGTAGCTCTTTAATAAAAAATGGTGAGTTAAAAGGTTTAACATTAAAAGAAGCCTACGAGAAAAGACCGGAGCTTTTTACTAAGAAAAAATACGATAAGTTTCCATTGTTGGTAAAAATTTTAGATGCAAGTGATTACCTATCTGTGCAAGTTCACCCAGAAGATGACTATGCACGTGTAAATGAAAATGGTGAATTAGGGAAAACAGAATGTTGGTATGTTCTTGATGCGAAAGAAAATGCAGAATTAATCTATGGTCATACAGCAAAAACAAAAGAAGAGTTCAATCGTAGTATTGATGAAGAAAAATGGGATGATTTATTTATTAGAGAAAAGGTAAAAAAAGGTGATTTCTTCTATATTCCAGCGGGAACTTTACACGCAATAGGTGCAGGGAACTTAATTTATGAAGTGCAACAAAATTCTGATACAACGTATAGAGTTTATGATTATGACCGTACGGATAAAGATGGTAACAAACGTGAACTACATATAGAAAAAACAAAAGATGTAACGACAGTTCCTTTTGAAAAAGTTGAGCTAGATCAAGAATCTTACGAAGTTGGAAATATAAAAGTAACGCAACTTGCAGAAGAAAGATATTTTGGTGTTTATAAAATCGAAGTATCAGGAGAGGCAGAGTTAACAAAAAACGATACAGGGAATTTATTCACAGTGCTAGAAGGTCAAGGACGTATTAAGGTAGAAGATGCTGCGTATGATATTAAAAAAGGAGATAGTTTTATTTTGACAACTCAATGTAGCGATTGTCTGTTAGATGGAGATATGCTGCTTATAGGAAGTTACGATAGATAATTACCCTTAATCATAGAATAGAGAAAAGTGATGGCAAAGAGATGTTTGTCATTGCTTTTTATTATGCCTAATTAACGTCAGAGGGGAGTTGATAGCTAAAAAGTATTTAAAGAGTTAAAGAGTTAACGTGTTTTAATGTGTTAAATAATTAGCTTCTATATTGCGGTGAGAGATAAATACCTAAAAGGCGATTTATGGAAGTGAAGTAATAGTGGATACTACTTTATCAATATAAGGTGCCAAAGGGTTTTAAAAAAATAAAAAATTAGAATTTTTGCCTTGACAAACAAAAGTAAACGTTTTACAATATAATTGTATTAAAATTTAATGTGTTAAATAAAAAGCTAAAAAGCAAATAACGGAGGTTTTTATAATGAAAGATTTAAAAGGGCTGTATTCAGCATTGCTTATCCCATTTGATGAAAATGGTGAGGTAAAAGAAGAGGGATTACGTCAAGTAATCGAGCACAATATCAACGTTAGTAAGGTTGATGGATTATATGTTAACGGAAGTAGCGGGGAAAACTTCTTATTAAACACTGCTCAAAAGAAACAAATTTTTAAATTTGTAAAAGAAGTAGTAGGAGATAGAGTAAATCTTATTGCTCAAGTTGGATCATTAGACTTAAACGAAGCGGTAGAACTTGCTAAATATGCAACAGAATTAGGGTATGACTCATTATCAGCAGTTACGCCATTCTACTATCCATTATCATTCAACGAAATCAAACATTACTACAAAACAATTATTGATGCAACAGACAACAGCATGATTCTTTACTACATTCCTTTCTTAACAGGGGTTAAAATTAGTTTAGATCAATTTGCTGAATTATTTGAAGATGAAAAAGTTATCGGTGTTAAATACACAGCGGCTGACTTCTATCAACTTGAAAGATTTAGAAGAAGATTCCCTGATAAACTAATTTGGTCAGGATTTGATGAAATGCTAGTTCAAGCGGCTATTACAGGAGTAGATGGAGCTATTGGTTCTACTTATAACGTAAATGGACAAACAAGTAAAAAAATCTTCGAACTTGCTAAAGAAGGTAAAGTTGCAGAAGCTTATGAACTTCAACATCAAGCTAACGATGTAATTGAAAAAGTTTTAGAACTAGGATTATACCAAACTCTAAAAGAAATCTTAAAAGTAAAAGGTATCGATGCTGGTTACTGTAAACAACCTATGAAAGTATTCGACCCAGAAAAAGTAGCAGAGGTAGAAAAATTAGTTAAAGATTACAATCTTTAATTATTAATGCAGGAGTAAGTAGGTTAAGGGGAAAATATAAGGCGAAGAGCCCAGAAGTAAATATGTTTTAAAAAATAGGAGGAAGGTACCATGGATAAAGTAGGATTTGGTACGTTAAACAGTATAGTTTTAGCACTATATTTACTAGCTATGCTAGGAGTAGGTATGTATTTCACTAAAAAAGCCGGCGAAAGTACAGAGGCGTTTTTCAAAGCAGGAGGGAAGGTTCCTTCTTGGGCAGTAGGATTTTCAATTTATGCAACAACGCTATCTGCCATTACATTTATGGCAACACCGGAAAAAGCATTTAATGGAGACTGGACATATGCAGCAGGGAATGTTGCAATTATCGCGATTATTCCGATATTAATTTATTACTATGTTCCGTTCTTTAGAAAATTAGATGTAACAACAGCGTATCAATATTTAGAAGAACGTTTCAACCCAAGTATGCGTGTTATTGGAAGTGTTTTGTTCTCATTATTCCACATTGGGCGTATTGCGATTGTAGTTTATTTACCAACAGTTGCAATTACTTCAGTATCAACAGTTAACCCATATTTAGTATGTGCGGCAATCGGTATACTTTGTGTTATCTACTCATTTATGGGAGGTATTGAAGGGGTTATTTGGACAGACGTTATTCAAGGAATTATTTTACTTGGAGGAGCTATTCTTGTTATTATTCTTGGGGTATACCAAGTAGGTGGTTTTGGAAATGTTGCAACAGATGCTCTTGCTAACGGTAAAATCGTTACAGCACAAAAATTCAGCTGGTCATTTACAGCGTCAACTATTCCAATTATCTTTATAGGATCAATCTTTAATAACTTACAACAATATACAGCTTCTCAAGACGTTGTTCAACGTTATAGTACTACAGAGTCTATTAAAGAAACTAACAAATCAATTTGGACAAACGGATTATTAGCATTTATCACTATTCCAATTTTCTACGGAATGGGGACAGTTCTATACAGTTTCTACAAAGGGGCAAATGCTGTAACAAAATTACCAGATTTCATGAACGCGGAAGTAGTAGGAAAAGCAGCTAACACAACAGCTTTAGTACCTTACTTCATCTTAACTGCATTACCAGCAGGTGTTGCTGGATTAGTTATCGCAGCTATTTTAGCGGCAGCTCAATCAACAATTTCTTCAAGCTTAAACTCAATTTCAGCTTGTATTACAGTTGATATTAAACAACGTTTCTTCGGTACTAGTAAAGACGCTAAACAAGACGTTCTTTTAGCTCGTGTTATTATTATCATAGCAGGGGTATTAGGAACAATCGCAGCATTGTACTTCGTAAATACTAACCAAAAAGAAACTTGGGATTTATTCCTTAAATATACAGGTTTACTAGGGGTGCCTCTAGCAGGAACATTTGCATTAGGTATCTTTACTAAACGTGCAAATGGAGCTGGTGCATTATTAGGACTTATCGTAGCAGGATTAGTTTGTTACTATATCCAAGACTACACAACTTATGCAAAACAAAGTCCATTCATCTTCTCTGGATTCTCATTCTTAAGTTCATTAGTATTCGGATATATTTGTAGTTTCTTCTTCAAATCTACAAAAAATATCACAGGACTTACTATTCACACTAAAGATCAAGAATACGTAAAAGAAGCAAAATAATAAATTAATTTGATTAAATAACAAACTTACACAATAAAAGGCAGCCCTAAAATATTTAGGGCTGTTTTTTATAAATTAGAAAATAATTATTGTGATACTTGTAAGAAGCGGTTATAATTTAATTGCAGAACGAAATAGAAAGGAGTTTTTATGGATATTACTGAATATTTAGGAAGTTGGGATAGACCTCTGGATTTTGACAGTTATTGGGATAAAAAGCTAGAATTTATAAATAGTGTACCATTGGATTACGAGCTAACAGAGGTCGAGTTTTCAAACTTCGATAATGTAAAATACTACGATTTGTATTTTACAAGTTTTGATGGAGCGCGTATTTATGCAAAATTTATAAAACCTGTGAGTAATGGTGAAGTTCCAGCCTTATTTTATTTCCACGGTTATCCAGGATGTAATCGAAATTGGTTTGAAAAAACAGCGTATGCTTCTTTAGGTTATGCGGTTTTTGCGATGGACTTTCGAGGTCAAGGTGGAAAAAGTCAAGATATAGGTGGTATTCTTGGAACCACTGTTGCAGGGCATATAGTTGCTGGTATTGATGATGAGTTGGATAATATGATTTATGTTAAAAATATTCTTGATATGTGTTTGCTTATTCGTATTGCGAAAGATATTGAGGGGATAGATGCTAATAATATAAATTGTGCTGGTGGCTCACAAGGTGGGGGCTTTGCGACAATGTGCGCAGGTTTGAACGACATAAAAAAATGTATAATTCTTTATCCGTTTTTATCTGATATGAAAAAAGTTTATGATCTTGATCTAGATTTAGTCGCCTATGAGAGTATCCGTTATTATGCACGCTGGTTTAGTTCAGCAGGGGAAAATGATGAGAAACTATTTAATAGATTAGCGTATATAGATGCGAAAAACTTTGCGCCGAGAGTAAAGTCGAAAGTACTATTTGGAGCTAGCAATATCGATGTTATTTGTCCGATAGAAACACAGTTTGCGGTGTATAACAATTTGAATTGTGAAAAAGAGTTGGTTTTGTATAAAAAATACGGTCACGAAAACATACCGGACTTTAATACAAAAACGGCAAGATTTTTATTAGAAGACTAGCAAAGAGAACAAGTCTGCATACTAGATTGTAGAAAATCTAAGAGGAGGATAAGAACTAGTGAAATTAGAAAAAAATAGACAATTTGAATATAATTTGAACAAAATTGCCGATAATCATCCAAGGTCGGATTACTATGAATTAACCTATACGGCGGTGGATAATTCAAAAATTTACGCAGAAGTAATGGTTCCTAAAGGACAAGTGCGAGGTTTGTTTATAGAAATACCAGATTACAAAGCTTTCCCAAAAGATTATCTTAACCTGGGGAGATACGCAATACTTGATTATGCAGTAGCTTCACTACATGTTCGAGGACAAGTAGGGCAAAGTGAAAATAGACAACCAGCTTCGATTTATTTCCCATTTTTAAACAATCAAAATGATGAATTATATTATAATTTCGTTTATCAAGATGCAATAGATTTAGTAGTGGTGTTAAAAAAAGAATTTCCTGAATTAGAGATTAATGTTTTAGGAATAGGACAAGGAGCTAGTGTGGGCTTAGTTGCGGCTGCAGTAACAAAAGACATAGAAAGATTATTTATTTCAAACGCTCAAAATATAGATTTTGAAACTATTTTTAAAGAAAATGCTGACGTGGGAATTTACGAAGCTATTCGAGATTATAATCGTAATTTCCCGCAAAAAGAAGACTATATGTTAGATCGTTTAAGTGAAATAGATATTCTTAATTATGCAAAAGAAGTAGAAGCACAAGTTTATTATGGTTACTCACATCTGAACGTAAGAACACCGAAAAAATGTCAAGATAAATTATTGGAATTATTACCGAATAAAGAGATTATTCATTACCGAAAATTTGAACATGAAGTGCTTCAAGAACACTTCTTCGATGAGTTTGTTTTGAAAAAATTGAGCGTATTGTAAACGGAGTATAGTAAAATAGGGAAAAAATAACTGAAAAACATTTAATATAATAATGTTAAAAAACAAAGGTACTATCAAAAGGAGGTAGTATCTTATTTTTTTATGATTAAATAAATGATTAAGATAAAAGTATGGTATAATAGATAAAAATAAAAAGGAAAATAGTCAAAATAATGAAAAAAATAATAACATTGATAATGAGTGTTTTAGTAATAAGTACTCTGGCAGGTTGTGGAATTATAGGAAGTAAATCATGGATAGAAAAACAAGTATCGGATATAGAAAAAGTCTATCCAACAGAAAATCCAGAAGACTTATTTGAAAAATTTCCGAATGGATTTAGGATTGAACAAATGAGGTTGTTTGAAGAAAATGGTAAATCTTACAGTATAAGTTTGGAAATGAAAGGAGATAAGGAAACTAGAAAAATAGAGGGGAAGGTAAGTAGAGTACGACTAGAATCGAAACCCTATAAAGAAACAGTTGAAAAAGAAAGTAAAGTAGAATATATAAAAGATAAAGGCTTAGTTTTAGCTAAGTCTGAGTTAACAGATGAACTATTACCTAAAAATTATTTTCTATTTCAAAAATTAAAGTTAAATACTAATGCATTGAAAAAATTAGAGGTAAAAGATAAAAGCTTCAGTTTTGAGACAGGAAAATATAATATAAAATATTTATTTATAAATAAGGAGATAGATAATTACTTAGAATTAAACAAACAAAAAGTAAGTTTGGATATAATTGGTAGATATACAGAAAAGAATAAAATATATTTTCACTCAGTAATAATAGAAAAGGCTACGGAACTTTATTTTTCAGAAAAGGTAGTAGAAGAGAAAGGTAAGTAGAAGTATGAAGAATAATACATTATACGCCTCAGATATAACTTACGAATTTGAAAAAGCAAGGATAGCGGGGGCGAATGACAATAACATTTTAATGCAAGTAAAAAGTAAAGAGGACTATTCTTATCCAGAAAAACTTGAATACCTAGATGATTTTTATGATAAAGATACAGGTTCGAGTGGAACCGCGTTTAAAGATAAAGATACAGGAGAAGTAATTCTTGCATATACAGGGACAAATTTTAAAAGTGATTTATGGAATGATGCGGTTAAAACAGATTTTGGGAGAATAGCTCTAGGACTAGGAGACGATCACGTTGATCCAGCACGTAAATTCTATGAGAAAATAAGAGCTGAATATGGAGACGACATAATATTAACAGGACATAGCTTAGGTGGGAATTTGGCGCAATGGATTGCATTGTACTACAATGTCCAGAAAACTATAGAATTATAATTAGAAAACGAGGAAAAATACATAATAAATTTTAAAATAGCTTATTTTTTATGTTAAAAATTGAAGAAAAATTGCTAAAAAGGTACTGAGATGACAAAATATAGTAAAATAAAAAAGGAGGAAGAGAAGTGAAGAAAATACTGATAGGAATATTAAGTGCAGTCGCAATAATAGCGGTATTAATAGGAGGAAAGATATATATGGATAGTAATAAAATGGAAAATATAGTAAAAAGTGATAAAGCAAAAGAAGCGATAGAAGCTATGCTGAAAAAAATGGAGGCAAAGGCACTAACTCCAGAGGGAAATATTAAAAGTTATAAGATTGACTATGATAAGGTTAAAGCAAATCCAATGGGAGGAATCAATATCTCAGTAATAGTAAACGATAATGAAGAGCTGAGAGTTAATACAACATTGGAAAAAGATTCGACCGTAGATGGATATAAGACAGGAGCAAGAACTATTTCTCCTGAATTATGGAAAATGACAGATAGAGGAAATGGAGAAGAGAGATAGTTTTATGGGGTATAGTGACGAAATAAATGTTGAACTAGCGAGAAAGGAATATGAAGATAATGAACTAGGTTATAAACTTGATGCTTAGAAAATAAAGAGATTTCATACAAAGGTGACATAGATTCTGGGAATTATGATGATGCAGATTTTAATTCAGATTTAGATGCAATTAATAGTTATAACAGAATGATAAATTCAAAAAAAGAAGATATCTTTAAAATTCAAACGCAATACAACTTTAAGGTAAAACACAACCTGATAAATAGAGTGACCGAATTTTATAATATTCATGGATATGGAAATTATGAATTAGGAAGACGAGCAGTAAAAAGAATAGTAGATACAAAAACTATAGGGGAATAGTATATATCAAAAAGATATACAAATGAATAGAAGGAAAAACACAAATCAGACTTCTTTGATTATTTAGAAAGGGGAAAGGTTAAAAATGTTGAATAAAAAAATTAAAATAACCTTATCTATAGTCTCTATTTTAACAATGATAATAATTTCTTATTGTATATTAATGCCCCCAAAAGTATTAACAAGAGAAAATAATAAGGGTAATGAATTTGAACAATTAGACAGGTTGATGAATACAACGAGATACGCTGAACAAATAAGAAAAGCAGGGTATCAAGTAAATGATTATGATTTAAAGATAATGGATAGAGTGCCAAAGTTAAAAACATCAGGAGAGAATCAGTTTATTATATTGTCCCCTGCAGAAGGTAGCTTGGATATATATAGCGAAACTTATAATGAGTATATAGAGTTTGATAAAGATATGAATCTAAAAGGAAGCCTATTGTCAGAAGGTGAAGAGCATAGAACATTGAATGATGATGAAAAGGAATATTATAAAAAAATGATAGTAGAAAAGATAAATAGACTACTTGATGATGTTTATAAAGCTGGGGGGAAAATAATGTTAATACAAGAATAATCAAAATGATATTCAGGATTATTATGGTGAAAAGTAGGTGTTATAATGAAAAAACTAAGTAAGAGCTGGAAAATATTTATAATAACAACGGTAGTATTAATAGGTAGTATATATGGATATCATAAAATAAATAATAGAAATGCATTTGAAGAGATGTATAATTCATATTATAATTTCTCACTACTCGGATCAGTACATAGAATGGGACAGATAAAACCTATACCTAGAGATGAAAAACATCTTGATTCAGTAGATTTAAATTATAAAAATAATACAGAAGATGTTATTATAAATATTTTTTTAGTTAATAGGGAAAATAAAAAGAAAATATTCTTAATTAGCTCAACATTAATTGCCGAAGGTGTATATTTAGACATAAATTATGATTATGATATGAATACATATAAATTGATAAATGATGTAACTTTCCATGGAGAAAATGTTCCAAATGTAGATGATGAGAAAAAACAAACAAGGGAACTCTTAGAAAAGCATAATATCTCAAAAGAATACTTACAGAAAAAATCAGATGAACTGTTAGATACAGTTCTAACAGATTGGAAAAGGTATAATGGAAGTTCATATTCAAGGAGTAATATGGGAAGATTAACAATAGAAAAAGATGAG
>ERZ773083.2406-NODE-2406-length-11607-cov-3.245499_pt1 | contig 11607 bp, 8 predicted proteins | sample MGYA00511465_ERZ773083 | MGnify/ENA primary metagenome ERZ773083 (study PRJEB29015, sample SAMEA2738001) | human oral metagenome | biome: human oral; feature: human-associated habitat; material: dental | place: China | collected 2060 ... | reverse complement strand
GAACTGAGCACGTTGCTGTTCAGTCCCGATAAAGATATTTCGACGGTACAGGGAATGGAGCTCCGCTTCCCGATGCCCGCGGCGCTGTGTTCCTATTGCTTGGGTGAAACGCGGGTCGGCGAAAATTTCCAGATGGGCAACATCCGTAAGATGAAGATTGCCGAGTCTCAAACAAATCGTTAAAGGGAACCTCTAAAAAGCCAACCGAGTTTTTAGAGATGCCCAAAATATCTTGCACAAATTTTATGGGGGAACACTATGACCGCAGATACCGATTTTGAAATACACGGCACCGCCGAGAAGCGAACAGAACTTTCAAAAAAAACAATAGAAACACTCCTTGCGGAATATCCTTTTATTGAAGATTTTTTTGCAGAAAACCGATTGACGGAGCTGCACATTCTGGACAATGCGCAGCGCACTTTTGACTCTTTTCTACAAAGCCTTTCCGAAGAGCAGTGCGAAGATTATGCACTCGATAAAGAAGCTTTATCCCACGCGTTCTTTGAATACATCATTCAAATGGAACAGTTCTTAAATGGGGATGATGTTCGGAGTGTGCAGAGTCTTACGATACTGCCCGGCACGAATAAATCCGGCGAGCCGGAAAACTTTGAAGACCTTGTATTGTATCCGTCCCAGATTATTTCGATTGTCGGGCCGACCGGTTCCGGTAAGTCGCGGCTGCTTGCCGATATCGAATGGACGGCGCAAAAAGACACGCCTACCGGTCGCGCAATACTTATCAACGGCGAAGTACCCGATAAAGCAATCCGGTTTTCGATTAACAACAAATTGGTTGCGCAGCTTTCTCAGAACATGAATTTTGTAATGGATCTTTCCGTGCGGGAGTTTATCGAACTCCATGCGGAAAGCCGTTTGGTTAAAAATACGGAAGGCGCTGTCCAGCGGATTATCGAAGCGGCAAATAAACTGGCAGGGGAGCAATTCCGGCTGGATACACCGATTACCGCGTTGAGCGGCGGGCAGTCCCGGGCGTTAATGATTGCCGATACCGCCATTTTAAGTTCATCTCCAATCGTTCTGATAGACGAGATTGAAAACGCGGGCATCGACCGGAAAAAGGCTTTGCAGCTTTTGGTATCGAACGATAAAATCGTGCTGATGGCCACCCACGATCCCGCGCTTGCGCTCTATGCCGATAAACGTATTGTCATTAAAAACGGCGGTATCCATGCGGTCATCGAAACTTCCGATCACGAGAAAGAACTATTACATGAGCTTGAAGCGATGGATGCAAAGATCCAAACGATGCGGGCTAAGCTGCGTGCGGGTGAGCGGTTGTAGGTAAATTCTAAAAAAATTAGCTTTGTAGATATCCTATGCGGCGGCTTCTCAAGAGCTGCATTTACAAAGGGATGGACTAATCCGACTAGAATCTATATAATTTACACTGCCTATGTAAAATCAGTTATAGAAATAAGTTCCTCTGTAAGGTAAAGAAAACAATAACCTTGCTTTGCTATTTCAGAATTGTCGAATTATGCCGTTCCGGTTTCAGTCGTTGAAACCGATAGAAACCGGCAGCACGGCTCTGTTAGGAGTCGTTATGGGCATCTCTTAAAAGTGAAGTTTTTGAGATGCTTGACAGATATCGGCTCCTGAAGTAGCCGAGCTCAATGTAATAGGAGATGGACGTATGGGGAATAAGCTAAAGAAAAAGCGTTTTTCGTTAAGAAAAAGATTGATGCTGATTTTTGGGCTGTTAATTTTAGGAGGTTCCAGTGTTGAGGTCTTCCTTGCAATTCTCATTGCGCGTAAGGCTGTAACGGAAAAAATTGAAACCCATTTAATAGATAAGGCCGCTGATGTCGCAGAAATTATCGACGGCAGAATACAAGCGACTCTTCAATTTGTTGAGGGAGTTGCCCGTATGCCATCTCTTAGAGATACTTCTTTTTCATATTACCAAAAAGCACAGAGTCTTGTGTATGAAGCGGAGCATAACACAAGGGTTGACTATTTTAGCGTGACTGATTTACAGGGAAATCTTTATAGAGCAAATGATAGGAGACCAATTTATGTCGGCGACGAAGATTGGTTTCTAGCTGCTTCATCGGGAAAAAGTTTTGTCGCGGAACCGCGTATATCCCGCGTCTCAGATATAATGCAGATTGTCTATGCCGTTCCTATTATCGGCGATAACAATGAAGTTGTTGGTGTATTAAGTGCGGCAGTAGGAGCCAATCTTTTATCAGAAATCATTAAAGATATTGTTTTGGGAAAAAGCGGTTATTGCTATATACTCGGTTTAACGGGAAATACCATTGCGGATAAAGACATACGTTTTGTCGAAGATCAATATAATGCCTATGAGGAAGCAAAAACAGATCCGACCCAAGCGCCGCTTGCATCATTTGAACAACAAGCGCTACAGGCGCAAGACCCGGGTATCGGGTATTATGACAGCGATGGTACTTCTGTAATTTCTTCCTATGCTAAGAGTAAGCTGTCCGGCTGGACAGTCATTATGACTGCTCCGTATAGTCAACTTATGAGTTCGGTAAATGACATGAGTTTAGTGATGGATCTTATCTGGTTAGTTATTTTTATTTCCGCACTGGGGGTCGTTTACTTTGTTGCACGTAGTATCGTAAAACCAATCCAAAAACTTGTTGCGGCGCTGAAGGATATTGCGCAGGGTGAAGGCGATTTGACGGTTCGTATGGTTGTAAGCGGTAATGACGAAGTAACGGATTTATCTGAATATTTTAATGAAACAATAGAGAAAATCAGCGTTACAATAAAATCTATCGGCACTAATAGTAATATTATGGAAGAGATCGGTACTGAACTTGCTTCGAATATGTCGGAGACCGCAAGTTCGATTAACGAGATCAGTGCAAACATAGACGGTATTCAACAACAGGTTCTGACTCAAGCTGCGAGTGTTACCGAAACTGCCGCTACGGTAGAAGAGATTATCCGTACCATTAAGCAGTTGAGCAGCAGCATCGAAACGCAGTCTGCAAGCGTTGCGCAGTCTTCATCGTCAGTTGAGCAAATGGTTGCGAATATTACCTCGATCAGTCAGACGCTCAATAAGTCAGATACAATCGTGAAAGATCTTGTATCTGCAACGGGAGATGGAAAGGCAACGTTGGTTACATCCAATACAGTAACACAGAAGATAGCGGAAGAATCCGGATCACTTATGGAAGCGTCGAGTGTTATTCAGCACATCGCATCACAAACGAATTTGCTTGCAATGAATGCTGCTATTGAAGCCGCCCATGCGGGGGAAGCAGGAAAAGGTTTTGCCGTTGTCGCCGATGAAATCCGCAAATTAGCGGAGGATTCTGCCGTACAGGGGAAAAACATTACGACAACACTTAAAATACTCAGCAGCGAAATAGAAACACTTTCAGTATCTTCTAAAACAGTAGAAGGAAAATTCAATGCTATTTTTACCCTTGCCGCCCAAGTAAAAGAGATGAGCGACCGGCTTACTGAAGCGATGCGCGAGCAGGCAAATGGCAGTAATGAAGTACTGGATGCTATTAAAAACATCAATACGGTAACGACCGAAGTCCAGTTCGGGGCAGAAGAGATGTTGAAAGGCGGAGAAGGTGTTGCGGAAGAAATGCGTAAATTGGATAATCTGACACGTGTTATAACTGACGGTATGAATGAAATGGCCTCAGGCGCAGCACAAATTAATAATGCCGTGCAGGAAGTAAACGAGATTACACAGAAGAATACGCAAAGCATTAAGGTATTGGCGAGTGAGGTCGGAAAGTTCAAAGTCTAGCTTTTCATTTAGTTTACGAATTATGACTTTATGGTATAAGAAGTTTAGTATCTTATTCAAGCACAATTTTCGGAATAGCGACACTGAAATGTCCTTCCGGTTTTGCATTCGTTTTGAGCATCTCGGTGATACAGGATAGCGCTGCGTTGCTGTATTCATAGGCGGCAAGGCCGCAGACGTTATCGGGCAGGCAACCGAGGTCGTAGGGATTGCGTAGGGCAACGGCAATCATCGGTTTGTGCAGGCGGGCAAGGGCTTGGATCAATTTGAGCTGTCCCTGTTTGACGTGTCCGTTGTAGCTTGCTGCGGCGATACCGGTAGCCGATTTCGCCTGTGCGACTATGCGTGTTATTTCCGTATCGTCGGGGTCGATCGACGTATCGATACCGACGCCGCCGAATGCGGTTTGCATGGAGCGCGCAAAGCTGATTGAATTATCGACATCGTTTGACACATTGGTAACAATGAACGGCTGCGGGCCGGCAAAAAACGGTTTACTGCCGAGGTTGGGAAATCCACTTTCGGGAAGATGATAGCCCGTCAGCGTTTTGCGTCGGAGACTTGCAATGGTTTTTCGATATTCTTCCATCGTTTTTTCCGGCAGCGGCTGTGCGGGTTTGAATTGCTTTTTTAAACCGATAATCTTTTCGGCTGCCTGTTCGATGGTTGCTGCAGAAATCTGTTTGTCCGCACAGGCGCGCGTTACCGTTTCGATAGCGGCGCAGGCGGTCGGTATGGTGTGGGAGATAAAAATCAGTTCGATACCCGCATTGATTGCCGCCGCAGCGCTTTCCGCGGTGCCGAAGTACGTTTGCATCGCCTTCATCTCCATACAGTCACTGATAACCAACCCGTTAAATCCGAGCTTTTCTTTTAATAAACCTGTTACAATTTTTTTCGAGATGGTTGCAGGGAATTGCTCATCGATGGCGGGAAAGAGAATATGCGAGATGGTAACCGCGGGAAGCAGCCCTGATTTGATGACGTGTGCAAAGGGTGCGATTTCCATCTGTTCCAGTTCCGCTTTCGATTTATGGACAGTCGGTAACGTGAGGTGTGAATCGACTGATGTATCGCCATGCCCGGGAAAATGCTTTGCAGCGCTGAGTACTCCTCCTGCGGTAAGACCCCGTACCATCTGCAGCCCATAGCGGCCGACAAGGGTAGGATCATCTCCGTAGCTGCGTACTCCGATAACTGGATTACGCGGATTGGAATTAACATCCAGCACCGGCGCCAAGTCGAAGTTTACGCCGTGGGCATGGAGAATTTCTCCCGTGATTTTACCGGCGGTGTAGGCGTTCAGTTCATCGCCGGTCGCCGCCAGCGCCATTGCGCCCGGTACGTTATAGTAGTCTTCGGCAAGCCGTGAAACAGCGCCTCCTTCTTGGTCAATCGTGATGAAGGCAGGGTGTCCGGTTTCAGTGGTAATCAAAGTTTGTATATCTGTGCAGAGCGTCTTGAGCTGTGCGAGGCTTGTAATATTATGCTTAAAGAGGATGACATTACCAACCTTGTATTTTTTTACCAATGCGATAAAGTCTTCCGGCATCTCCGTTCCCGGAAAACCGCAGGCAAACATCTGTCCGATATATTCGGTCAACATTGTGCTGTTCATAGCTGTTCCCTCCTACGAGTAGATAAAAAACGGCCTGATATGCCGGTGAAAAGCTCCCGCTTCTTTTTCAAATATGCTGCACACTTCGGCTGCGGAAGAGGCTGTCCGCAATAGGCTGTCTCCACCGAGCCGGTCTATCGACACTGAAACGTTCCCCTCCACAGGGGGCAAAAACCTGAAATCATCGGGGTAGGTGGTCTTAACGGCAAACAGGAGTGTTATGCCCGTTTTAACCGGCTCGAAGGCTTTGCGGTCGGTAATAAGGAGCTGTACGCCGTAGCATGGCAAACCTGCATACTTTGATGCGAAAGGGGTAAAACGGGCAGGTAAAAAATGCACACCGCGCAGCCCTGCGGTATTCATCGTATCGGCAAGTTTTTCCGCTTCTATGTACGGAGCGCCGATAAGGGCAAACGGATTCGCCGTACCTCTGCCTTCGGATACATTGGTTCCTTCAAATAGCGCGGTACCCGGATAGGCAAGCGTATTGTCAAAGTGCGGCAGGTTGGGGGAGGGGGGAATCCACACGCGGCCGGTTTCGGTAAAAAGCATATCGCGGTGCCAGTGTTCCATCGGTACAATGTGCAGCGGGCAGCACAGCTGTTCTTCCGTATGTACCATTCGTGCAAGTTCGGCGGCGGTTAAACCGTAGCGGATGCAAAGCGGGTACATGCCGATAAAACTTTCAAAACTTTTTTTAACGATGTTACCTTCTACTTTAACGCCGCCGAGTGGGTTAGGTCGATCGAGAACGATAACGGCTTTGCCGTGCATCGAAGCAGCTCGCATAGCAAGTATCAATGTAGAAATGTAGGTATAAAATCGGGCGCCGACATCCTGAATGTCGTACACTAAGGTATCGATATCGGTCAGCGTGTCAGGTTTGAAATCTTGCCCGTCTTGCCGGTAGAGACTGTAGAGCGGCATACCGGCAATCGATTTGTTTTCACTATCCCACACTGTGCCGGCGTTTTCACAGCCATAAAGCCCGTGTTCCGGCGCGAAGAGGGCGCGTACTGTGTACCGTTCGGCAAGTATTTTCCATGAAGGGGTAAAATCTTTAGAAAGACCGGACAGCGAAGTGATAACACCGAGCTTTTTCCCTTTAAAGAGGAAATCGAAGTTATGTATCCGGTCTATTCCATTTAGAACCATAGTAAAACTGGTATAACTTACTGTTTTGCCTTAGTGCCGAGCTTTTCTGCAGCACGGGCATAGTCGATTTTTGCCAGCTTATAGTAGTCGGGCGGTAAATGTATTGCCATCGGTCCTTCATATTGTGCGATAATCTTTTCGAGCATAGCGTGAGCATCTTTCCACTGATGTCGTTTGATGTGCAAGTGTGCGATTTCGTATTGAGCGGCGATGCACGCGCTGTCATCATCGGCAAAGCGTTTTAGGATAGTCTCATAATAGACACGTGCAGCGCGATAGTTACCGGAATCGAAGGCTTCTTGCGCTTTTTGTGTTAAATCTGCTGCTGTTGCTTCTTCCGGTATTTCTGATTCCTTAGGAACAGTCATACACGCAAAAAGACCGAATACCATAATCATGCATCCAAGAGATGCAATACTTTTTATTTTCATATATCAACTCCTGTTAGTCGCGCAGAATAGTAATTTCGACGCGGCGGTTTTTTGCTCTGTTTTCAGCGGTGTCGTTTGGTGCAATGGGACGCGTTGCTCCGTATCCGGCGGTTTGCATTCTATTTGCCTCAATGCCGCGTTTTGCAAGCTCTTCAGCAATTTTATCAGCTCGTTGCAAAGATAGGATGCGTTGCCCTTCAGGGCGATTAAGGTCAGCAGTATGCCCTTCAATTAAGAAGTGTGTGTTTGGTCCGACTTTTTTCAACGCTTCTGCAATTATATTAAGGCGATCTGTTTCGTCCGGAAGAATTTCTGCCGAATCTGCTACGAATAGTATCTCATCGTGCATAGTAATTTTGATAACATTTTCAGGTGCTTTGACGCTGATACTTTCCGGTTCGCGGTCTAAGAAGAATTTTTCTATATCATGATACATAAAATAGAACTGTTCATCCACAAGCGGATATGTCGGAGAGACCTGCAAGGTATCTTTATCGCATACAATAACGATCTTCCCTTGGCGGAGCAGTTCGATATTTTCTTTTTTTGCAAGGATCCGTTCTGCATCTTCATTGCTGATAATCGGATCGGTACGGTTATCGCCGAATACACCGCGTGCAATAATCCTTAATGGCTCCGTACCTATTCTATCTCGATATTCGCTTTCATCAAGCGTCCCTGTATACAAAACAATGCTGTGCTTTTTTGCCTGATCGGGGTCTACGATGTTTTTCTCATAAATCAAGTTCATGTTTTTATTCCATATTTTGGGGAATAAACAAGGATTGAGTTGTTCGCTGGAATACTCACCGTGTACGGGCAATTGTCCACGAGCGTCGATTAAAATACCGGTATATACCTTACTCGCCGTACCGAAGGGAAAAAATGAAGGGGTATACGGCGCATTGTGTTTTACAAAAAGATTGGCAAGTTCCTGCAAAGGATTTTGATGATAGATAATAGCCGTCTGTAATTCTTGCGAGAGAATAGGTGCCGTACTTTTTCCGTTATTAATGACGGTATTGATGTCGGTGAAGGAAATTTTTTCTTCTGCCAGATAGTTACCGATCCTGTGGGAAGAATCCACCAATATGGAAAGGTAAGCATTCTTTAAGAGCGAAGAACGGTTTTGTTGGATAAGCCGTATTGCCGCATTTCTATCGGTCGGCAGGTACAGTCCGCTTTTATTTAAATCTATTGTAATCTTTGAATCTACTTGAGCGGTTTCCCAGTTTTGTACTGTTTGGGATTCCATCCCTGATGGATAGCCGTAGCAGAATGCCAAAGCACATAGAACGAAAACGGTAAGGGAGACTGAATGTTTCATAGATATGTCCTCGTCATAGTATCGGCACTTTTAGGGTATTCCCTAACTTGAGGACACTATTTACCGACAGATTATTTTTCTGGGCTAGAAGTTCGACTGAAACCGAATATTTCAGCGCGAGTGACCACAGTGTGTCGCCCTGTCGGATGGTGTGCGTACCGTCGAAATTCCCCGCCTGTACGATGTTCTTGCCCGAATATGTCCCAACCGACTTTAATGCGGGAATAAGGATAGTCTTTCCTATTTTCAGTGTTTCGGGTTTAAGGCCTGTGTTGTAGTTTAAAATACTTTGGATGCTCACCCCGTAGTGGTTTGCGAGGGCATAGAGCGTGTCGCCTGATTTAATACGGTATTGATAGTATTTTATCAGCAGTTTATCGGATTGATTGAGTACTGTTTGTGCCGCCTCCGTGTATGCCGACGGAAGACGGAGCTGATATTTGATACTCGGCGGGGTGATAAAGTAACGGAGTGAAGGATTAAGTTTCCTAATAGTTTCGGAGTCAAGGCCGAGTTCCTCTGCGAGTAACCGCACATCGATTGCCCGTTTGATTTCTATCGTGGAAGTAGGCGGGTGGTCTTCGGTATTTCCCCAATCGATGTTCAGTTCTTCACTGCGAGAAAGTATTTCTGCAATGGCGAGAAATTTCGGTACATAATAGAGCGTTTCTTTTTTTAAATAACCGTGCTCTGCAAGGTACCAGTAGTCCGCCTTACCCGCTTTTTTGATAGCTGTGCGTATCGTTCCCGCTCCGCTGTTATAGGCGGCAAGTGCAAGTGGCCAGTCGTTGAATTGGCTGTAGTTCCACTTGAGTTTTTTTACCGCAGCGATGCTCGCTTTCCACGGATCGCGCCGTTCATCAACCCAATCGTCAATATGAATGTTGTATCCGCCGATACTGTTCTTCATAAACTGCCAAATCCCGACGGCACCCGATTTCGACGTAGCTGTTTCAAAAAAGCCCGATTCTATGACGGGGAGAAACAGTAGTTCGGCAGGCATATTTTCGGTTTCTAACAGCTCGATAATGAAATCCCGGTACGGAGCGGAACGCTTCATTATTTTTGAAAGGTAGTTATAGCCATCGGTACTCATATACTGCTTACGAAATTTTTCGATTAATGGATGATCGTGAGGAATGAGGGTACTGTGTAAAAATGTGTTGCTTTGAAAGTTTTTGAGAAGTTGTTTATTTACATATAACTCTGTGTCCGAAACAGGCGGTTTTGATTGGATATTTGCATAGATAGGGTGAATATACAGCGCCCCTGCTATGATGCCGACGCAGAAGTACTTTATCTGTGGTTTTTTATCGGTAAAATGTATGCTCAAACTTTTTCTCCATAATAAATACCTGCCCATTCCCAGCGGCCATGAATTGTCGGATCGGCAGGGAAATTGATTTTCCTAAAGTAGAGGTACCATGTACGGACGTATTGGTTCCAACCGGAAGTCCTTAAATAAGCTTCGTAAGGCGTGGAGGACGGATCCAACTCGGAGGCAATACTGATAGCGCTGCCGTACATAAAGTCCTTTAGATTCGTATCAGGCTGCTGCTGCGTATCGGATAACTCCTGTTTCCACGACATTGCGAAGAAGTTCACCTTTGAGCGACACCGTTCCAATGTCGCATAATCTCGTGAGCGGATCGCGGTCTTGATGGTCTTTACGAGATCGTCAAGTGTATTGAACGTCCAGCTTTTTGTCGACGTACTGTAATCGACAATTTTACGCGCATAGCCGTAGCTGTCGGGAATTCCCGGAATAATAACATCAAACCGGTGCAGATTTAAAAATTGCGTATAAGCTTGGATTGCAAGCCGCCATTCTCCTTGTTTTTCATAAGCCTGCGCGAGCATAAAATATGCTTGTGCAGGATCAAACTCATTATAAAAATCGGTTAAAAGCCGCGAATAATAAACAATCGATTTTCTGGCAGTACCGACGAGCTCGATTAGATTTTTCAAACAAAGTAGGTGGATTGATTGTCCGTTTACAACCATATCGGAATAATTTTGAACGATGTATTCAAAATAATATGCAGCAATGGTGTCTTCTTGGAATTCTCGATATGCTGCCGCGAGCCGTAAAAGAAAGTAGGCATTATACGGATTGTCCGGTTCTTCGTCAATAACGGATTGCAGGAATACTGTCAGTGATTTTATTTTATGTTCAGTTTGCAAATGAGAGGCAATCTTATCGATGAGGGCGAACCGTATTTGAGGCTTCTGTTCTTTTTCCAATAATTCTACCAAGGTTTTCTGTTCTTTGCGATGTTCACGTAAACCGGTATACAGATAATCGAATCGGTTGTGAGAACAAGAACACAATAGAGCACAGATGTACAATATAAAACAACCGAACAGAGACTTTTTAAACCGTACCACGGGAGGCATACTATCACAGTCAGTGTATATTGACAAGACTCCGCTTGCCTTGACAGTCCGTTTTTTATTTACTACCATTATATCACTACTATGCAATCGGATGCTTTCAGATTTCAGGCACAAGAAGATTTTTCCAGAGCACGCAATAAAGCATGGATCAATGAGATGCAGAATATTATGCATCCCGATAAAAAACGGCTCCTTTCCTTAAACGACGTAAAAAAAATTTTAAAACCTAAGAATGAGGTATACATCGGGCTCAAAACTGTTCCGATTAAAAAAATAGTCGGCAGTGAGGGGCGTTATAACGATTTTGACAATCATTTTTTACCCCGTTCAAACGAATTGAAGCAGCGGTGGGTGAATATCGATCAGGCTCATTTATCCGACATTGTTTTGCCGCCCATTCAGCTGTACGAACTTGGCGGGTTGTACTTTGTGCGTGACGGGAATCACCGTGTGTCGGTGGCGAAGACGCAGGGCGTTGAGTTTATCGATGCCGAAGTGATCTCGCTGCAAAGCGAGGTGCAGCTGCCGCCGGATGTCAGGCTGGACACGCTGCTCGATGCGGTTATCCGTTACGAGAAACGGGTGTTTTACAACGAAACACATTTTGGCGATCTAACCGATTATTGGGATTTGGACTTTACCGCAACCGGCCGCTACGATGTTATCTATAATCATATCCTTGTACATAAGTATTATATGAACGAGCAGCAGCATACCGAAATCGACTTTAACGATGCGCTGGTTTCTTGGTATAAAACGGTGTATCTTCCGGTTATCGCTGTGATAGACAAATATACGCTGCTTTCCGATTTTAAAGACCGGACGAAGAGCGATATTTATGTCTGGATTGTCAAGCATTGGGATAGGCTCAAGCAAAAAAACGGTAACGATTTCAGTCTTGATGAAG
>ERZ773083.2397-NODE-2397-length-11631-cov-14.354786_pt1 | contig 11631 bp, 12 predicted proteins | sample MGYA00511465_ERZ773083 | MGnify/ENA primary metagenome ERZ773083 (study PRJEB29015, sample SAMEA2738001) | human oral metagenome | biome: human oral; feature: human-associated habitat; material: dental | place: China | collected 2060 ... | reverse complement strand
TGGCCCTGCGAGTGGCCTACTTCAAGGTGCATCATCCGATTTATTACTACTGTGCTTATTTCTCTATCCGAGCTAAAGCATTTGATATCAAGACCATGAGTGGCGGACTTGATGCCGTCAAACGCCGGATGAGCGAAATCGCTGAAAAACGCAAGAACAACGAAGCCTCCAATGTAGAAATTGACCTTTATACGACTTTGGAAATCGTCAATGAAATGCTGGAGCGGGGCTTCAAATTTGGAAAGCTGGATCTCTACAAGAGCCACGCGACCGAGTTTCTCATCGAAGGAGATACACTTATTCCACCGTTCTCTGCTATGGACGGTTTGGGTGACAACGTTGCCCGCCAAGTGGTCAGAGCACGGGAAGAAGGCGAATTCCTCTCTAAGACAGAGCTCCGCAAACGCGGTGGTCTCTCTAGCACCCTAGTCGAAAAAATGGACGATATGGGAATCTTGGGCAATATGCCTGAGGATAACCAGTTGAGTCTGTTTGATGAGTTTTTCTAAAATAATTCAAAAAGATTTTAAGTTGTCTATGAAACGTGGATTTAAGACAAACTTGTTAGAAGAAGTTTTGAGTTTTCTGATTGTCAATCTTCTAACTGATAGCTCAGAATCGCAAAGCTTGTATCTGGATCAGGAGTAAGAAAGGAGAAAAAATGAGATTTAGTATTGTAGCAGAAGATAAACCAGCTCAAAAATCATTTAGGTATCAATTAGAGCTAGACACGGATACGATTATAAAAGTAACCGGCTTGGTCTGCTCCACTGTAGTTATGGTAACTCTCTTATCTCTCTTTAAAGATTAGATCAAAACCTCTATTTCAAAAAAGGAAATAGAGGTTTTTAAGGTTTATAACCGCTTCTAGATGTTTTCATTGAACCTGGATTGTGTTACAATTTTTAGTGTATAGAGTATTGTAAATGAGCTGATAAATCAGTGAGTTTTTATTGGTAATCAGAAGAAAAGAGGAGAAGAGTGTGGCGAAATATTTAGTAGGTCCTTACAACAATAGTTGGAATTTTATGGACGCTTATAACAAAGCTCAGAATGGGGACATCATCGAGTTTGAAGATGGATACGCTTTTCAATGGCCGACCAATCAGGAAATTGTAATTGATAAGGAGCTACATTTTGTAGGGCAAGTGGTTTCTAATCCAAATGGAAATGGCCAAATTTTTAAGAATACCATTGAAGCGGCTTTTCGATTTGTAGCAGGAGCAAAGGTCACCTTTGAAAATTTGTGTTTTAAAATCACGGGGAACTATTCTACCCTTCTTTTATGGAGTGGATCTGAAGTCACTTGTAAGCAGGTTTGTTTTGAAATTAGCACTCAAAACAATCAGAACTTTTTTCTATATGCAGACACGCATTCTAAACTAATCTTAACTGATATAGAAATGAAGGTTCCCGAAAAACACGATGCTTCAATCGGTATTGTGGCTTCAGAACTATCAATCAGTAATTCAAGGATTTTGTCTAGAATCGATCTATCAGATGGAGCTAGGTTAACCTTAGAAACCGTCGACCTTGAAAAATATGATATTAATACGATCAGTGCGACTAACTCAGAAGTGACTCTCAAGAACTCTACTGTTAAAGGTGGGAATCTCGAAATGGACTATCCACCAGTTTGGTTAGATAATGTAGTCTGGAAATCTGAGAACTGTAAAATCGAATTGCCTGGTGGGACTGCGATTTGCCTTAATAATAACGTTCAATTCAATTCTGATTCGGATTGCATTACGTCCTTGAATTCGTACGGAAGTATGCTTCGAGCTCATCAAGCCACTTTCACAGAATTTTTATGCATCTATGACCAATCGTTCGCTGCTTTGACAGGAGAGACTACTTTCCTTGCTGAAAATGCTCAAAGAATTTCATTCGGGGCTTTTTCGGATAGTGTAGTAATGGCAGACCAGATGATTTTCCATAAAATCGCTGATCCAAATATTCGACTTCAAAGTTCTGCCTATGTAAAGGCAGACGCCGTTACTTATACACAGGGAGATGCGCGTGATCTGATAACTGAGATTGAGGATGGTTGTGACTATCTTGTGGGTAGAGAAGTGGCTATATCTAATCCGCAAGTATCTTCAAGCACTGCAGCTGATACAACTGTTCCAACTACTACAGCAACTGGATCTGAACAAGAAAAGAAACGCGATGCACTGGAAGAACTCAATAGCCTGATTGGTCTTGAGAAGGTCAAGCATGAGATCAAAAAAATGATCAACATGGTAGAATTTAACAAAAAGCGGATCGCAAATGGCAAGGCTCCTGAAAAGCAAACCCTACATGCAGCCTTCATGGGAAATCCTGGTACAGGGAAGACGACCGTTGCCCGTCTCTTGGGAGAAGTTCTCTTTGAGGCAGGTGTCCTTTCCGGTAAGGAATTTCGTTTTGTCGAAGCGACTGAGTCAGACTTAATCTCCTCTAATGTTGGAGGAACAGCTGAGCAGACCCAAGCTCTTCTTGAAAAAGCTCGTGGTGGGATCCTCTTTATTGATGAAGCTTATAGCTTGGATAAAAAAGACAGTGATGTCGACTTTGGGATCGAAGCCATCAATACCATTCTCAAATTCATGGAGGACAATCGTGATGAGATCATGATTATTTTTGCCGGCTACACCAAAGAAATGGAGGAGTTCTTAAGGACTAATCCAGGACTCCGTTCGCGTGTCCCTAATAACTTCATTTTTGAAGATTTCACAGGCGATGAAATTGTCCAACTGGGTGAAATGATCTTGAACAAGGGAGATTATAAGCTTGAAGACCGCGATTACTATGCTCGTCATGTCAAGCGGGCATATGATGGATCATTGGATAAGAGCAATGGTCGCTGGATTCGTAATCTAGATGAGCAGTTGACCAAGACCATGGCAGACCGAGTAGTGGCCCAAGGTTCAGATGATATCGAGACCATCCTCAATATCGACATCGATGCTGTTCTCAATCAAGGCAAGTACCAGGAAGGGGCAGATAAGGAAGAAGATGGTATGGTAGCCCTCAACCGCTTGGTTGGAATTGCCAAAGTGAAAGAGCAAGTCGAACAATTTGTAGCCATGGCTGAGTTCAACCAAAAACGGGCAGAGCAAGGTGGTCTTGTGGAAGATACAACCCTGCACTCGCTCTTTCTTGGAAATCCTGGTACAGGAAAGACGACCGTTGCTCGCATTTTGGGGAATATTCTCTTTCAAAAAGGAGTCATCAAGCAGAAGAAATTCATTGAAGTATCTAGAAGCAATCTGGTTGGTGGCTACCAAGGTCAAACAGCCTTGAAGACGCATGAAGTCTTAGAAAGTGCGCTAGGTGGAGTCCTCTTTATTGATGAGGCCTACACGCTCTACACTGGTCAAAATGATGATTTCGGGAAGGAAGCCTTGGATGAAGTCCTCAAATTTATGGAGGATCACCGTCGAGATATCGTCATTATCTTCGCTGGTTATACTAGGGAGATGCATGACTTCTTGCAAGTCAATTCGGGATTGCAAAGTCGGATTCCAAATGTCTTTGACTTTGAGGACTATAATCCAGATGAGATTGTAGAGATCGGTCTCATGGGATTACGCAAGCAAGGCTACCAAGTCAACGAAGATCTCTATGGGGAAATTGTGAAAGGAAATTATTTGCGTGCCAATGACCACAGTAACGGTCGCTGGGTTCGCAATCTCAACGAAAAACTTTTGCGACAAGTATCGACTCGTGTAACACGTGAAGGAAGTACAGACTACAATTCCATTTTGGATCAAGATTTGGAAGACTTGAGGGAGAATGGAAATTCAGAACATCCTCATATGGTAGATGACCAAGGCTATGTTATTCCCTAATTCTCAGCTTTCAAAAATCCAAGCGCCTGAAACATTCTTGTTTCAGGCGTTTTTCGCATCGTAGGAAGTCTTGTATAAGCTTTAAATAATAGACTTGATTTTTAATATTCTAGCAGAGAAAAAAGTATTCAAGACGGAAGGAAAGGTATTTTCTGTTGTAAGGATTCTGCAGGAGGCGTGTACTTATGGTATACTAGGAAGAGAATATTGCTTATTAAGGAGAAAAAAATGGTTTTACCAAATTTTAAAGAAAACTTAGAAAAATACGCTAAATTATTGGTGGCTAATGGTATCAATGTACAGCCTGGGCACACGGTAGCGCTCAATATCGATGTGGAGCAACGTGAATTGGCCCACTTGATTGTCAAGGAGGCCTATGCTCTGGGTGCTCACGAGGTCATCGTCCAGTGGGCGGATGATTTGAGTACGCGGGAGAAATTCCTCCATGCGCCGATGGACCGCTTGGACAACATCCCTGACTATAAGGTGGCTGAGATGAACTATCTTCTAGAAAAGAAGGCCAGCCGTTTGGGTGTCCGTTCATCTGACCCAGGTGCTTTGAATGGTGTGGATGCTGAGAAATTATCAGCTTCTGCTAAGGCTTTGGGACTAGCTATGAAGCCGATGCGAATCGCAACCCAATCCAATAAAGTCAGCTGGACAGTCGCTGCAGCAGCGGGTACTGAGTGGGCTAAGAAGGTCTTTCCAAATGCAGCCAGCGATGAGGAAGCAGTAGATCTTCTCTGGGATCAGATTTTCAAAACCTGCCGGGTTTATGAGGATGACCCAGTAGCTGCTTGGAAAGCTCATGAAGAAAAACTCAGCTCAAAAGCGAAGGTTTTAAATGAAGAGCAATTTTCTGCTCTCCATTACACAGCACCGGGAACTGACTTGACATTGGGCTTGCCCAAGAACCATCACTGGGAGTCAGCTGGCAGTCTCAATGCTCAGGGCGAGTATTTCATTGCCAATATGCCGACAGAAGAGGTCTTTACAGCACCGGACTTCCGTCGAGCTGATGGTTATGTGACCAGTACCAAGCCTCTCAGCTATAATGGCAATATCATCGAAGGCATCAAAGTGACCTTTAAGGATGGCCAGATTGTAGATATTACCGCTGAAAAGGGTGACCAGGTTATGAAGGATCTTGTCTTTGAAAATGATGGTGCGCGTGCTTTAGGCGAATGTGCCTTGGTACCAGATCCAAGTCCGATTTCCCAGTCAGGTATTACTTTCTTTAACACCCTTTTTGATGAAAATGCGTCAAACCACTTGGCTATTGGTGCAGCTTATGCGACTAGTGTAGTGGGCGGAGAGAATTTCTCCGAAGAAGAGCTTGAAGCTGCAGGACTTAACCGCTCGGATGTCCATGTGGACTTTATGATTGGCTCTAATCAGATGGATATTGACGGTATCCGCGAAGACGGCAGCCGTGTAGCAATCTTTAGAAATGGAGACTGGGCAATTTAAGATGACAGGACTAATTTTTGTATTGATTTTTACTTTGCCAGCTTGTTTACTGACGACAGCTGTGGCAGTCATATTGACGCCGTATGAAAAGCCCAAACAATGGAAATTAAAATTATTGGTCAGCTTAATCGGTGCCCTGCTTGGCTTGGTTGTCTTTTTCCCTATCTTTAAAATTTTTGCTTCCTTTGTTGGCTCAGTAATTTCCTTGGCCATCCTTTGGTTGGTTCAACGATTTAAAAAGGAGGATTAGGTCATGCTTGGAAGTATGTTAGTTGGTTTTATCATTGGTCTAATAGCTGCCGCAATTACCAATAGAGGCGAGCGGATGGGTTGCATCGGCAAGATGATCTTAGGCTTACTTGGAGCATGAATAGGCCAAAGTCTTTTTGGGACCTGGGGGCCTCTTCTCCATGACACAGCTGTAGTACCCTCTATCTTAGGCGCAGTGATTTTATTAGCAATTTTTTGGAGACGAGACAGTTAAACTTTGATTCAAAAATCCCTTGAAATAATTTCAAGGGATTTTTTAGTAAATTTGGAATGTAGTAGATTACTTTATGAGAACCTTAACAATAATCCAAAAGAAGCGGAGAAGAATTGGGAATGAAATATGTTTACGGTCATCTTTTAGAAAAAGAAATAATAAAATCTATCACCACATTCTCGGAAAACTGGATGTAAGAAAATTTTTATAATTGTTTGTCACAAAATTTGATACAAAAGCAAATTGACAGCAAAAAAAGCCTTGATTCACAAGGTTTTTTTCTATATTTCTATGCCTCTTGCATGCATTTGTAAGAAATCTTCATATTGAAATTAATCCAAAATCTTGAAATATAAGTGATTTTCGGAAGATACTTGGAGTGTTTTTAAGTGTAATTATTTCCAAATGAGGCAAAAGTGAGGCATGAATAGAATGTTTATTTTTATCAGCGTGTTTTAGGTGGTTGCGTCTTTCTTATTCTAGATAGATTTTAAACAATTGTTTACTAATAGATTGGTTCCTTGAAGTTTGATAAATGTTAGAGCGTATAGTTTGTGCTACATTATAACCGTTGAGCTTCTATAATTAGAGATTGGAAAAAGTTAAAATTTAGGATGGTATGGGCAATAAGTTAATAATAAATTTATCAAATTGTATGTTAAAATATTTACTAGTATAAACCACTTTCTATATTTTTTGTCAATATTGCAAATTTCATTCATTAATTAGAGTGGATTTATACTTTGGAAAACATTAATATGAGGAATGCTGTTTTGAGAAAAATTTTACAGGATGACAAGCTTTATTCTTTAACAGAATTTAGAGATAAGGTCTATGATGATCTAGATTTAACAAGAAGTGATTTAGCTATTTTGTTATGCGCAATGTTGATTGCATCTATTGGCTTAAACATGGATTCTACTCCAGTTATCATTGGGGCAATGTTAATTTCTCCGCTAATGACACCTATTATTGGAATTGGTTTTTCATTAGCAATACTGGATATGAATCTGCTCAGAAAGTCGTTTAAAATTTTGTTTATTCAAGTTTTATTGAGCCTTATAGCATCAACAGTTTATTTTCTAATTTCTCCTATTTCTTATGCAAGTACAGAAATTATTGCTAGAACGTCTCCAACAATTTGGGATGTAGTTATAGCTTTTGTGGGTGGGGTAGCTGGAGTTATTGGAGCACGAAAAAAAGAAGCAAATAACATTGTACCTGGAGTAGCTATCGCAACGGCTCTTATGCCTCCTGTGTGTACTGTTGGTTATTCTATAGCTACAGGAAACTTTAAGTTCATGCTTGGTGCATCTTATTTGTTTTTTATTAATTGTAGCTTTATCATGATTGCTACCTATATTGGAACAAGCTTAACTATGGTAAAAAATCATTACATTAAACATAATCAAGAAGCTTATAAAATGAGAAAAATATTAATTCTAGTTTCGCTTATTCTTATTATTCCCAGTTTGGTTTCAGCAGCTACATTAGTTAGAGAAACACTAATTAATGAATCTATAAATAAATACTTATCTGATCAGTTTAAAGAGCAGACAGTACTAAAAAAGAACTTTATCAAAGAGAATAATACACTAAAGTTAACTATTTCAGGAAAACATCTTTCTGACGAGGAATTAAAAAAAATAATTGGTAAGCAAAACGACTATGGTTTGCAAAATATTTCAATTCAAATTTCACAATTATCCAATGATAGATTGACTGAAAAAGAAGTAGTAGAATTTATTATTCAATATAAGAATGATCAGGATCTTCAAAAGATTGATAAGGAAAAGAGTGAAACGAAGACTAAAAATGAGTAATCAAATTACCTTTCGTTGCAAGAGAAATGAAAAAGAGAACATTAATTGTTCTCTTTTTTACTATTATTAATTACAAAGATATTTTGCAAGAGAGATTAACTCTTAGCTTTATTTGTCATCTTTATGAAGCATATTTTTAACGCCTTCGATTGCACCTTCGACAGCATCTTTGGCATCTTCAGCGACTTCTTTAACTTTAGAAACTACTTTTTCAGCAGCCCCTTCTTTTTCTGTTTTTTTATCACCAGTTAATTTTCCTAGGCCTTCTTTAACAGAACCTTTAGCTTGGTTGAATTTTTCTTCTGTAGACATAATCTTTACCTCCATTATGAGTTTTTAAGCATTTTATTTATAGAAAAGAAATAAAAATCTCTTTTCGTAGTTAGAGTATTAATGAACGCGAGTTTTTTCCTTAGAAGTAGCTTCTTTAACAGCATCTACCCCTTCACCAACTTTTTCTTGAACAGCTGAGAAGCCTCCGCTAAGTCCAGATTTTGCTTTTTCAAATTGCTCTGAAGCGAATTCGCCTGTTGATTCTGCAATATCTGTTACTCGGTCTTGAAGACTAACTGAATCAGCTTCATGCTGTTCTTTAGTTTTGATATCAACAACATTAACATTGACTTCAACAACTTCTAAGTCAGTCATCTTAGAAACTTCTTCCACAACAACTTTCTTGATTTCGTCGTATAATGCAGGAACATTCTTTTGATATTCAACTACTACATTCAAGTCAACAGCTACTTGTTCTTTACCAACTTCGACATTAACACCGTTAGTGACATTATCAGTGTTAATCAATTTATCTGTTAAGTTAGAGAAGAAGCCACCGTCAACAGCCAGCAAACCTGAAACTTTCTCTAAAGAAAGGCCAATAATTTTTTGAATGACTTTATCATCATAAGTCAATTCACCTTTTACTTCGTGAGCTGCTTGAGCAACTTCTTTTTTTGCAACATCTTTAACATCTTTATTTGACATGTTAAACTCCTTTATTCTTATTTAAATATATTTTTGTTTTGAATATAATATCCAATTCCTGCCCCTAGAGTAGCGCAAATCAAGACAAATAGAGTCTTAAAGAAGCCAAAGGATAGGATAAAACACGCTAGAATAATGCCTGCTAATCCAGACAAGATTGGATATTGATATTTTTTAAACCATTCCATTTTTTACTTCCTTACTTTACACGACTAGTAGTTTTTTTAGCCGCTTCTTTTGGCTTGAAGTCTGAGACAGAGATTTTAAGCTTGACATTATGATTGATTCCGAAGAATTCTGTCAATCCAGACGCAATTTCTTCTTGAATCAACTGACTTCTCTTGATAATGTTTTCCGAAGGAACGATTGCCCCTTTAACGGACACCATGCATTTGTTTTTACGGCTATTTACTGAAACTGTAGGATCTTTAATTAAATCGTGATCTGTTACCAGACTACGAACAAACCCTTCAATAGCTGAATTTTTCAGCATCAGCTTCCCATCCGCATCAGCTAGCTGAATTTCCAAACGTCTCTTAGGATAAAAAAGTATCACCAACATCAGTAGTAAGATTAAGCTTGCTAAGACCACAGTGCCCCAAAAGACATACCTAGAAAGATAGTATCCTACAAAAGGAATTTGCTTCCAAGTGAACAACTTCCAGGTAAATAGTTGAAGCCCCAGACCGCTAACTTTATGAAAATCTAGCAAAACAGGAATCAAAATTGTCAAGATTAAAATACATAGTATAAGAAAAAGTATTTTTCTTGATTTTGACATATTGAATCCTCACATCATTAAATTTTAAATTGTATTTTGAAAAGTAAAAGGACAATTTATGCCTTTTTACCTACAAAAAATGATACAACAGCTACTACAATAACTGCACCAATGATAGAAGGAAGCAAGGCCATTCCAGCCAAACTAGGACCCCAAGTTCCCAAAAGTGATTGACCGACAGTTGAACCGATTAAACCTGCAACAATATTTGCAATAACACCCATAGAGCCACCTTTTTTAGTGATTGATCCAGCAATAAGACCAATAACACCTCCGACAATAATAGACCAAAGCATATCGATTCTCCTTTCTAAATTTACTAAATCAAAATTCAAATCTTTTGATTAATATGATTATATAATTTTCCAACTTTGAAACATAATAATTCAACTTGGTTTTCTTGCCGTTTATCTGCACTTTAGATACGCAAAGATAAGAATTTCTTGTTTTATAGGCTTTTATCGGCGTTTTTAGATATATTTTTGAGTTGTTGAATTAGTTTAAATATACACAATATGGTATAATTGCATGACAATATAAACACTATATTATCTATATTATAAAGAAAGATAACATTTTTAATGCGAGAATTACTGTCTAAAAAAAGTCACAGACAATTAGAATTATTAGAAATACTATTTGAAAATAAGCGCTGGTTTCATATTTCTGAGTTAGCTGAACTATTAAATTGTACGGAACGTTCAGTAAAAGATGATTTATCCCATGTCAAGTCCTCTTTTCCTGACTTGATATTTCATTCTTCAACAAATGGTATCCGTATCATAAATACTGACGATAGTGATATTGAGATGGTCTATCACCATTTTTTTAAGCATTCAACTCATTTTTCAATTTTAGAATTTATCTTCTTTAATGAAGGATGTGATGCTGATAGTATTTGTAAAGAGTTTTATGTCAGTTCCTCCTCTCTTTACCGTATCATCGGTCATATTAATAAAATTATTAAGAAACAATATCGTTTTGAAATTAGCCTCAATCCAGTTCGGATAACTGGAAATGAGATTGATATTCGTTACTTTTTTGCCCAGTATTTTTCAGAGAAATATTATTTCCTTGAATGGCCCTTTGAAGATTTTTCTCAAGAACCCTTGTCTCAATTATTGGAATTAGTCTATAAAGCAACTTCTTTCCCGATGAATTTATCAACTCACAGAATGTTAAAATTACTTCTGGTTACAAATTTATATCGCATAAAGTTTGGTCATTTCATGGAAGTTGAGAGAGACTCTTTTAACAATCAATTGTTGGAATCGTTTATGCAGGCAGAAGGAATCAACGAGATTGTAGCGAGTTTTGATTCTGAATATCAGATCTCACTGAATAAAGAAGTGATCGGTCAACTATTTGTATCCTATTTTCAAAAAATGTTTTTCATAGATGAAGAAGTATTTCTCAACTATGCAAAAACTGACAGCTATGTAAAAAAATCGTATCAGTTATTGGAAGATTTAGTGGATCAGGTATCAAGAGAGTATAATCTTCAAGTAGACAATAAGGACAATCTGATTTGGCATATCCACAATACGGCACATCTGCATCGCCAGGAATTATCAACAGAGTTTATCTTATTTGATCAAAAAGGCAATACAATCAAGAACTTTCAAAATATTTTCCCTCGCTTTGTTTCAGAGGTGAAAGAAGGGATTGAACATTATCTAAAGGCTTTGGATATGGAGCGTAATTCAATGAAAGTCAATCACTTGAGCTATACTTTTATTACCCATAGCAAACACTTAGTGTTAAATCTTTTACAAAATCAACCTAAATTAAAGGTTTTAGTCATGAGTAATTTTGATCAGTATCATGCAAAATCAGTAGCAGAGACTCTTTCTTATTATTGCAGCAACAATTTTGAACTGGAGGTTTGGAGTGAATTAGAACTATCAATTGATTCTTTAAAAGAGTCACCTTTCGACATTATTATTTCTAATTTTATTATTCCACCAATTGAGAACAAGAGACTGATCTATTCCAATAATATTAATACGGTCGCACTCATCTCCTTACTTAACGCAATGATGTTTATTCGACTAGATGAGTAACTAAGAATAATAAAAAAACGCTATGTAGCGTTTTTTTATTATGAGAAAAGAATTTCATCTATATTAGACTCAGAATATCCTAAAAATTTAAGCAAAAAAGCCTTGGTTTACAAGGCTTTTTTGCTATTTCTATGCCCCCTGCATGGATTTGTAAGAACTTTTCATATTGAAAATAAACAAAAATGTTGAAATATAG
>ERZ773083.2390-NODE-2390-length-11657-cov-1.938890_pt1 | contig 11657 bp, 12 predicted proteins | sample MGYA00511465_ERZ773083 | MGnify/ENA primary metagenome ERZ773083 (study PRJEB29015, sample SAMEA2738001) | human oral metagenome | biome: human oral; feature: human-associated habitat; material: dental | place: China | collected 2060 ... | reverse complement strand
CATCCATAGGGCTGAACTGGTAAAGTTTTTCATTTTTACGAGCCATTTCATAGAATTTATCAGTAACAACAAGTCCTAATGATAATGTCTTTACACGAATCTTTTCATCCGCATTTTCTTTTTTAGTTGACAAAAATGCCATAATATCAGGGTGATGGACACTTAGATATACAGCTCCTGCACCTTGTCTCTGGCCTAATTGGTTAGCATATGAAAAACTATCTTCCAAAAGTTTCATAACTGGAATTACACCTGATGCAGCGTTTTGAACGCCTTTGATTGGAGCTCCAGCTTCACGTAAGTTAGATAAACTCAAGCCAACACCGCCACCTAATTTAGATAACTGTAATGATGAATTAACACCTCGTCCGATACTATTCATATCATCAGTGATATCTAATAAGAAACATGATACTAGACCACCTGCACGGGCACGTCCAGCTGATAAAAACGATGGTGTTGCTGGTTGATAACGCTGAGTAATCATTTCTTCAGCTAAATTTTTTGCTAATGTTTCGTCGCCGTCTGCAAAGTATAAAGCATTACACCAAATACGGTCTTCAATGTTTTCTAAATAATAATTTAAATCATCAGTTTTCAAGGCGTATTGCTGATAAAATTTATAAGCAGCCATGAAAGAACCAAATTGAAAGTTTTGGTCATATAACCATGTATAAAGTGATTCTATAAACTCGAAATCATATTTTGCTAACATCTCTGTATCAATATAGTTATGCTGACATAAATAATTAATACGCTCTTGAAGATTGTTAAATTTCAAATAATTCGGTTCAACATTTTCTTTGAAAAAAGCATCTAAAGCTTCTTTATCCTTGTTTAATGGGATGACCCCGTTTACTGGTCGATTAATCTCATTATTTAATCGAAAATATGTTACATCACCTAAATCTTTTAGCATTATTTTTCCTTTCAAAAACAGCTATCACATTTGGTAAATAGCTGTTTGCAATTCATTATGTAGATATTCATCTACTAAATAGTGACTTCCACCAATAACTCGTGAAATTCTACGGTCACTGGTTGTTTCAATAATTAAATCGAAACCTTGAATATTAGTTTCGAATGTTCTGTGATTTAATTTTCTAATTGTCATTTTCGTTTCTCCCTACTATGAAAGAAACTTGTTGTCAACTAGTTTCTAATCATAGCTCTAATACTTTTAATAGTTTCTTGTACTGCGTATACAAGTGATAGTTCATAATGGTCGACAGCCTCCATACCAATTTCGCGTGCATGTCGATATTTATTCATGCGGGTGTCATAATGTCCATTTGGATTACCTAAAAAGATAACATTGTTAACAGAATCCCATGTCGGTTTGCGCCCATACATTTTCTCAATATAGGGAACAAATGATTCAGGAATAACTCGGTCTACTAAGTCTAATAAAGCATCTTCTTCCGATTCATAATATTGAGCTTCATAAGGTTGTTTTGTTTCACCATTATTGGTAATATTTACAATTTCATATCCGTCTTCTGTTTTATGGATATAATCGATTTCAAATGATTCTAAAGCATATGTTACATGATTTACAGCTTTTTGATTACTCATACGTGATTTGACTCCCACTCAATTCTTGTAAATTTGTTTCAAGTGAATCATCCTTCAAAACACGGTGCCTGATTACAGTGTTTTCTCGAACTTCTGTTCGTCGGATAATTGTTTCGAGAGGTAAATTAAAATGATAATATACCACCCCAGAATTATATAGAGTAAATTCACGGTTGTCTTGGCAATATTTAGTTCCATTTGGAATCGATTGGGTTTCATATCCTGAATTACGTAAACGCTCATCAAACACTTCTGCTTGTGTTTCTGATATATAAGCATGCTTATCAACACCATCAGTAACAGTAAATGCATCTTTGTTGAGCATTTTTGTTATGTTATTTTTATCAAATTCCGTAATTTCTCCATAGTAACGAATAGTTTTACCAGATTTGATAGGTACAACACGAACATTACCAGTTTCTACATACGTAATAATAGGTTTATCACCATATTGCGGTGTCATAGAATTATCAGTTAACTTATATTGATAAAACATATCATAATGACCATCATAGGATGATGTTAATGGTACATACGTAAGTTCCGTATCTGTTACTGAAATAACCATTACGGGTCTTGGTTTACTAAATCGACCAGATTTATCAAAAACTTTATTCCCTCGTACATCATATACAGAATAACCATTATAATATTCAGGGGTGTTTTCTTCGAATGGTGCATTGATTTTAATAACGTCTCCATAACTAAGACATGAAAATGGTACTAAAGTGTTCTTCAACTTCTCCATAAATTTACCTGTAGGATTACCTACTATTATTCCTTTCATCAGTTTGATGCTTATTATATTATAGCACAAATTTAACGGTTTGTCAATTTTATGAGTGACAAAGAAGAGTTTACTCTTCTTTGTCTGTTGTGGTAATTGTAAAACTACTTTATAAGTAATCCTATCGCGGATACCTTTGTCTTTGAATTTGATACGAGTTTCAATAAGTTTAAAAGTTGGTTCTGTTACCTGTGAACTTTCTCGCACTTCTTCGATTTTGTATTCAGTTTCTTTGTCATCATGTAAAACAATTTTACCACCTTGATAAGCATTGGTGGCAGTCTTTACGCGACCTTCAACATGTTTAACAACTAAAGAATTATATTCTGTTAATTCAAACTCTGTTTCTTGATTTTTAACAACATCTACATCTTTTAATGTATATTTTTGAATAACCTTTGGGCCAATTGTTGTATATTCTGGAAATATAAATTCAGTAATAGGTTTTGCAAATAATAACATAAGTGCTAATAAAACCCCTGGTGCATAGTTGAATATACTAGTATATGGGTCATATTTACTAGAAATAACATACATTATACATGTAATTGCTAAGACTATTAAACAAGCGGCTAATGATACGATTGTCATTTAATATCTCCTATTCTTGTCGGTATGACTAATTGTACCTTTGTGACAATATCATCTTTTAACTTTGCTGTGTTATATGTTAAACGATGCTCAACAACTTGAAATACTGGTGATTTGATATTTCCACTCTCAATCACGTCAGATATTATATAAGTTTTACCAGTTTCGTGGTCTTTTATCTGTGAACCCTTATATGATAAATACTTATCCTTTATTTTTGTATTTTTAATCGTTTTACCAACACTATGATACTCGATTGTAGAAATTTCTGCGGTATATTTATTAATTATATCCACATCTTCAGGTTTATATGTTTTGATAACTTTTGGTTCTAAAATTGTTGTTTTGACTTGTAAAGCCTGAGTAAAAGTAAAAACTGTAATAGATAATGCTAATATAACACCCATATTGGTTATGTATTTTATATGTTTACTTTTTTCCTGATATGTGAATTTAACATACAAAATTGCTAGCAGAAATAGCATGCAAAACATCGGATATATTCGTATATCAGTCATGAAAATCTCCTTATTGATATAGTTTTGTGAAATTGTTTACGATATTTGTGGTGACTGGTTCAGGTCTTAAACATATAAGAGCTAATAATATAAAAAATAATGAATATTTAAGTATTTCATTGTCATAATTAAAACGTATATAATATTCAAACAATACAATACCAATCGTAAAGAATAATATTCCGAATATTACCACAAAATCCTCCTTTGAAATAAAGAGTATGAGAAAATTCTCATACTCTTTTAGCGATGATTTTTAAATGTTTTGTTCATACTTGTAGTCATACCATCAGACATGGCAAATCCCATAAGTAAACCAAGCGGTAAAGCAAGAAGCAAGAATGCTCCTGTAAAGACAAGTACAACAGCTACTAAAGCAGTAACTACCCATTTAAAAATCGTTTTTAATGTTTTCATTTTATTCACCTTTGTTTTCAGATTGATTTCCTTACACGGTAAGGATTTTTATCAATTTTCGGTTTTGGTGGTCAATTAATATAGTTGCAAAAACATGGTCATTATTCAATATTTTTATCTTCTGGTGTTTTGTCAAATCGAAAGTCCTTGAATACTGGAAATCGTAATGATTTGTTTCCGGAACTATCTTGACTTAATTCAAAATACTGAATTTCTACCATGCATCCTAAATATTTATCTTGATTCTCCCAAATTTCTACGCGGAGTTCTTCTGTCAGTCCGCTACCGACTTGGACAATGTTGTCATCATCCAATTTTACATTGATAGATTGCAACATACCTGCAAATTTCCCATCGATGGCTTGGTTGAAGCCAACAATTTCTAAATCTGCAGTATGCATTTTTTTAACTTTTAACAGTTCTGTCGAACGTTTTGTTCTATAGTAACCGTCAGCGTAGTTTAACATGACACCTTCCCAACCATGTTCAGTAGCATGATTGGACCATTTCATAATATCATTTTTATTAATGACCGATAATACAGGAACAATATGTACTAAGTCTGAATTTTTGAAAGTGTCTAGAAGACTTCTACGCTCATGATATTTAAGTGATGAAACATCTGAGTAATAAAACTCTGAAAATGGTAAAAAATCAAACATATGATAATTAATATTTTTCTTTTCGCCATTTTTTCGTAAAATTTTAGATGTTTCACGGAAAAGTTCGTTTGATGGTAAGGACTTATTTAACAATAATTCACCATCAAATACTAACCCTTCAGGATATAACTGGTCTAATCGGTTTGATATAATAAAATCTTTTACAGACTTTGTTAAATCATCAAGACCTTCAAGAATTTGACCTTTACGACTAAAGACTGTGATATCATTGTCTTGATAAGTTATGATACCTCTAAAACCGTCTAATTTTTGAGTAACATAAAACAAATCCTTGTCTGTATATCGGTCAATTTGTCGTGTTTCGGATTTAGATGTGATTGGTTTATCATATGGAAATGCCAATTGTACATCAAATACAGGAACTAAATTTGATTTAATGACATCATTGATTGTTTTACTAGAAATACCCAAAACTAAGGTCTTTGAAATAATTTGCGATAAAATATCTCGATGTGCCTCATCCTGAGTTGCTAAATAACCATGAACAAGGCTCAAAACATCATCACTTCCAGTATTATGAGTAATCAAATAATCTAATAAACTTTTTAAATCATTGATTTGATTTTTTGGTTCAATATCTCGACTCATTTTTTTAGTCGAAATACCTGTTGTGATGAACGGATTATACAAAAAGTATAACACATCCATAAATAATGGATTTGTTTGGTTTTGCTCAATTATTTTTGCTTTTTTAGTTTTTGATGATTCATCACGAAGTTGGATGAGAGAATTAATCAACTCATTCATTGGTTATAACCTCATAATTGTTGATAATAGCACCTGGTCGTTCAGGTAATACAAGCTCAGAAGAAAAGATATTATGTTTAAACATGATATACACTTTCATTTCCTCTGTAGCAGTTGCTTCAAAATATTCAAATCGACTAACATCTGATGATATTTGCTTAATATAGGAATCATGAAAAGCTTGATTCGTCAAATTCTTAATCAAAGTTGATAAAGCATTTTGAATAACTTTACGTGAGCCTGAATATTGGTCTAATGTGACAATGTCATGATTACTAACTTTTTTGATATATAATTTAACATTATCCGCTACAGCTCCAATATTTTCAAGCATGTCTTCAACATCCGATAAATCCATCGAAACTTGACTATATGGTAACAATTCTTGACGTTGGATTTCGTGTCCGAATTCATCATATAAGACATGGTCGATAGACATACGAATGTTAATGTCTAAATTTTTCAGTGTGTAATACATTGTTTGTAGTTTCTGCTCCGAAAAACCTAGTCAATTGATGACAAATAAGTAGATTTTTATCATCGGTTTTTCTCACGTTCGTTAACAGCTACATTCCCGTATCCACTCGAGGTGGGTAACGACAGAGGTAACCTCCTAACGCATCAAGAGGATTTCTCCTCAGAGGCCGAGCCAGCCTCAATCCTTTCATTTATTAAGCCAATGCTAATAAGTTGAGTACAGCATTGTGGTCGCGGTCATCTTCATAACCGCATTGGTAACAAATATATTCACGATGTTTGGTACCATGTTTTTGATTTCCACTAAGTGTGATTTTCTCATCACCAGTTTTCACATGTCCGCATTTGGAACAGCGTTGAGTTGATGGGTAGTAACGGTCTGCAAGGATAAGTGTTTTTCCAAACTTTTCAGCCTTGTATTCCATAAATTGACGGAATCGACCGAAAAGAGAACGATGAAGGTTTTTAGACTTCTTTTTCATTTGCATGCCTTTTACATCCAAGTCCTCAATCACGACAGTATCAAACTGACGATACAAGTCTGTAGTAAATTTGTGGAGTAAGTCATTTTGAACTTTGCGAATTCGTTCATAGGTTGCATGCAACTTGGCTCTCGTTGCTTGATAACCTTTTGAATGTCGGTAGTTCTTATTGACTTTGCGTTTGCGAGCGAGTTGTCGTTGATAGGTACGCACTTTTGCGTATAAACGGTCCAACAACTCCGGTTTTAAGCTGATTTGACCATCTGTCGTATCAAAATGGTCAACATTTGCGTCAACAGCCGTCTTTTTGCCGGTCTTAGGAAGCACTACAGTTTCGGCATCTATTGTCATCGTTGCAATGTATTTTCCTTTGGTACGAGTGACAGCACAAAGCTTCAACTTCCCATCAGGAATAGATGTACCTTTAAAACGGATGCTCGACCACTCACCTTTGTAAGCGTGCGGTTTATCAAGCATTAAACGACCATTCTTAATCCGAGCACGGTCTGTTTTGAAACCTTGTTTCGGTTTCTTACGGCTTTGAAAACTTGGTTTGTTGGCTGTTTTTGGGTTGTTAAAAAATAGGTTCCAAGCTGTTGCCAAGTCTTTAATAGCCTGTTGCAAAACTCGTGCAGAAAGTTCGAATTGCCAATCAGCTTTTTGAGCTACCAATTCATTTCGCACTACATATTCAGTGGGTGCAGGAAAAAGAGCTCTCAAGGCTTGTTCTTCCTCAGAAAATCTGATAGTTTTATCTGTCAGCGATGCTTTGATTTTATCTCGCAATTCAACTGGTAGGCCAATCAAGCGTGCTTCATACAAGGTATTCCAAAGCTCAAGACCTTGGTTCCAACAATACCGTCTGTAATCACATAAGGAATCAAGAACCGTTTTCATGGTCTTGTTTGGATATAGCCGAACTTGAATGTTTAACCTCACGGTTCAATATCTCCTTATCTTCTTTGATGGCTTTCTTGTATTTTCTGAGTCCGTATAAACGACAATAAAACACATGTACAATTGACGTTAAGTCCTCAACTAGTTCTTTATCGGGGCTTGTTTCTTCGTGGTTTAAAACAACAATTTCTGTTTGATGTTGTTTACATAGGTTTTCAAATCATTCAAATCCAAACCGGATAAAGCAATTCATTCCATTTAGGACGATTATAATTTAATCCACTTCCGATATCTTCGATACATTTGTCAATAATAACACCTCTTGCATTTGCGAAGGTTCAAATGAAATCAATTTGGCGTCTCAAATTGTGTGCTAGGACATACCTCCATTCGTGTTTTTAAGTTCAATTTTTTTCAATTCGTTTACCCCGTATGCTACAGTTCTAAACCCTTCGCCATTTGTTTTACGACGATATTTACATACCTTGGCGGTACATGTAAATAGTTCATATTGTTTCTTACCAAATAATTCTTTAAATGCTTTTGGCATTGAATCTTTGGCAATAAAAACGTTTAAATGGTCGATTGGTTGTGGTAGTTGGTCGATTTGTACATTTTTCAATGTGATACGATATTGTACAGCTTTACGTCGTTTGTAGCCATGAATATCAACAATAGTACCAGTTAGTCGGATACGTTTATCCAACAAATTCGACAATTGGTCGCGTGTATTCATACATGTGGTTCTCCATTCATAAATAAATTAGGGTTTGGGACAAAGTCCCATAATATGTTGTGTATACAACAATATTATACTCCCTATATTATTTATTTCATAAATAAAATAGGGTTTGGGACTTGTCCCATGATGTTATTGTGTATACAATAATCACATAATTAGGTTCTGGTTTTGTTCTGATTATCAAAATATTTAGCCATATCTGTTTTAATGAAATCAGCTATATCATCTAAATCATAAACATCTTTAACATGTTTGTTAGTTGAAATCTCAATAATTTCATAACCTTCAGAATCAAGAGTATCCGAATAATCGAATTCCCAGTTAGTTTCTAAAAAGAAATCTTCAGGATTATCTTTATAATCATCAAAATCAGATAATTCAATAACAGCTTCGTTAACAATTACTTCTCTTATTCGTTCAATTATTTTAAAATTTTCAATAAATTTTTGAAATTCAAAATCACTAATCATATTAAACCTCATTCATCTCTATCAAAATATGCCACTTCATATTTCGTTAGATTAATGGGGAAATGGGCTGCGCCCATTGATTGGGGCTTAGCCCCATATAGCTGACTGTGTATACAGTCAGCTTATTTAAAAACAGAATTAAAATCATCTAAAGCTTTTTCTGTGTTTTCATAATTAATATATTTTTCTATTATTTTAGCTGTTACAGCAGACCTTAATTCGGGAGCTGTCATCTTATTAGTGTTCGACAGAAACAGAGAACTAATAGTTCGTAATCTTGATATTTTTTTATGTGATGCTTGCTTGAGTGTTAAATCAATATATCTGACAAACCCTGAATATTGGATTTTTCTTGATGTTTGTAAGATTGTAATATGGTTCAAATCAACACCGCTTAATACGAGTGCAATAAGCAATAAGCCATATTCATTTATTATTGTTTTTAATGTTTCATCATTAGCTGTTTGTAACCAATTATTTAATTCCACATATGTTTCCGACTTTTTAATAGAATCATCTGATTCTGTGATATGCGGAGCTCCATAATCTATTAAGGATTCATTAATATTATTAATTAACTCTTTTATTGCGTCAGTCATATCCCCTCACATCTAATATATATTCATTTTTATGCATAAAATTCCTTATGCTCTTAAACCAAATCATAAACCTTGTCAAAATTTTCACGTTTGACTGGATAATATTCACCTTCAACGCCTTTAATCAATATTTCTGATAAATATAATTTTTCCAGTCCTTCAAGAGTTTCAATAAGAATATAGCCTTGTTGCTTGATACTTGACAATAATTCATCGGTAGTCAAAATATGTAAAAAATCAAGTACTGCATGGATGTCATTGTCATCGAGTGATTTGAATTCTATACAATCAACTTCATAGACTCGTTTAGAATATATATTTTCTCTACCTGCAACTTTGTCATAGGTTTTTAGAAAAATATCAGGGTCGATTGACCAAAAACATTTATCGGTATAACTCTCATAAATAACCCAATTACCAAGATACAAGGCGATTTCCCCGCGGTCTTTTTGAATATAAATCACGTCTTTAGAACATCTTACAGGTTCATCCTTATTTGTCTTTAACAATTCTAACAGCTCATTTTGATTATCTTTTGTGTATTGTAATGCTATTACTTCAATCGGTTTCTTTCTTGCTCTCATGATATCCTCATAATATACCCATATAGGTACCCTCATAGTGTCCCGTAACTATTATTAATAGTCGCTCATGTAAACCCACATACTGAGATTATAATCAGCTTTTGATGTTACACGAAATTGGTTATGGGCAATAGCGCCTAATAATTTTATGAAATATTGTTCATCATTTATCCAAGGATTACTACGAATATAGGCTGCAATAACAGGACGTAATTCACTTACCATTTGAGCTTTGACGTATTTGATGCCCCACCATGTATTACCTGTCTCTTGACAATAGTTTTCAAATTTTTCTTTATCAAAATTTGAAATTATAACCTGATTATTAGTATGATGCCATTCTGAAACAATTCCATAATTAATTGGATATGAATTTAATGTTGAATATTCATATTTAACCAAAATACGAGCTAATAAAACACTTGATGGTGCACCAATACCATGCTGACTTCGTTCACGAATAACAATATCTGCATCATAAATGGCTGCATAATCTATATTCAAAGTGTCTAAATTTTGAATATCAAGACCTTCTAAAAAGTAATCAACTAATTGTTGACTCGCAAACAAAGCCTCATCTGATAAATAAAGACCATAATCTTTCAAAATTTGTACTGGCACATGGTATGCATCATCAACCTTTTCCCCTATAAAGGATAAATCATAAGATGTCTTCACAACAATAGGGTCTGTATGCTCAAGGTCGTGTGTCTGCACTAATAATTGTAATACTTTATCATGCACGTTTTAAATCCACCTTAATCATACGTTTTTGGAATTTGCGTACAGTAGGTCCAAAAACTTTAATCAATAATTTACGAAGAGCTTCACCTTGTGGATATTTCAAAAATGTATGTTTTGAGGAATCAATATATAGGGCACCATCACTCACACGCATGTGCTCTAAACTTCCACCAGATAAGGCTAATTGAATATCTTTTTTCAATTCATCAGTATCTGAAACACCACTAATCTCTGCAAATTCATCAATAACTTTAGTAAAGTCTTCATTAGCAATTGCTTGAGCTTGCGCTTTTAACTCTTGTTCAGCTTCTTGTTTTGTTCTTGTGTTAGTTTGTTGATTTTCAAAAATTGCATCTTGAAAAGCCTCATGGTCGTAGTCGTCATAAGTGAATAAATATTCATTTTTAGTGAAAATATCAACAAAATAGTTCGCAAAAGCTTGAGCATTATCCACCAAATACTGATTGAATGTTGATTGTCCAACAAGACCTAATTGAGCAGCCTTATCTTGCATACGAGTTGGCTTGATTACTACAGGTAATAATCGACGACGTAAAGCCTCAGCAGAATCAGTAATTACAGGTACATGGTTTGTTAAAACAACATGTAACCCATGAATACGTTTGATTACAGCGTCTTTTGTCTTCTTTTCATCGGAAATATAACCATCAGCGATAAATGATTTAATCATAGATACATCTAAGCCTTTGAAGTTATGTTCATTACCTAAATTAGGGTCATTAAATTCGGCTTCGGAATAAACTGTCATACGAGTTGTAGGCAATGTAGATGTTGCAAAACGGTTATTAGATACAAAATAACTATCGAATGATGGACTAATTGTTGAATATAAATCACCCATCAAAGCTTTCGTCAAACCAGTAATAAGCGATGATTTACCTGAACCACCTTGACCTGATGATACAATCATCATTTTAGATACACGGTCATCATGAATATTAACATTAGATAAAGCCGCACCAAAATACCATGACAACGCTAATTTACTGTCATTGTCTAAAAATGTGTCTAAAAAGGTATCTACTAAATCTTTTTGTTCCTGGGTTAATTCTACACTTGTTGGGTTAGCATAAGGTACACGACCAGTTGCTTTGAATGTTGAACTTAATTCACCATCATATAACATATACTCGTTTACTCGTGGTAATTTACGAGATGTGATATTATTTACTTGCTTTTGTAAATCAGTGAAAAATTCATTTTTATCCATCAAATAGGATAATAACTGATTACTGATTAGTGATAAATTTTTATATTCTTCTTGTTTTTCAGCTGGTATACTTTCCCCATACTTTTCTGTTACAGCTGCCACATATTCATTTA
>ERZ773083.2387-NODE-2387-length-11669-cov-26.442828_pt1 | contig 11669 bp, 5 predicted proteins | sample MGYA00511465_ERZ773083 | MGnify/ENA primary metagenome ERZ773083 (study PRJEB29015, sample SAMEA2738001) | human oral metagenome | biome: human oral; feature: human-associated habitat; material: dental | place: China | collected 2060 ... | reverse complement strand
GTCCAATGATGGGAGAGTATATCCTTTATTATCGTGGGAAGATTATTGGGGGAATTTATGATAAGTGTTTGTTATTGAAGCCTGTGAAGGCAGTCATGGATCAACTGGGCCAGACTAGGCTTGAACATCCTTATGAAGGAGCTAAGGAGATGATTTTACTAGAAGATCTTGAAGACAAGTCATTTCTAACGAGATTAATCAAGGAGATGTACGAAGTTTTGTCTGCTCCCAAGGTTAAAAAGAAAACATGAACGATTCGCCTAAGATGAATAGGCACCAAAATCTCGATAAGAGCTTTTTCTTATAGTTTCAAACTATAAGGTCTATTAGTCAAGAAGTGTTAGAATGCCAAGGTATTTTTTGATATAATAGAAGATATTTGATAGAAAAGAGAAGAAATATGGCAGAGATTATTGATGGGAAGGCTCTTGCAGCTAAGTTACAAGGACAGTTGGCTGAAAAGACTGCCAAACTAAAAGAAGAAACAGGTCTAGTTCCAGGCTTGGTGGTGATTTTGGTGGGGGACAATCCTGCCAGCCAAGTCTACGTTCGCAACAAGGAACGGTCAGCTCTTGCTGCTGGCTTCCGTAGTGAAGTTGTGCGAGTTCCAGATACCATTACCCAAGCGGAATTGTTGGACTTGATTGCTAACTACAATCAAGATTCAGCTTGGCATGGGATTTTGGTTCAGTTACCTTTACCCAAACATATTGATGAAGAGGCAGTTTTATTAGCCATTGACCCAGAAAAGGATGTAGATGGTTTCCATCCGCTAAACATGGGGCGTCTTTGGTCTGGTCATCCAGTTATGATTCCTTCGACACCTGCAGGAATTATGGAGATGTTCCATGAGTATGGGATTGAGCTAGAAGGTAAAAATGCGGTTGTTATCGGTCGTTCCAATATTGTTGGAAAACCGATGGCTCAGCTACTTTTGGCTAAGAATGCAACAGTGACCTTGACCCACTCACGCACCCATCATCTTGCAAAGGTGGCTGCTAAGGCAGATATTCTTGTGGTTGCAATCGGTCGCGCTAAGTTTGTGACTGCTGACTTTGTCAAACCAGGAGCGGTTGTCATTGACGTTGGGATGAACCGAGATGAAAATGGCAAGCTTTGTGGAGATGTTGATTATGATGCTGTTGCACCACTTGCTAGTCACATCACACCTGTACCTGGTGGAGTTGGTCCTATGACTATTACTATGCTGATGGAGCAAACCTATCAGGCAGCTCTTCGTACACTGAACAAGGACTAGGAAAATGAAATTCGTATTTGACCTGGATGGAACGCTATCTTTTGACTACATGACCATAGATGAGGAGATTAAGCAGGTTCTTTTAAAGGCTGAAGATTATGGGCATGAGGTTGTATTTGCCTCAGCTCGCTCTTATCGAGATTGTTTGGGTTTATTAGGCCCTGAACTCAGTCAGCGCTTGGTCATAGGTTTGAATGGAGGCGTAGCCTACCATCTGGGGCAGACTATCTTTGAAAGGAATCTCGATGCTAGAGTTTATCAGGCGCTAGTGGATTATTGTCAGACCTATAATCTCCCTTTCTTTGTAGATGATTGCTTTGACTATAGTGGTCAGATTGTAGAGAAGATTCCATTTATTTCCAGTGTGGATCCCCTAAAGGTAGCTCGTCATCAGAAACTCGAGGACTTAGGTACTCCGATTAAGGTAGTCATCTATATGGGCGACCACGAGGATTTGCTTGATGATCTGCTTGGTCAGTTAGAAAGACTGGGACTGGCTCATCTCTCCTATCATGCGCATGAAAAGTGCCTTTATGTCAACCCCTTGGATACTCATAAGGCGACAACTGTTGAAAAGTTATGCGGGGAGAACTTCATCGCCTTTGGAAATGACCAAAACGATATTGAACTGTTTAAGACATCTCTTTATTCAGTTCAGATAGGAGATTTTGCTGGCCTTACTCCATATGCAGATGACACGTTAGAGCTTAAAGGAGCTCCTTCTCCAGCAGTTGCTGCTAAAATCTTACAGACTTTTGCGGAATTTAAGGGAAAATAGTGTAGAAGGAGGTTCGCCTTCTTTTTATGTAGAGTAATGCAGTCTATAAACTATAAATTTGAAGTTTGAAAAAGATATTAATGGAATTCAATTTGTAGTAGAAAGAGTCTAGAACCGAAAGCTATTTTCATTGCAACTATTCCTTTTAAATGACCCCTTCTTATATATCATTTTATTGGGTTAAATTAATGGAAAATAATTGCAATTTAAGGTGCCTTTTGATATATTTAATATATAAAATATATTATAAAACTTGGTACTTGTTTGTGTATTCAGAAGGAGGTTATTTTTTAAAATAAAGTAAACGCTTACTTTGTATCAAGAAAAAGAAATGAGGATTTTAATGAACAAAAGACTTTTTGATAAACGTTGTCATTATAGCATTCGTAAATTTGCAATAGGTGCGGCATCTGTAATGGTTGGGGCTAGTATATTTGGTATTTCTGTTGTACAAGCTGAGGAGGTGGATTCATCCAATGCTAAAACAGAAGAAACAACTGTTCATCAAGCTCAACCTTTAGATAAGCTTCCCGATGATGTGGTAGCTGCTATTGCAAAGGCTGATGAGAATGGTGGGCGTGAGTTTGTAAAACCAAAAGCTGAATCGGCAGAAGACAAAGTGACTAAGGATACAGAACCTACTACACCTACTAACGAGAGTAGTCGTGAATTGGTTAGTCCTAAAGGGGAAACTCCAAATAAAGTAGAAGAAGGAAACAAGGCTGATAACAAACAGAAATCTGAAGAGGCAAATCCAAAGCCTGTTGAATCTGCAGTAACAGCTGGAACAGAAGTGAAAGAGGATTCTAAAAAAACTTCTGAAAAGGACCAAGTGAAAGCAGACACAGAGATTAAACCTTCTTCTGAAAAATCGCAAGTGCTGTCTAGAGAGTCAAACAAAGCCGAAGTTGAAAAGGAAAAACAGCTATTATCGGAACGAAAACAAGATTTTAATAAAGATTGGTATTTTAAACTAAATGCCCAGGGAGATTTTTCAAAAAAAGATGTGGATGTTCATGATTGGTCTAAATTGAATCTTCCTCATGATTGGAGTATTTATTTTGACTTTGATCACAAATCTCCCGCGCGTAATGAGGGTGGCCAGTTAAATGGTGGAACAGCTTGGTATCGTAAGACTTTCACATTAAATGAAGCTGACAAGAATAAGGATGTTCGTATCAATTTTGATGGGGTTTACATGGATTCAAAAGTCTATGTAAATGGTAAATTTGTCGGACATTATCCAAGCGGCTATAATCATTTTTCATATGATATCACAGAATTTTTAAACAAGGATGGTAGTGAAAATTCAATTACTGTTCAAGTGACCAATAAGCAACCAAGTAGTCGCTGGTATTCAGGAAGTGGGATTTATCGTGATGTAACCCTTAGTTATCGTGATAAAGTTCATGTTGCCGAAAATGGTAATCATATCACTACACCAAAACTTGCTGAGCAAAAAGAAGGGAATGTTGAAACACAGGTTCAGAGTAGGATTAAAAATACGGATAAAAAGGCTACTAAAGTCTTTGTGGAACAACAAATTTTTACTAAGGAAGGTAAGGTTGTTTCAGAATTAGTCCGCTCTGAAACGAAGAATTTAGCAGAAAATGAAACTGCAGATTTCAGACAAACAATCCTAGTTAATAAACCAACTCTTTGGACGACAAAAAGTTATCATCCACAACTGTATGTGCTGAAAACAAAGGTTTATAAAGAAGGTCAACTAGTTGATGTAACAGAAGATACATTTGGTTACCGTTATTTCAATTGGACTGCGAAGGAAGGTTTCTCTCTGAATGGTGAACGTATGAAATTCCACGGGGTAAGTATTCACCATGACAATGGAGCTTTGGGGGCAGAAGAGAATTATAAGGCTACCTATCGTAAATTAAAACTCTTGAAAGATATGGGAGTTAACTCTATTCGAACAACCCACAATCCAGCGAGTCCTCAGTTGCTTGATGCTGCAGCTAGTTTAGGTCTCTTGGTTCAAGAGGAAGCTTTTGATACTTGGTATGGTGGCAAGAAGACTTACGACTATGGACGGTTCTTTGATCAAGATGCAACTCATCCTGAAGCTAAGAAGGGTGAGAAGTGGTCTGATTTTGATCTTAGAACAATGGTAGAACGTGATAAGAACAATCCGTCTATCGTAATGTGGTCTCTTGGAAATGAGGTGGAAGAGGCAAATGGTAGTCCTCGTTCTATCGAGACAGCTAAACGTCTGAAGGCTATTATCAAGGCGATTGATACTGAACGTTATGTCACCATGGGTGAAAATAAATTTAGTCGTGCAGCGACAGGTGATTTCTTGAAACTCGCAGAAATCATGGATGCTGTCGGTATGAACTATGGTGAACGTTTTTATGATGCGGTTCGTAGTGCTCATCCAGACTGGCTCATTTATGGTTCTGAAACCTCTTCAGCTACTAGAACGCGTGATTCTTATTATAACCCTGCTCAAATCCTTGGACATGACAATCGTCCAAATCGTCACTATGAACAATCTGACTATGGTAATGACCGTGTTGGATGGGGAAGAACAGCTACTGAATCATGGACTTTTGACCGTGATCGTGCTGGCTATGCTGGACAATTTATCTGGACAGGAATTGACTATATCGGTGAACCAACTCCATGGCATAACCAAGATAATACACCTGTAAAAAGTTCTTACTTTGGTATCATCGATACGGCTGGTTTACCAAAGAATGATTTCTACCTTTACCGTAGTGAATGGTATAGTGCTAAAGAAAAGCCAACTGTTCGCATTTTACCACATTGGAACTGGACTGAAGAGACCCTTAAGGAACGCAAGATGCTGGTTGATGGAAAGGTTCCGGTTCGTACCTTCTCAAATGCTGCAAGCGTCGAATTGTTCTTAAATGGAGAGTCACTTGGTAAAAAGGAATTTACTAAGAAAACGACAGAAGATGGACGTCCATATCATGAGGGGGCTAAACCAAGTGAATTGTATCTTGAGTGGCTTGTGAAATACCAACCAGGTACACTGACTGCGATTGCTCGAGATGAAAATGGGAATGAAATTGCGCGTGATAGTGTGACAACTGCTGGGGAGCCAGCAAGAGTTCGTCTGACTAAAGAAGAGCATGTTATCACTGCAGATGGAAAAGACCTATCCTACATCCATTACGAAATTGTTGATGGTGATGGGAATGTGGTTCCAACAGCTAACAATCTTGTTCATTTCAATCTTCATGGTCAGGGACAAATCGTTGGTGTGGATAATGGAGAACAAGCTAGTCGTGAACGCTACAAAGCTCAAGCAGATGGAACATGGCAAAGACGTGCTTTCAATGGTAAAGGGGTTGTCATTGTAAAATCAACAGAAAAAGAAGGTAAATTTACTCTTTATGCAGATTCTGCTGGTTTAACTTCTGATAGCGCAACAGTCGCAACTGTGTCTGGTAAGAAAGAAAACCGTCACTTTGTAGCCTTTGCTCCTGTAAAAGCAACAACTGACGTGACAACAAATCCTGAATTGCCTCAAACAGTAACAGCTATTTATAGCGATGGTAGTGTTGAGGAAAAGACTGTAACATGGGACGTGCCATCAGACTTGCTTACAAGCGCAGGTGAAAAGAAAGTCTCTGGACGAGTGGAAGGTTTGGAAACCCCAGCTGAGGCACTTGTTAAAGTGATTGCTTTAGATAGATGGTTACCAAAAGTTGCTACAGTCCCAGTTGGAACGAATGCGGCTGATTTGGATAAAACGGTCACTGCTGTTCTGACAGATGGTAGCTTGATTGATACTGATGTTGTTTCTTGGACCTTGAAAGACCCTGCTGCTTTGAACAAGGAAGGTGGACGTACGGAGGCTACTGGTAAATTGGTAGATGACGACCGTGAAGTGACTGCAACCTTTATCGCAAGTAGTAAGGAAACAACAAGTAGCATTACAGGACTTACTGTTGGGGATAAAGCTCTTGAGAATTTTGAGTCTGGCAAGACCTATTACCGTGTATCTCTTCCTTACACTGGAACAATTCCAAGTGTTGGAGCTCAGACTACCGGATATCAAGTAACTGTTCAGCAAGCTTCTGCTGATAATGGTTATCAGGCTTCTCTCTTCTTGAGTGACCAAAAGGGTGACTTGGTTCAAACTTACTTAATTCAGTTTGTGAAGGAAGCTCCTGCTTTGAAACGTTTGGAAGTAGTTGTAGAAGGAAAAGAAACTGCCACTGAAGATCAAGTATTAACTTATCACGTCATTGGTCGTTATGAGGATGGTTCACAAACAGAATTTTCGGCTTCAGATATTCACTTAGAAGCTAAATCATCTGATGGGGGACATCTTGAGGTGAATGGTCAGAATCTATTGCTCTATACTAAGGGAAGAGTGACTTTGACACCTCGAATCGATAATCAAACAGAGAAAACAGAATCTGTAACTACTGAAGTAGTGATTAAAGAAAATAAAGTTAACAAGAAGATTGTGAAACTGCATCCTGTATCTGTTTCTACAGACATCAATCAGCAACCGAATCTACCTAAAGAAGTTGGAGCAGAATTTGATAAGGGCTTACCACGCAAAGTATCTGTAACTTGGGATAAGGTAGATGAAAAAGAGTTGGGGCACTATCATAGCTTTACGCTTAAAGGACATGTGGAAGGTACAGATATCGAAGCACAAGCGACTGTAACGGTTGAAGGATTGCAAGTTGCAGAGGAAATCAGCCTCACAGTACCTAAGGGTGAGACGGTTCAATTGCCAGCCAATGTCCGGGCTTACCATTCTAACGGAACAACTATCTACAAAGATGTTGTTTGGGATCAGGTTCCAGCTAACTTTAGTCAAACTGAAGGGGTCTATGAAATCAATGGTCGTTTAGTAGGTAGCAATCTGACAACTAAAGCTCATGTTCGAGTGTCTAGTCAAGTGGTTGCTGGAAATAATATCTCTAAACAATGGACAGGTTCACAATTACCAGCTGCCATTGTATCCAATACAGGTGGAGATGATTCAGCCAATACCTTGAACGACTTGACTGTATCAAGAACGCCATCAGATGCTAAAAATAGATGGACAACTTGGAGAACAAATACTGATAATGACTGGGCTTCTATCTTATTTGGTAATTCAGGAGACTTGACGAAACGTTTTGTCAACAATTTGTCGGTTGATTTCTATACTGATGGAGCAATTGGTCTTCCAAAAGAATATGTAGTTGAATATTATGTAGGTAAAGAAGTTCCTGATTTACCAAGTGATGTCAGTCATGCGCAACGAGCTAGCAATCATCCATTTAATAATCCAGACAATTGGAAAGCAGTTGAAAACTTACATGCTCCAAGTCAGCTATCTGCAACTCAAACAAATCACTTCACATTTGACAAGGTAGAAACCTATGCTGTTCGTATTCGTATGAAGAAGGCTGATGGAACTTCAGGTGTTGGTCTGACAGAGCTAACTGTCCTTGGAAACAAGGTAGTAAGCTCTACAAGTTCAGAAATTTCTATCAAGGTAGATGGCAAGGATCTTGAACACTTTAATCCATCTAAGACCGATTACTATATTCCTCAATCTAGCAAAGAAATCACTGCAACAGCTAGCAATAATGGTTTGGTAACAGTTGTTCCTGCAACCAGTCCAAAAGGTGCAACACGTCTCATCTTAAAAGCAGAAGATGGTACGGTATTGAAAGAATATAGAATCTTCCGCAATGATGAGAGAGAAACTAGTCAACCTCTTGCTGCAGAAAATAGTGCTAAAATCTTGAATATTGGAGATGCTCTTCGACTTCCTTCAGAAGTCACTGTTTATTACCCAACTTCAACTACTTGGACTACAGATAAACTGGCAGTGAAATGGGATGCTATTCCTGAACATGCAACAGAGCATGAGGGAACATTTGAAATTACCGGTCATGTCATTGGTACAAATCTAATGACTAAAATGCAGGTGACAGTTGTTTCTAAAGGAAATCAAGTCATTTCAGAAAATCCAAGCAACAATGAAACGGATTCTAAAGCCTTTGCTTCGACAACGAACGATACACAAGCAGCTTCACATGATCGAATTTTCTATATCAATGATGGAAAATACAATGAAGATGGACGTTGGACAAACTGGTCTCGTACTCCGAAAAATGAAGAAACTTCTGTCGGACTACTCTTTAAGAAGGACGGTAAAATTGCCACCCAATCTATTGGAAAAGTAGCTATTCAGTTCTTTAAAGATAGTGGAACAGATGCCCCAGAGAAAATGGTTCTAGAAAGATATATTGGCCCTGCCTTTACAGAACCAAGTACGATTTCTCGTTATGAAGAAAATGCTGACCATCCATTCAACAAGGCAGAAAATTGGGCACCTATTCCTTACAAAGCTTCTGGAGAATTAGTAGCTGGTAAACCAATCGAGTTTAATTTTGATCCGGTTCAAACGACAGCAATTCGTGCTCGCATGACTCGTAAGGCTACTACCAATGGTCTTGCACTTGTAGAATTTACAGCCTACTCTGCAGGCAAGGGAGCAGAAGTGGAAACACCATCAGCGACTATTTCGATCGACGGAAAAGCATTGGAAAACTTTGATCCAAATGTGACAGATTACACTCTAACAACAATGGGTTCAAAACCAAAAGTCACTGCAACAACTAGTGGACATGGAGTAGTTACAGTTGTGGATTCTGGAAATGCCAATCTTCCAACACTGGTTCGTCTTGTTTCCAAAGATGGAAATCTGGTGAAAGAATATCGTTTACACTTTAAGTCTACCTTCCAAACAACACCAACAGAAGGCGTTAAGAACTTAGTAGCAGAAACTCCAAGTTTGGAAATTGAAAAGACTCCGCTTCCGTTTAAAGAAGTTATTCGTGAAAACCCTGAACTTGCTCAAGGTCAACGTCGTATCGTTTCTGAAGGACAAGATGGAGAAAAAGTTGACTATATTCAAGTTTTGGGTACTACTAGAAGTCTTGTTCATTCTGAAGAAAGAAAGGCTCAGGATCGCATTGTTGAAGTAGGAGTGAAAGCATCTATTTCAAGTAGTAAAGGCGAGGAGCCTGCTCCAGTCAATGAAGTTCCAGAATTCAAAGGCGGTGCTAACTTTGTAGAAGCAGCAGTGAACGATGTTCCAGAATTCAAAGGCGGTGCTAACTTTGTAGAAGCAGCAGTAAATGAAGTTCCAGAATACACAGGAATTCTAGCCACAGTAGGAGATCAAGCAGTACCAAGTGTTGAGAAACCTGAATTTAAGGGTGGCGTTAATGCTGTAATGGCTCTAGAACATAAACTTCCAGAGTACCGTGGTATTCTAGCTACAGTAGGTAATCAACCAGCACCGACAGTAGAAAAACCAGAGTTTAAACTAAGTTCGTTAGAAAAAGCTCAGACTCCAGAAACACCAGTTCAAGTTGCCAAGGAAGACAAGAGATTGCCAGAAACTGGTGAAAAACAGTCAGAAACAGCTGTTTTCTTGGCAGGTGTTACCTTGGCCTTGTCAGCAGCTTTATTAACTGCAAAACTCAAAGAAGATTAGTCTCAGCGTCTAATGACATCCTATTTGTAGATATTAGTCGATGATTAAAAATTGGTTTCTTTTTCAACTATTGTAAGTTGATGGCATCTAAAAACTGGAGAAGACAATCATGGTCTTCTCCAGTTTTATATAGGTGTAAGCAAGAGAGGTGAATTGTACCCCAAAAGTTAGACAGAAAAATAGTAATCCAAATTGCAAGGTGTGTACCTTTTTGTTGTATAATGGAGTGAGGTGATTAGATGATTTTAAAAATTTATAATGGAGAATATAGTTTACAATGGGATGGAGTGTACCACTTAGCACTATTTGATTATCCAAATATTCAAGAGTGGGAATTAGAAAAAATTGCTAAATTTATAGCTTACGAACAACTTCATAAACGTCAAACAAGTATCGAGTGTGTCGATTCTTGTTTAAAAAAAGAGATTTTAGATTACATCTGTCAGCATCCCTTTCTTCCACCATTTACCCCTACAGATAAAAGAGTAGCTTCGACTTATGATCTACATAAGAAGTTAGTGACTTCAGACTACTGTAGTCATACTACGACTATAGATGCAGCGATTTCTATTTTTAAAACAGGCCAGCTCTTATCTGCTGTAAAAGCTTTTGGGAAAGGTGCTGAGGAGTTGGTTTTGGATAGTCGAAATGTTGCATCTGATCTGAAAGATTATTTTGACTATGTCATGTTAGGATGGTCAAATACAAGTTCTGGTTATCGATTGGCGATGGAGCGTTTATTAGATCGAGCTCCTTCAGAGGAAGAATTACAAGACAAGTTTATTCCTGGAGTAAGTTTTCATTTTATCTATACAGATTTGATTAAAGTTCCTGGTTATATTTTTGATGGTTACCATGTTGCAAAAATTAAGGACATGCTTAATTTATTAAGTGAGTTGTATATTTGCATTATTCCAACTCATAATAAGTGCCAATTTGAAAATATTATTCCAACTAAAATACAAGATAGGGTGCATTATCTTGACTATGCTGGAGAAGACTTAGAAGAGTGGACTAAGAAAGTCTATCAAGTTGTTTTAAAACAATCAGATAAAGGATAGTTGAGGAAAAAAACGATGAAAGTGATTGATCAAACCATATTAGAAAAAGTCATTGTAGAACGGCCTCGTTACAGTCATAAGGGAGATTACGGTCGCCTGCTCTTGCTTGGAGGGACTTATCCTTATGGGGGAGCTATCATCACGGCAACCATTGCAGCTGTTAAGAGTGGGGCTGGTTTGGTGACTGTCGGGACGGATAAGGAGAACATTTCGGCTCTGCACAGTCATTTACCTGAGGCTATGGCTTTTTCTCTTCAAGACCAGCAATTGTTAAAAGAGCAGTTGGAAAAGGCAGAAGTTGTCTTGTTAGGTCCGGGTTTGCGAGAGGATGCATTTGGAGAAGAACTTGTAAAATGGGTTTTTAACAACCTCAGAAGTGACCAGATTTTGATTGCAGATGGCGGTGCTTTGGGAATCTTAGCAAAAAGCCAGTTACTATTTCCTTCTAGTCAGCTTATCCTGACTCCTCACCAAAGGGAATGGGAAAGGCTGTCTGGTATAGTTCTTGACCATCAAAATACAGAGACGACTTCTAGGGCTCTTTCAGCTTTTCCTCAAGGAACGATTCTTGTCGAGAAAGGTCCAGCTACTCGTATTTGGCAAGCAGGCAAACCTGAATACTATCAACTGGAGGTTGGAGGCCCCTATCAAGCAACCGGTGGCATGGGAGATGCTCTGGCTGGGATGATTGCAGGTTTTGCAGGCCAGTTTCACCAAGTAAGCCTCTATGAGAGAGTGGTGGTAGCGACTCATCTTCATTCAGCTATCGCGCAAGAACTAGCTCAAGAAAACTACCTTGTCTTGCCAACAGAAATTAGCAAGGAACTTCCGAAAACAATGAAAAAAATATCCCAAAAAGGCAACTAATACCTTAGTTGTCTTTTTATGTCGATGTAGCTATGTTGATAAATTTTTCAAATACCTCAGAACCAGCAATCAACTGCTGAACTTGCGTGAAATTCTCGCTTTTAAGGTCTTGATTTTTACTTAAAATTACAAATAAAGCGAGATTATTATCAAAGTTGAGGGGTGTCAAATCATGCTTTTTTTGATATAATTTTTAATGAT
>ERZ773083.2385-NODE-2385-length-11684-cov-2.751655_pt1 | contig 11684 bp, 10 predicted proteins | sample MGYA00511465_ERZ773083 | MGnify/ENA primary metagenome ERZ773083 (study PRJEB29015, sample SAMEA2738001) | human oral metagenome | biome: human oral; feature: human-associated habitat; material: dental | place: China | collected 2060 ... | reverse complement strand
TTTCTCGTAGAAATAGGCGGCGAAGGCCAGCGCCAGGAGGATCTTTGCCACCTCAGCGGGTTGGAAGCTGAGCGGACCGAGCCTGATCCAGATGCGTGAACCATTCAAGTTTATACCGATCACCGGCAGCAACGGCAGCAGCAGCAACATCGCACCCGTCAGGAACAACAGGTAGGGGAAACGCTGAAGCCGGCGGTGATCACGCAGCCAGATCACGACCGCGGCGAACAGCATGATGCCGAGCCCCGTCCAGAGCAGCTGGTTCGGGGCGGCGGGGGGTTCGGGGGAGACGAACAGTGCATGGGCATGGTCAAGGCGCGCGATCATGGCCAGGCCGAGGCCGTTGAGCAGGAACACGATCGGCAGGATCACCGGGTCCGCGTAGGGAATGCGCCACCTGATGACAAAATGCGCGGCCAGTGCCATTCCGAACCAGACGAGGGTGCCGGGTATCAGGCCGTTTGGTGGCGCACCCTTGAGGTGCAGATAGGAGACGATCCACCCCACCACGCCGAATGTGCACGCGATGAGTGTCAGCACCAACTCGACCCCGCGCCGCTGCCGGTAGATGATGTATTCGCCCGTGGCCGAGGGCTGCTGCATGACCGACATCAGCAGGCCTCCGGATCCGCTTCCTCGGCGGCCGTCGGGCTCATCGGGGCGAGCATCGTCGGATAGTTCGTCTGCCCCGGTGAATTCGACAATGACGCCGTGGCGACGGGGTCCGTCGGCAGGCCCGGGCCCTCCGGTTCGCTCGGCTGCGGTTCACCCGGCTGTTTCACGGGGCCGAGCCGCTGCTGACGTGCCCTGGCGCAGCGGGTCGCGTACCCGTCCAGGGTTTTTGCCGCATCCCGGGCGGAGGCGAGGTCTGAGAACCCGATCGTGTTGGCCACCTGCCGCTGGAAGAACACCGGAAGATCCGAGACCCGGGTGTCGCGGCGCTCCACCAGGGTGTTCATCTCGTGGCCGAGCAACGCGCCCGGGAGACCGTTGTAGATGCCGATCCGCCCGTCGGTGGCCGCTATGAAGTACCGGGAGGAGCTGTAGACCCGCACCCCCCAGAAAGCCGCCCCCACCACGATCACCCCCGCCAGAACCGCCGCCAGGGCGGTGGGCCAACGGCGTTTGTTCCTGCTCTCCTGGGGGGCGTAGCGGGCCTGCTCCGTGGAGTCGTGGTCCGGGTCCTCGACGGGTTCCGGTTCGGGATAGCCCGGGCCATCCTCCTCGTGGGTGATGGCGGGAATGTCGCGTTCCAAGGCGGAGCCGGCGAGTCGCGGTTCCGCGGCGTCCAGTTCGTCGCTCTGCGGCACCACCTGTGCCAGCACCAAGGAGATGTTGTCGTGGCCGCCGTGCTCGTTCGCCAGTGCCGACAGGCGGGAGACACACTCGTCGAGATCGTCGAGTGCCATCAGCTCGTGCAGCTCTTCCTGAGTCATCAGACCCGACAGGCCATCGGAGCAGAACAGCACCCGGTCGCCATCCTGCACCGGCAGCTCGAAGAAGTCCGGGTCCGTGTCCCCGGCCCCGTTGAGGACCTTCAGGATCAGCGACCGGTGCGGATGGGTGGCAGCCTGTTCCGGGGTGATGCGGCCCTCGTCGATCAGCGACTGCACCCATGAGTGGTCGTGGGTGAGCTGCTTCAACTCGCCGTCGCGCAGCAGATAACCACGTGAGTCGCCGATGTGCGCGACGCCCAGCATCGTGCCCGAGAAAGCCGCTCCCGAGAAGGTGGTGCCCATCCCGTCCAGTTCCAGGTCGTTCTCGATCAGGTCGGCCAGCTTGTCGTTGGCGCGCTGCACGACGCCAGCCATGTGCTCCACCAGGTGCTCGTCGTCGAGGCGTCGATCCCCCTCACTCGCTTCCTTCGCGGCCACGGCGGAGGCCAGGTCCCCGGCGGCCGCTCCGCCCATGCCGTCGGCGACGACCAACAGGTTGGGACTTGCGAAGGCCGCATCCTGGTTGTTCTTGCGGACCCGTCCCACCTCGGAGTGGACGCGGAAGTCAAGGGAGAACATCGGCCTCACACCTCCAGTTTCATCATGGTGCGGCCGATGCGGAGAATGTCGTTTACCCCCATCGGGGTGGGTTCGGTGATGCGTTTGCCGTTCACGTAGGTGCCGTTGGTGGACCCGAGATCGGTCACCACCCAGGTTTCGGCATCGCGCTGCACGAGCTGCGCGTGACGGGAGGATGCGTAGTCGTCGTCGAGGAGGAGGGTGGAGTCGGAGGTGCGTCCCAGGTTGATGGTCGGTTCCAGCGGGATGGAGAGTCCTTGCTGGGCGCCCTGGGTGATGGCGAACCGGGTGGGCTGCCGACTCGCCTTGCCGCGCCTGGCAGGCGCCTGCTCGTTCGCCGGCAGGTCGGAGGCCGACACCTTCCGGCCGAACATGTCCTTGCGGATCACGTCGGCGAGGATGCCGATGAACAGCCAGAGCAGGGCTAGGAAGACAATCTTGATCGCCGCCGCGACGAGATCTGACATGGGCTCAGGCCTCCGACGGCGAATGCACCAGCATCCTCGTGTTGCCGATTTCGATACGGGAACCGTCCCTGAGCTGGGCGGTCTGCACCCGGGACCCGTCGACGACGATTCCGTTGGTGGAGCCGAGGTCCTCGATGCGGATGGTGCGGTTCTCCAGCGGTCCGGAGACCGAGATCATGGCGTGGCGCCGCGACACCCCGGGATCGTTGACGCGCAGATCCGCGTTTGAGCCGCGGCCGATCACCAATCCCGGGGGCACCAGCGGATGCCGTACCCCGCCGACCTCCAGCACCAACTGCTGCGAGGCCCGCGGTCTGGGGGTGGGAGCCTGATCGGGTGCCGTCGCGACCGCCTGGCTGGTCACCCGGAACTGCCCCGTGGGCAGCGACTGCTCCAGCATGTAGAGGATCTGGATGGAGCCGTTGAAGACGTAGGATCGTTCCGCGGCGTGCGCCCTGAGTTCCGGGATGATCTCCGAGTTGAGGGTCTTGGTGTAGGGGAACAGCCTGTTGTAGTCGTGGGGGGAGAGGGAGACCGTGAAAACGTTCGGCACCAGCCGCTTGTCGCGGCTGAGGAGTTTGGCCTCGGAATCCAGTTCCCGCTGAATACCCGCCGCGATCTCGACGGGCTGCACGTCGCCTTTGAAGGCGCGGGCGAAAACCTTGTCAACAGCGGCGCCGATCTTCTTCTCAGCGCGGTCGAACACGCCCATTCACCCTCCTCTCAACGGAACCAGCTTAGAGGACAGGCCAATCGTGGTCACCTGACTCGCCTGCCGGCGGACCGTGAAACGGGCCTGGAAGCGCCATGTGGCGGCCCACGCAGCCGGTCTGGCCGCTCCACGTGGGTCATGTAGAACCTACCCGTTGTCGTCGGGGGCCCGGCAGCCGGGTCCCTGCACCATCCGTCACCCCTCGGCCGGTCCGGGGGAGGGGCGACGGAAGCTGTGGGCGAAGGCCTCAAGAATGTTGGCTGATCCCTCCACGGCGCTGATTCTCTCGGCTGCGAGATCCGTCTCGACGCGGGACGCGACCTCGCGGACCTCGGGGGAGGTGCGCAGAGACTGGATGATCTCCTGCTCCACCATGTTCCACAGCCAGGCGCGCTGCTGGGACTGGCGCCTGCCGACGAGTTCCCCGGCCTTCTCCAGGTCGGCGCGATGCTTCGTGACCGCCTCCCACACCTCGGCAAGACCGGCCCCGGTGTAGGAGGAACAGGTCAGCACGGGGGGGCGCCGCCTCGACTCGTCGCTGGAGATGAGTTTCATGGCGATGCTGAGTTCGCGGGCCGAGACCCGGGCCTCGCCCTCGTTGTCGCCGTCGGCCTTGGTGATGGAGATCACGTCGGCCAGTTCCAGGATGCCGCGTTTGATGCCTTGCAGCTGATCCCCGGTGCGGGCGACGTGCAGGAACAGGAAGGTGTCGACCATGCCCGCGACAGCCACCTCCGACTGACCGACGCCCACGGTCTCGACCAGCACGACGTCGTAGCCCGCGGCCTCCAGCACCAGCATCGACTCGCGGGTGGCGCGGGCCACGCCACCCAGGTGCCCGGCCGATGGCGAGGGACGGATGAACGCTTCCTCCCGCATGGCGAGGTCTCCCATGCGGGTGCGGTCGCCCAGAATGGAACCGCCGGTGCGGGTCGACGACGGGTCGACGGCGAGCACCGCCACCTGGTGGCGGTGCTCCTCTATCAGCTTGATGCCCATTGCGTTGATGAATGTCGACTTGCCGGCCCCGGGCACGCCCGAGATGCCGACGCGAAACGCCTTTCCGGTGTACGGATTGATCAGCTGCAGCAGCTCGTGGGCCTGCGCCCGGTGTTCGGGCTTGGTTGATTCCACCAGGGTGATGGCCCTTGCCACATGGCCCCTGGATCCCTCAACGACCTTGGCCGCCAGCTCCGCCACATTGAGATTCCGCATGGGAGCCACCATATCCCCCGGCTCCGCCGGGACCCGGGAAGGGCCCCGGCGGAGCCAAGGATGATCGGTGTCCCGGCGGGCCAGCGTCGGCGAGGATTCATTGGGTGGGTCGCAGTGACGCTTCTTTCAAGAGGCGGCGCGACCCGGGTGGGGACGCCGGGTCGTTTCCGGAATGCGGCGGCAACCACCGGCAGATGCTTTTTCAGCGCTGTTCACATGGTTATCGGAAAGCGAACCTGAGGCTAGACTGCAACCCGGACCCAAGTGATTGAGAGGCGGACCCCATGGCTGAACCCCGCATTCTTCCGTCAGCTGACCTGGATGACGACATCCGGATCGGAGACGGTTCGTCGATCTGGCATCTCGCCCAGGTACGAGGCGGCGCCGAGATCGGTGAAAACGTGATCGTGGGACGGGGAGCCTACATCGGAAGCGGCGTGCACGTCGGGGACAACTGCAAGATCCAGAACTACGCCCTCGTCTACGAACCCGCGCACCTGGAGGACGGGGTCTTCGTCGGCCCCGCCGCGGTGCTCACCAACGACACCTTCCCTCGCGCCGTCAACCCCGACGGCACATCGAAGAGCGCCCACGACTGGGAACCGGTCGGGGTGACCCTGAAACGCGGCAGTTCCGTGGGCGCGCGCGCCGTGTGCGTCGCCCCCGTCACGATCGGCGAGTGGGCGACGGTCGCCGCCGGCTCCGTCGTCACCCGTGACGTTCCCGCCTACGCGCTGGTGGCCGGGGTTCCGGCCCGGCGCATCAAATGGGTGGGCCGCTCCGGTTTTCCCCTCGAGGAAACCGGCCCCAACACATTCCGTGACCCGCACACCGGCGACGAGTTCGAGCAGGTGGGCGAAACCCTCAACCTCGTAAAGGAAGCCCGATGACCCAGTCCTTCATTCCCCCCGCAAAGCCGATCATCGGCGAAGAGGAACGCGCCGCCGTCGACCGGGTGCTGCGTTCCGGCATGATCGCCCAGGGCCCCGAGGTGGCGGCTTTCGAGACCGAGTTCTCCGAGCACTTCAAACTCGGCCGCGCCTGCGTGGCGGTCAACTCCGGCACCTCGGGCCTGCATCTCGGCCTGTTGTCCTGCGGGATCGGCGCGGGCGACGAGGTGATCGTGCCGTCGTTCACCTTCGCAGCCACCGCCAACTCCGTCGCCCTGACCGGCGCCACCCCGGTGTTCGCCGACATCTCCGCCGACGACTTCACCCTCGATCCCGCCTCCGTGGAGGCCTCCATCACGGAGCGCACCAAGGCGATCATGCCGGTTCACCTGTACGGCCACCCCGCCAAGATGGACACGCTGCGCACCATCGCCGACTCGCACTCGCTGCTGCTGTTCGAGGACGCCGCCCAGGCGCACGGCGCGTCGCTGAACGGCACCCCGGTCGGTGCCTTCGGCGAGTTCGCGATGTTCTCGCTGTACCCCACCAAGAACATGACCTCCGGTGAGGGCGGCATGGTCTCCTGCGCCGACGCCACCATCGAACGCAACGTCCGGCTGTACCGCAACCAGGGAATGCTGCAGCAGTACCACAATGAGGTCGTCGGCCTGAACAATCGCATGACCGACATCCATGCCGCCATCGGTCGGGTGCAGCTGACCAAGGTCGATGCCTGGACGAAGACCCGCCAGGAGAACGCCGCGTTCCTGTCCGCGAACCTGGAGGGCGTCACCCCGCCGCCGGTGGCCGACGGCGCCGTCCACGTGTACCACCAGTACACGATCCGCGTCCCCGAGGACCGCGACGGCCTGGCGAAGGCGCTGAAGGAGGAGTACCAGGTCGGCTCCGGGATGTTCTACCCCGTCCCGAACCACCGCCTGAAGCCGTTCCAGTCGCCGGTCGAGCTGCCGGAGACCGAACGCGCCGCCCAGGAGTGCCTGTCGCTGCCGGTTCACCCGTCGCTGACCCAGGAGGACCTGGAGCGCATCGTGACCGCCGTCAACACCCTCGCGAAGGCGGGTGCCTGATGAGTAACCTGCGTGCCGGTCTCATCGGCCTCGGAATGATGGGGCGTCACCACGCCCGTAACCTGCGTGCCATCGACGGGGTCGATCTCGTCGCGGTGGCCGATGCCCAGGGTGACCCGCACGGCGTCGCCGAGGGGCTGCCCATCCTGCCCGATGTTGATTCGCTGCTGGAGCAGAACCTCGACTACGTCGTGATCGCGGCTCCCACCATGTACCACGAGGAGATCGGCCTCAAAGTGGCGGAGGCCGGCGTGCACGCGCTCATCGAGAAGCCGCTCGCGAAAACCTTCGAGGATGCCCAGCGTCTCGTCAGGGCGTTCGCGTCGAAGGGGCTTGTCGGGGCCGTCGGCCACATCGAGCGCTACAACCCGTCACTGCAGGAGCTGCGCAAACGCCTCGAGGCGGGCGAGCTGGGTGACCTGTACCAGATCTGCACCCGCCGTCAGGGCCCGTTCCCAGCGCGCATCGCGGATGTCGGGGTCATCAAGGACCTCGCATCCCACGACATCGACCTGACCGCGTGGGTCACGCAGCGCGACTACGAACTGGTCGCGGCCCGCACCATGTTCAAGGCGGGGCGCGAGTACGAGGACATGGTCTCGGCCACCTGCCAGCTGTCGGGCGGCCTGATGTCCAACCATCTCGTCAACTGGCTGACCCCCACCAAGGAACGGTTGACCATCGTGACGGGCGAGAAGGGCATGTTCATCGCGGACACCCTCACCGCGGACCTGACCTTCTACGCCAACGGCCGCATCGCCACCACCTGGGACGACATCGCCCAGTTCCGTGGCGTCTCCGAGGGCGACGTGACGCGATTCGCCATTGCGAAACCGGAGCCGCTGCGCACCGAACACGAGAACTTCCGTGACGCCGTACTCGGTCAGGACTCCGATATCGTCACGTTGGAGCAGGGCGCCCAAGTAGTTCGGGTCTGTGAGGCGATGATCGAGTCGGCCGCCACGAACCAGTTCATTGACGTTCGCTGAACCGACCATCACAGAGAAACTGGCCGTGCCCCCGGGGCTACGGCCAGTTTCGTCTTTCAGCCGTGCTGGAAATGCATATTCAATTCCCGCGCACGAGAATTGAAACGCCGCACCCAAAGGGTGCGGCGTTTCAAGCAGCCGGTTCAAAGAAGGCTCAGAGAGCGTTCTTCAGGGCACTGGCCGGGGTGAACTTCGCGACGCGGCGAGCCGGGATGGTCATGGCCTCCCCGGTGGCCGGGTTGCGGCCCTCGCGCTCGGCACGCTGTGTGGTGGAGGCGGTGAACACGCCGGGAAGCTGGATCTTCTTGTCGGCAACGAGCGCTTCGGTGATAACGTCCCCGAAGGCATCGAGCGCGGCCTCGGCCTGTGCGTTGGTGAGCCCCGCCTTGGCCGCTATGGCCTGGATCAGTTCACGCTTTGTCATTGATGTCTCCTTAAAGCATTTTGAGTATGCGAACATACTTTGGCCGATGTCGGGGGGATGTCAAGCCAAGACGCACCGAAACCCGCAGATATGGCCGTTCGGACGGCAGGAAACCCCCGGATTGGTTACCAGACTGAGACTCCCCGGCCCATTCCGTAATATCTCCACCCGGATTCCTGCCACAGTTTGGGGTTGAGCACATTCCGGCCATCGATGATGGCGGGTGAGGCGACGATTCCTCTCAGCTCCACCGGATCCAAGCGGAGAAATTCTTTCCACGGGGTGAGAAGCAGTACCGCGTCCGCCCCTGTCAAGGCCTCCGCGACGGTGTCGCAGACCTGCATCTCGGGTTGGCGCCGACGTAGCTCGGGTCCGGCGGCAGGGTCCACGATTCGCACATCGGCGCCGCGCGCCCACAGGCGGGACGTGATGTCGAGAGCGGGGGAGTCACGCAGGTCGTCGGTGTCGGGTTTGAAGGTGATCCCGAGCACCGCCACCTTCCGGCCCGCCAGCCGTCCCGCGACCGCCTTCTCGGTGAGTGCGACGGCGTGGTCGCGGCGGCGCAGGTTGATGGCATCCACTTCGCGCAGGAAGGTGAGGGTCTGGTCTATGCCGAGTTCCCCGGCCCGAGCCATGAAGGCCCGCAGGTCCTTCGGCAGGCAGCCGCCGCCGAAACCGATACCTGCTTGGAGGAACTTTCCCCCGATCCTGTCGTCGTGACCGATGGCCTCCGCCAGCCGGGTGACGTCACCGCCGGTTGCGTCGCACAGCTCCGCCATGGCGTTGATGAACGAGATCTTCGTCGCCAGGAAGGCGTTCGCCGCCACCTTCACCAGCTCAGCGGTGGGAAGATTCGCCACCACCAGGGGAATGCCCTCGGCCAGCATCGGGGCGTAGCAGGAGTCGAGAATCGCCTTGGCGCGTTCTCCCGTCTCGCGGTCCTCGGGCAGCCCATAGACGATGCGGTCGGGGTGGAGAGTGTCGGCGATGGCATGACCCTCGCGCAGGAACTCGGGGTTCCACGCGAGAAGGAAGTCCTTGCCGCTGGCCTCCAGTCGTTCGGCGAGTCGCTGTGCGGTGCCGACCGGAACCGTCGACTTGCCCGCCACCAGCACCGGGACACCAGGTCGGGGGGCGACGTGTTCGACGATGACCTCGACGGCCGCGTCGACCTGGCTGAGGTCCGCGCCCAGCCTGCCCGCCAGCTGTGGGGTGCCGACCCCGATGAAGACCAGGTCGGCGTCGGCGAGCTGCCGCGGGTCGGTGGTGAAGCCCAGCCTCCCGGTTGCGACTCCTCGTGTCAGCAACTCGGGGAAACCCGGTTCATGGAACGGCGCCTCGCCCCGCGCCAACCGGGAAATCCTGTCCTCGTCCACGTCGAGCCCCACGACGTCGTGGCCGATCTCCGCCATGCAGGCCGCGTGCACCGCGCCCAGGTAACCGCAACCGATCACTGCAATCCGCATGCGCTGAAGGGTAGCGGGTGCCGGCGACAGAGTTTCCGCGACCGGGATCAAGCCGACCGTGTCGCCCTCGTCCTGTCACCACGGCCCGGCTCCATGAGCTTCGGAGCAGGTGGCTCAGCCTCGTTTCAGGCGGGCCCGGTCCTTCTGGCCCAGCACCACCTTGCGGATCCGCACCACCGCGGGGGTGACCTCCAGACATTCGTCGGCGGCGCAGAACTCGAGCTGTTGTTCCATCGACATCAGGCGCGGCGGGATCAGGCGTTCCAGTTCCTCGCCGGTGGAGGAACGCACGTTGGTGAGTTTCTTCTCCTTGGTGGGGTTGACGTCCATGTCCTCGGGGCGGGGATTCTCGCCGACGATCATGCCCTCGTAGACCTCGGCTCCCGGGCCGACGAACAAGGTGCCCCGTTCCTGCAGGTTGAACAGCGCGTAGGATGTGACCACCCCGGTGCGGTCGGCCACCAGGGAACTCGTCGGGCGGGTGCGGAAATCCCCGGCCCACGGTTCGAAGCCCTCCGCGACGTGGTTCATGATCCCGGTGCCGCGGGTCTCTGTGAGGAACTCGGTGCGGAACCCGATCAGGCCGCGCGCCGGCACCAGGAACTCCATCCGCACCCAGCCGGTGCCGTGGTTGACCATCTGCTCCATGCGGCCGCGACGCAACCCCATCAGCTGGGTGGTCACGCCGACGAACTCCTCGGGGGCGTCCACGGTGAGGCGTTCGATCGGTTCGTGCACCTTCCCGTCGATGACCTTCGTGACCACCTGCGGTTTGCCGACGGTCAGTTCGAAACCCTCACGTCGCATCATCTCCACCAGCACCGCCAGCTGCAGCTCACCGCGGCCCTGCACCTCCCAGGTGTCGGGACGGTCGGTCGGTTTCACCCGGATCGAGACGTTGCCGATCAGCTCCTGCTCCAGTCGGGCCTTCACCAGCCGCGCGGTCAGGTGCTTGCCCGACCTGCCCGCCAGCGGGGAGGTGTTGATGCCGATGGTCATGGAGATCGACGGTTCGTCGACGTGGATCAGCGGCAGCGGTTTCGGGTCGTCGGGGTCGGAGAGGGTTTCTCCGATGGTGATCTCCGGGATGCCGGCGATGGCGACGATGTCGCCGGGACCCGCGGACTCGGCCGGGACGCGTTCCAGGGCCTCGGTGACCAGCAACTCGGTGAGTTTCACGTTCTGGATGCTGCCGTCGTGGCGGCACCACGCAACCTGCTGGCCGCGTTTCAGCTCACCCGCCACCACCCGGCACAGCGCCAGCCTGCCCAGGTAGGGGGAAGCGTCCAGGTTCGTCACGTGCGCCTGGAGGGTGGCGCCCTCCTCGTAGGAGGGGGCGGGCACGTGCTCCAGGATCGTCTCGAACAGCGGTTCCAGGTTCGGCGAGTCCGGCATCTCGGAGTCGGCGGGCTGGTTCAGGGAGGCTCGCCCTGCTTTCGCGGAGGCGTAGACGATCGGGAAGTCCAGCGCGTCGGAGGCGTCGTCGTCGAGCAGGTCCATGAACAGGTCGTAGGTCTCGTCCACCACCGCGGAGATCCGGGCGTCGGAACGATCCACCTTGTTGACCACGACGATCAGCGGCAGCTTCTTCGCCAGGGCCTTGCGCAGCACGAACCGGGTCTGCGGCAGCGGCCCCTCGGAGGCGTCGACCAGCAGCACCACGCCGTCGACCATCTCCAGGCCCCGTTCCACCTCGCCGCCGAAGTCGGCGTGACCGGGGGTGTCGATGATGTTGACGGTCACCTCCCGGCCGTCGGGCATCCGGTGCCGCACGGCGGTGTTCTTCGCCAGGATCGTGATGCCCTTCTCGCGTTCCAGATCCATGGAGTCCATGACCCGCTTGTTGACGTCTGCGCCCTCCCGGAAGGCGCCCGACTGCCACAGCATGGCGTCGACGAGCGTCGTCTTCCCGTGGTCGACGTGGGCGACGATCGCCACGTTGCGCAGGTCGTGACGGATGGGCATGCGGGCTCCTCGAAGGTTCGGTGGCAGGGCCGCGGGACAGTGTACGCCCCGGAAACTGGGGTTTTTGACACGTGACGGCCCCGGGCGGCTCGCGCCCGGGGCCGGGGAGGGTGCGAAATCAGCCCTTGATTTTCTCGACCTGGGCCTTGAAAAGTTCTGTGACGGTTTCCGAGGAGGGCTCCCCGCCCTTGAGCGTCATCGACTGGGCGACGACGGTGTTGCCGTTCACGCTGCCGATCAGCAGGTAGGCCTTGGTGTTCATCGCTTTGCCGTTGATGGTGGATTCGGAGGAGACCGTCGCGGCGACGAGGTCGTTCACTCCCTCGACGGCGGGCGCCTGCTGCTGCTCGATGTTCTGCTTGACGGGGCTTCCCGCCACGGTTCCACTGGCCGAAGAGCATTTCTGTGCGTATTCCTTGTACTTGCCGGGGGCTGCGGAATCGGAACTCAGCA
>ERZ773083.2384-NODE-2384-length-11684-cov-13.532720_pt1 | contig 11684 bp, 8 predicted proteins | sample MGYA00511465_ERZ773083 | MGnify/ENA primary metagenome ERZ773083 (study PRJEB29015, sample SAMEA2738001) | human oral metagenome | biome: human oral; feature: human-associated habitat; material: dental | place: China | collected 2060 ... | reverse complement strand
CTTGGAGTTGGTGCTGGAAATGTACCAGCTTATGTCGAAAAATCAGCTAATATCCGCCAAGCAGCTCATGATATTGTGATGTCTAAATCATTTGATAATGGAATGGTCTGTGCTTCTGAGCAAGCTGTTATCATTGATAAAGAAGTCTACAATGAGTTTCTTGAAGAATTTAAATCTTATCACACTTACTTTGTCAATAAGAAAGAAAAAGCTCTTTTGGAAGATTTCTGTTTTGGTGTGAAAGCCAACAGCAAAAATTGTGCAGGTGCCAAATTAAATCCAGATATTGTTGGTAAATCAGCTGTTTGGATTGCGGAGCAAGCAGGTTTCTCTGTACCAGAAGATACAAATATTTTGGCTGCAGAATGTAAGGAAGTTGGCGAAAAAGAACCGTTGACACGTGAAAAATTATCACCAGTCATCGCTGTTTTGAAATCAGAATCTCGTGAAGATGGCATTAACAAGGCCCGTCAAATGGTTGAATTCCATGGACTTGGTCACTCAGCGGCTATTCATACAGCAGATGAAGAATTGACAAAAGAATTTGGTAAAGCTGTAAAAGCGATTCGTGTGATTTGCAATTCACCTTCTACTTTCGGTGGTATCGGGGACGTTTACAATGCATTTTTACCTTCATTAACATTAGGATGTGGCTCTTATGGACGCAACTCTGTTGGTGACAATGTCAGTGCTGTAAATCTCTTGAATATCAAAAAAGTAGGAAGACGTAATAATAATATGCAATGGTTTAAAGTTCCTTCAAAAACATACTTCGAACGCAATTCAATTCAATATCTACAAAAATGTCGTGATGTGGAGCGTGTCATGATTGTCACAGACCACTCAATGGTTGAATTAGGATTCCTTGACCGCATTATTGAGCAGTTAGAACTTCGTCGCAATAAAGTAACCTATCAAATCTTTGCAGAGGTTGAACCAGATCCAGATATTTCGACCGTAATGAAGGGAACAGATTTGATGCGTACCTTCAAACCGGATACAATTATTGCTTTGGGTGGTGGTTCACCAATGGATGCGGCAAAAGTTATGTGGCTTTTCTATGAACAACCAGAAGTAGACTTCCATGACCTTGTTCAAAAATTCATGGATATTCGTAAACGTGCCTTCAAGTTCCCTCAGCTTGGCAGAAAAACGAAATTTATCGGTATTCCGACAACTTCAGGTACAGGTTCAGAAGTTACTCCATTTGCTGTTATCTCTGATAAAGCTAATAACCGTAAATACCCAATTGCAGACTATTCATTGACACCGACAGTTGCCATTGTTGATCCTGCGCTGGTATTGACTGTTCCAGGATTTATCGCAGCTGATACTGGTATGGACGTATTGACACATGCGACAGAAGCCTATGTTTCTCAAATGGCAAATGACTTTACAGACGGTTTGGCATTGCAAGCGATTAAATTAGTTTTTGAACATCTTGAAAATTCTGTGAAGAATGCTGATTTCCACTCTCGTGAAAAGATGCACAATGCTTCAACTATGGCAGGTATGGCGTTTGCCAATGCTTTCCTTGGAATTTCTCACTCAATGGCTCACAAGATTGGTGCACAATTCCATACAATTCATGGTCGGACAAATGCCATCCTGTTGCCGTATGTTATTCGCTATAATGGTACTCGCCCTGCCAAAGCAGCTACATGGCCTAAGTACAACTACTACCGTGCTGATGAAAAATACCAAGATATTGCTAAATTGCTCGGTCTTCCAGCTTCTACTCCAGAAGAAGCCGTTGAATCATATGCCAAAGCGGTTTACGAACTTGGTGAGCGTGTAGGAATTAAAATGAACTTCCGTGATCAAGGAATTGATGAGAAAGAATGGAAAGAACATTCTCGTGAGTTAGCATTCTTAGCTTATGAAGATCAGTGTTCACCAGCGAATCCTCGTCTTCCAATGGTTGATCATATGCAAGAAATTATTGAAGATGCATATTATGGATACAAAGAACGTCCAGGACGTCGGAAATAAGTTGCTTATCAGTCATGCCTCCCTACAAAAAAGTAGGGAGGTTTTTCAATTGTTGAAGAGTATTTCTTCCGCTTATCGTAGAACAGTACTTCAAATGTGAATCGAAAAAAGTTTTGGCGTTAGAGTGCTATGATATTAAGGTATACAGTTTAAATTTATAAGAAGCTTGTTCTCTTAGATCATTATCAAAAAAATGCAAATAGTAAAAATCCAGATTCATTATATGTTAAGCTTTGTTGACAAATATATGTCAGTATGGTAAACTAATAAAAACAAAAATTTATTTGAGGAGTTTATTATGGCAGTTATTAGTTTAACCCCAGAACAATTACAAGAACAGGCACGTGTCTATCTTTCATCTAAAGAGCAAATTGAACAGGCAATTCAAGCAGTTAATAAGACAAATGGTGAAATTGCTGCACAGTGGAAAGGTCAAGCATTTCAAGCTTATCTTGAACAATACAATCAATTATATGTTCAAGTTCAAAAATTTGAACAACTGCTTGAAAGCATTAACCATCAATTGAATAGTTATGCTCAAACTGTTGCAGAGCGCGACCAACAAGATGCAAAAAGTTTTGGTTTGTAATATATTTGAGGAGCGTCAGGGAAACTTGACGCTTATTTTATTATGAAAAGAAAAAATAAATGGTTTTTAATGATATTGATTTGCCTTTTTTCTACTCCTGTTGTTTTTGCTGATGATGGAGAATTAAAGCTAGATACCGATATTATTACGAACAAATCTCGAAAATCATTTGAAAACAATATAGAATCTCAATATGCTCCTAATTTGTTTTTGAATCGAACATCAAAAGTTGTTGAAAAGAAAAATGAGACTACGACAGAATTGCTTCAAGTAGCTGAAAAGAAAGTTTTTCAAAGTAAAACTAGCTCAATTTATAAGTTAAATACAAAAAAACTGAAGCAAGGATTGTTTTTTAATTATAAAATTGAATCAACATTTTCTATATCAAATCATATAAAAGATAGTCGAAAAGAGGTTGTTGGAAAAATTTTGACAACTGTATTTTTACTGTCAATGGTGATTTTGGGAGTTTTTTTAGGAAGGAAATGGCATGAGATACGAAAAAATCAATCTAACAGTAAAATATAAAGAGAATTATCTAGATATTAGAATTTCTAATTCTCTTACTTGGTTTCGTTTAGAAAAATTGTTATATGAAAATGTTGTGGCAAATTTGAGTTTTCCACTAGATGGACAAATGCATCTACAGGTTAAGGGTAAAAATATTCATATTGAAAAAAGTGATCTTTTGGCATATTATCCGATAGGAAACGGGGATGTTTTGGAGATTATAAGTTGATTGGAAAGGTTTTAGAGAGATGATTGACAAACATGAGTTAATATTTAATAAAAAAGATAAGACTGTCATCGTTCAAATTTCTTCTGCTGGTTATAATAGAGAACGTTTAGCAGTGGTTCGTGAGTATTGTCCAGTTGATATTCAAGAACAAGATGGTGTTTTACATTTAGAGTACATGATTCCAGAATATTTTGATGTTCTCAGTGAGAAAATACAATTGGCGAAAACAGAGTTAGAGCGATTGACGTTAGCTCAAAAAATGACTGCTTTACATATCGGCAAATCCGATTTTAAAATTCCGTATCTTCATCCTGATAATATCATTATATCTGGAGGAGATGTAAAGTTTTTGCATTATGGAATTGAAAAATTGCTTTCTCCATATGTATGGGACGAAACGTTTTATTTAGCTTCTTACAAAGCTTTGATAGCATCTATTTTGGTACCAAAAGTAAATTTTGAATTAGCGATAGATGGTTTAGGAGCAGTTAAGGAGAAAGCAGCACAGGATCTTTTGAAGTTATCTAGCATTGAAGAAATTAATCATTATATTTCTGAAAAGTTTCATGCTCTTTCTGAACAAAGTGCTTCTAAAAATACTTTAGTAAATAAAAATAGGTGGAAAGGACTGTTAATTGGTGTCTCCGTGTTATCAGTCGCAACTCTTGTTTTGGGTTTTACGACCTATCAATCTATGTTTCAAGATGTACCATTAAAATCGGCGGTTATTAGGGCCCAGTCTAACTTTATGAAAAAGGATTATTCTGAAACAGTCAATACTTTAAAAACTTATAATGCAGAATCACTTCCTAAAGAGGCAAGATATGTTTTGGCTGCTAGTTATGTTCATTTGGACAGTTTGAGTGATAAGCAGAAAGAGGCTGTATTAAACACGATTACAGAAGCAACAGATGGAACCATTCTAAATTATTGGATATATCTAGGACGAGGAAAATTTGAAAAAGCTTTGGATTTGGCGCAGAATATAGGAGATAATCAGTTAATTTTGCATGCTTATACAAATCTGTATGAAGCGACAAAAGCTAATGCCAATATGAATGGTTCTGAAAAACAAAAGAAATTGGCTGAATATGAGAAAAAAATTAAAGAACTAGCAGCAGAAGTTGGAGAAACCTCAAAAGAAAATAGTAAGTCTTCTAAGGGAAACGGTCAATAGGATGAAGAAGGAAATACAATATTATCATCAACTGGGTGATCAATTAATCAATACTTATCAAGCGGTGTATATTTTGGTAGTGAAAGGTTCGCAGTTGACCCAAGCTAATCTGTTAGACAATCAAGAGATTGAGATAAACTATCAACAATACAGTGTAAAAAATGGAGCTGCTTATAGAAATGGAGTTCTTCTTGAACAAGGCGAAACCTCGTTTTCGGATGAAACAATTATTTTATTAAATCCAGACAAAGATATTTACACTACTTTCATCTCTTCTCCAAATGAATGGATGTGCAATCATCAAAAGACGGCTGATTTATATTTAGATTCCACCACAGAATTGATTTTTTCCAACGATCAAGTTTATATTGAGTTAAATGGCAATTCTGTTTATTTGAATAGTCAACTTATAGAAAAAAGCGGATTATATCTTTTTAGTGTAGGAGATGTTTTGGTAGTGGACTATTGCTTTATTGAAAAAAGAGCACAGCAATGGAAAATCTCCACTTTGTTTAGAGAGCCTATTTTCAATACCGATAAGATCTTAGTTCAAGATAGAATAGATGAGTTTCCTCCAGACTTTCCAGAATATCGCAGAAGTCCACGAGTGAACCCGGTTATTCATAGCGATAAGATTATTATTAATCAGCCACCTCAACCAGCAAAACCAGCCAAAAATTCCTTATTGAGAGCAATCGTTCCATCTTTAGGAATGTTTGCAATGACTGCTTTGATGAGTGTTTTTTACAAGGGAAATGCTATCATGATGCTTGGGATGGGCGGATTTAGTTTACTGACTGCTGCAATGTCAATGACCCAATATTTTCAAGATAAAAGAGATTTCAAGAATGATGAAATCATGCGAGTTAAGGATTATGAGCATTATCTTTTAGAACGAGTTTCTCAATTAAGCTCATATTACAAGGAAGAAAAGGATATTCTGAATTATCACCAGCCGGATATTCAAACATTAGCTGATATGATTTCACATTATGATTCACGGATCTATGAGCGTTTGGATTATAATGAAGATTTTTTACAAATTTCTCTAGGAAAAGGGGATAAGTTTAGTCAATTGGAATTGCAAACCAATTTTGATGAGCAAAGTAAAGATGCTTCCTCTATATTTGCGAACAACGTGATTAACCAATATAAAACGCAAAAACAGGTCCCTATCACGGTGAATGTTGCACAAGCTACAGTCGGTCTAATTGGAACTTACGAAGTTACTAAGACTGCTGTTTACAATATTCTGTTACAGTTAGCTACTTTTCATAGTTATCTGGATGTCAATTTCATCAACCTTGTGCCAGAAGCACATTATAAAGACGATTGGAATGAATGGCGTTTTTTGCCTCATTTCAAAATGCAAGAACGAAACATTCGTGGATTTGTACATGATGCAAGAAGTCGAGATGCTGTTTTAAATTCTTTCTATCGTATTATACAAAAACGTTCACAGATTAAAAGAGAGATGGGAGACAAGGATGCTCGCTTTAAGCCACACTATGTGTTGACCATTTTTGATGATTCTCATCTTTTGGGACATAGTTTGAATGAATATCTTGCTAAAGATTTAACAGATATTGGAGTAACAGTTATATGGGTCAAAGAAGCTCGGCGATTATTGCCTGAAACAGTTACAACCTTAGTTGAGTATAAAAATCAAAATGCTGGGCAGATTGTTAATGATGCAGGAAGTTATAGCGCTCAAACGTTTGTACCGTATCCGGCTTTATCTACTTATGAAACTTCAGTTCGTACTTTGGCGAATTTAAAGCATGTCGAAATCGAAAAAAATACCATTCCAAAATCTGTTACGTTTTTAGAATTGTATCAAGTAAAACAAGTAGAGGAGCTTAACCTAGCGACTAATTGGAATCAAGCGGATACTTCAAAAACCTTAGCAGTTCCTATAGGTCTTCGCGGGAAAGATGATGTTGTTGAACTCAATCTACATGAACGAGCTCACGGGCCGCATGGCTTGGTAGCAGGTACAACGGGATCTGGTAAATCAGAGATTTTACAATCTTATATATTGTCTTTGGCTGTGCACTTTAGTCCAGAAGATGTGGGATTCTTGACAATTGATTTCAAGGGTGGAGGTATGGCAAATCTATTTAAAGATTTACCGCATATGCTTGGTTCCATTACAAATTTGGATGGTGCTTCCAGTGCGCGTGCTTTAGCTTCCATAAAAGCAGAGTTGCATAAACGCCAGCGACTGTTTAATCAATTTGAAGTCAATCATATCAATGGTTATACCAAACTTTACAAAGAAGGAAAAACTGTCTCAGATAAAACGGGGTACCCAACAAAACCATTACCGCACCTTTTCCTTATCAGCGATGAGTTTGCTGAGTTGAAAGAAAATGAACCAGAATTTATGACAGAGCTTGTCTCTATTGCACGTATTGGGCGTTCGTTAGGTGTTCATTTAATCCTTGCAACCCAAAAACCTTCTGGGGTTGTTAATGATCAAATTTGGTCAAACTCTCGATTTAAACTAGCACTTAAAGTCTCAGATGTAGCGGATTCAAATGAGATCATTAAAACACCTGATGCTGCAAGCATTACGGAACCAGGACGAGCGTATCTCCAAGTTGGCAATAATGAGATTTACGAATTGTTCCAATCAGCTTGGAGTGGGGCTATCTATGCACCTAGAACAATTGGGAAAGTTAAAAAAGTTGATGAACGAATTTGGCTCATTAATGATCTAGGGCAATATGAGTTGTTGTCAGGCGATTTATCACAAGAAGAAGGCTACGATGTGAGCCAAATAGCAGAAGTGACAGAATTGGAAGCAATTATTAATTATATTGCCGCATTCACCAAAACAGCAGATGTTGTCATGCCAGATCGCCCTTGGTTAGAGCCCTTAAGAAAGCATGTCGTTTCACCATCGTTAGAAGTAAATTGGACAGATAATAAAACGTTATCGGTTCCTTTTGCAGAAATGGATATCCCTGCTAAACAAAAGCAAGTTAATTTTGATTTTAATTTAGAAGAACTAGGGCATACGGTCTTCTATGGTTCACCGGGATACGGTAAATCCGTAGCGTTACAAACGTTGGTCATGAATCTTGCTAGAGCTAATACCCCTGAGCAGGTACAGTTTAGCCTCTTTGATTTTGGGACAAATGGTCTTTTACCACTTAAAAATCTTCCCCATGTTGTCGATTTAACGCGATTAGATGAAGAAGAAAAATTAGTGAAATTTTTGAAGCGGATTGAACAAGAATTGAAAGAAAGAAAAGAGAAATTTGCTGATTATAACGTTGCTAGTCTAGCGCAATACGAGCAAAAATCTGGGGAAAAACTACCGATTTCTCTAACAATTTTTGACGGATTTGATTCGCTGAAAGATCATCCTTTAGAAGAGACAATTGAAGCCCTGATCAATCGAATTTTACGTGAGGGTTCAAGCTTAGGATTTTATGTGATTTTAACAGCTCTGCGTTCAAATAGTTTGAAAATTAGTATGTCTAGCAATATTTCTTCGCGCATTGTCCTCTTTATGGTTGATGAAAGTGCTGCTAATGAAATTATAGGACGTGAAGCTCTGATTCAACAAGAAATTCTTGGTAGAGGTCAAATTAAGGAAGATGCTGTCCACGCTATTCAGATTTATTTGCCAACTGATGGCAATACAGATATTGAACGCTTGACTCATCTAGAATCAGAAATTAAAGTCATTTCCCAAATGTGGACAGGCAAACGACCTGCGCCAATTCCTATGTTACTGAGAGAAATTACTTTGTCAGATTTTAGTAACAATCCTCAAATTATCCAAATGTGGAAAAATAATCAAGTACCAATTGGATTTGATAAAGAGTCAACTACCCCAATGGGATTTATTCCTCAAAAAGATGGTTATTTTGAATTTTTGTACGAAACTATTCAACAACAAGAGTATGGAGAAAATGCAATACTTCTTGGATTACAAAATCAATCTGCTATAGCTGAGAAAGTTCTATTAAATACAGGTAATGCTTATAGGAAGTCAGTAGAGATGTTTGATAGAATTATAGAATCAGATGTTATCGCTGAATTTTTTAATGACATACAAGGGGAGATAGAAGGTCGCCAAAAAGGAAAAGAAGCGACACCTATGTATATCTTTGTCCATGAAGCTCATCTGCTTAGTAATCTACTGAACTTAAAGATAACAGAGAATTTATTTAAGAGACTTCTTATGCAAGCTGGATCTGTGAACATTCACTTTATTTTCTCTGGTGAACAGAAGAAAATAGGAGAGGGCTATTTGGATGTTGACAAAGTCTTGAAAGTTAATATTCCAGCAGGTTGTGTCGGAACTCGTTTTCAAGATCAATCCATTGCTAAAGTACAAACTAGCTTTAAAGAAAGTGTTGTAGAAGAAGATGAGTGTAATTTCTTTGTAGGGCGAAAGGGTTATCGTTTGAGAATGATTATAGCAGATTAGATTTTTACCTATAGTCTAAATATCATTTTTAGTATATAATACTATTTAAGTGAAAAAGTAGATAAAAGGAGTAGATTATGGCTTATGATTATAGTGTAGAGATAGCTTCTTTGCAAAGACAAATAACAGATATGTCAAACCAAAGAGCAGAGATATTGCAAAAAATAAATACACTACAGACTGGACGTAAAGTTATTAATAAAAGTTTAACAACAGTTGAGAAAAATGCTCAAGACCTACCTAGTGTCAAAAACCAAGCTACTGAAAATTTTATTGGTACTAGAAGGGAGCATTTTAATGCAAAGGTTGATGGACTTACAACTGCTGTAAAGTCTTGGGTGAGCAAAACTAATGGGAATCTGACAACCATTGATCAGAAGATTTCTTCTCTCAAAGCAGCAGCGGCTAATTTGAATATTGGAATGAGTTATGCTAATAAGTCATTATCAGAATATTATTATCTGCAATCGGTTTCTAAAGATAAATAAGGAGATTGTATTATGGGAAAAATAAAATTGGATTCAAGCTCGTGGTCTCTAGAAGTATTCAATTATTCAAGTACGGTAGATCTCATTGGGAAATTGCAGGCGATGAGTTTGAAAGATACGGATTTGCAACCCTTTAAAAAGTTAAATAAGACCATTGGCGACTTTAATACATCTGTCAATAGATTTAAAGACTATACAAGTAACCAATCAAAAAATATGCAAATGGCTGCTCATAATAAAATGGCTGATGATGCAGCAGGTGCAAAAAGTTTTAGTGGCAAAGGAAAGAAAAAATGAATCTTCAGCAACAACTTTGGGACCAGTATTTTACAGAGGAGTACCTTGGCTTTGAACTAACACCCTTGCTTGGGCAGATTGCAGCTACAATCGGTTATAAATCTCAATTATTTAAGGAGTTAATCTATTGTTTGGCAGATAAAAGGGAGAATTATCATTACAGTCCGACAATTGGCGCGAATTTGGATTTTCAATTTACTGCTCAGACCGTGACACTTACAAGATTGGATGAGAGCCAGATTTTATCTAAAAAAGATTTTTTAAGATTATTAGTGTTAATTGATAAAGTTTATGGAGAGATCTTGCCCTTAGGAAGTGTCATCCAGCTTGATAAATCGCGATTGCCAGACAAATCTATGTTACCGACAGAAGACACGTTGATTTATGCTATGATTACTGGTCAAAGAGTTTGTATAAATCATCAATTTTATTTGGATTATACTGGGATTTTCTGGCCCAACGGTTTAATGGAAAAGCAAGAACCGCTTGCCATTAGCAACATTATGATAGAGACAGTCCTTTTTCGGGGACTAGAGGATAATCCACTGGAAGATCAATTTATCTTAGGGATTCGCAGGAAGCTGCTGTCTCTAGATCTTGACTCTTTCTATTTTCAACAGTATTTAGCTAAGGGAGATTAACATGAAAGTCAAGAAATCGGAATTAGTAGTTGCACGTGAGAAACTATACAGTAGTCAAGAGCTTCTGAAAGAACAGTTGACGGCAGCTCGTAGTAAGGTTCAAGATTTACTTTCAAGCCCCCATTTCAGCTCCAAGACCAAAGACGCCATCAATGCCGAACTGACACATTACAGCCTCCCACTGATTCAAAGCTATACAGACTATGTCACCGCTATTTACAATGAGATGGATCGCTTGATTCAGCGCTTTCAGGAGGTGGTTGAGGAGACCAGTGAACAGGCAGTGATTGATACAGCTACATTCCCTGATTTGGAAAAAAGCCTGAAAGACCCAACAGAAAAAATTCTGGCGGAGATAGATCGGCAGAGTTTAGCGGCAGCTTATGCTAGTATTTCCTCTATTGTTTCTATAAGTTCTCCTTCATCTGGTGAGATTCGCTCTGCATTAGGAGCGGCGCGTTCTTCACTTTCCACTACCCAAAGCAAGATGGAAAGCTTTAATAGTGAATCATTGAATAAAGGAATTGGAGACATTGAAACTAGTGTGTCTGGTGCGTTAAAGAAGGTAGGGAAGACTTTAGACTATAAGGAGCCCTATTTACATCCTTGTGCCTTAGCGATTTATCAGGATAGGGGGTTTGAGAAAGAGAGTTTCCGCAATCATCAGACGGTACATGATGAACTGGTTCAGACATTGAAGTATTACCATCCGACGATGGTGTTTGATACTAGTCAGATGACGAATGAAGATTTGCAAAGCTTGGGGCATGCTATTGCGGTTGCTTCTTATGGGAATAAGGGGCAGACGCCAGCAGCGTTGAAGCGCTTTTTGGAAGGCCATAGTTCGAGCTTTGAGAAGGAAGTGAAGCTTTATGATGATGGGAAGCAATATTTAAAGAGTAAGGTTTCACTGAAGGTTTCTGGTTCGGGTAAGGTCCAAGCATCTTTTGTCAATGGTCAGCTAAGCAGTATAGGTATAGGGCCGCATAGTTTTACGAAGGAACAGCAGTACCAGTATAGTAGAGGACAAGAGAGGGGCGGTTTTACAAGTGGAACGAATGTGAACTTGGGGCTGCAGAGTCTTGGTTTAGCTGCTTCTTTTGGGTACGGGAATACAAGTGTTTCAGTAGGTATGAAGAGCGAGAATCCCTATAAAGTAGCATATGCTCAGTACACAACTAAAACAGTTGCACCGAATATTTCCACGACTAGTGTAGTAGAAATAGGGAAACGCCATCAGGATAATATTGGGAATGGTATGCGAGCTACAGGAGAGTTTGCCAGAAATGTTTATCAAGGTGCGGTGGATAATGC
>ERZ773083.2379-NODE-2379-length-11706-cov-15.608789_pt1 | contig 11706 bp, 8 predicted proteins | sample MGYA00511465_ERZ773083 | MGnify/ENA primary metagenome ERZ773083 (study PRJEB29015, sample SAMEA2738001) | human oral metagenome | biome: human oral; feature: human-associated habitat; material: dental | place: China | collected 2060 ... | reverse complement strand
ATCTTCAAGTATCAACTGATGAAGTTTATGGAAGTTTATCAAAAGATTATAATGAGCCAATAGAACTTGTAATTGATGATGAAGCTGTAAAAAAAGTAGTTAAGAATAGAAAAAATTTAAAAACTTATGGAGATAATTTCTTCACAGAAGAAAGTCCAGCAGATCCAAGAAGTCCTTATTCAGCTTCTAAAACAGGAGCAGACCATATAGTAATAGCTTATGGAGAAACATATAAGTTACCAATTAATATAACAAGATGTTCAAATAATTATGGACCATATCATTTTCCAGAAAAGTTAATACCTTTGATGATAAAAAATATTTTAGAAGGTAAAAAAATTCCAGTATATGGAAAAGGTGATAATGTAAGAGATTGGTTATATGTTGAAGATCACTGTAAGGGGATAGATTTAGTTTTAAGAGAAGCAAAAGTCGGAGAAATATATAATATAGGTGGATTCAACGAAGAAAAAAATATAAATATTGTTAAATTTGTGATTGATATATTAAAAGAAGAACTTACAAATAATGATGAATATAAGAAAGTTTTAAAAACAGATATATCTAATATTAACTATGAGTTAATAACTTATGTTCAAGATAGACTAGGGCATGATATGAGATATGCAATAGATCCATCTAAAATAGTAAAAGATTTAGGTTGGTATCCAGAAACAGACTTTGGAACTGGAATAAGAAAAACTATTAAATGGTATTTAGAAAATCAAGAATGGGTTAATGAAGTAGTTTCAGGTGACTATCAAAAATACTATGATAGAATGTATGGGAATAGATAAAATAAATGTTATAGCTATAAAAAATTAATAAGGATTAATTTCTATAATTAGTAGTAAATTAATTCTTATTATTTTATAAATAATATTTAGTAAGAAACTTTAGAATATAATTTTTATAAAATTAAAAAAATATAGATTCAAAAAGCATTTTTTAATAAATCTTTTTACATTTTTTTAATATTTCTTCATACTTTTCTATTAATTTTTTTCTATTATTATCATTTGCTATTAATCTACTTATATCTAAGTATACTTCTCTATATTCTTTATATCTATTTTGTTCTTCTGTATCAGGAAAAAGTCTTGAAAAAGTTAAAACATTCATTAATTCATCATAAAATCTCCAATATAAATCAATAGGAGTTTTTTCATTAATTTCTTTTTTTAATAGTCTATTATTAGCCGTATAGTTTCTAAAAGTATATTTATCTTTTTCTAAGTTTTTTGAAGTAATAAAACCTATAATTTCACCAGTATAAAAAAGTATACTATTGTCATTTGGATAAGCAGTTAATAAAGATGCACTTAAAAAATTATTAAAAATCATAAACTGTTCAAAATAATATAATTTTAAAATATTATTATTTTCTTTTTCAAAGATTTCTTTCTTTTCATTTTTAAAAATTGTAATTTTATCCATTAATCTTGCTTTTTCATCACAAAATCCTATAGTTTTATCTAAATTTAACTTTAATTCTAATTGTAAATTATATAAATCAATTAAAATATTATCATCTTCTTCAATAATTTTATCAATGTAAATTTTAAAAAGAGTTTCATTAATTTCTTTAAAATTATATATTTCTTGCCTATTAAGAAATCTAATATGATATGTATAAGTCTTAATTATATTCTCTCTACTATTTTCTAATTCTTTTAGATTAAAATCTATAATTCGTTCAACATATTTTTTAAAATTTTTATACTTTTGTTCTTCTTTTATTTCTTTATCTTTTTTCTCATTACTGACTTGCCACCAGATGCCCCATAATGCTATTATTGAACCAATATAGCCACCAGAAAAACTAATCCAATCTCCTTTTATCCCAATTTCTTTTCCAGGAATTATTAAATAGTATAATTTTAAAACTCCTATAAAGATAACTGGAATTAATAAAATAATTATTAAAATTTTAAAGAATTTTTTCATAACTTAATTTCCTCTCCAATTCTATTCATCCATTTCCATTCTATAGGGCTATATTTTTCCCAGTTTGATAAGAATTCTAAAAAATACTTCTTTTTATCTGAATTATAGGTTTTTAAAAGAGAATCATTTAATTTAGATATAATGTCATATAAAGATTTATGAGAATACTTTTCTCTAAAGGCATCAAAAATAGAATTTTCCAAAAATTTAAATAGTAACTCATCTTTTATTATTTCAAGAACAGAAGGAATGTCATTTAATTTATCTTCTTCTAAATTATTGATTGTTAGATTTAATAAAATAATTTCCTGTACTAATGAATTAGCATCTAAAATAATTTCAAACTCATTAGAGTAGTAAAGATTTATACAAAAGTTTGTTAATTTTAATAAAGTTTCTTTCCACTTTTTTTGATTTTTTTGGTTAAAATAAATAGAATAATTTATAGTATTTAAAAATAAATCAAAAAGTTCACTAGAATAGTGTATGTTATTGAAAAGTCCATCTTTTAATTTACCAAAATTTATAAGATTATTTACATGAGAAATAAATTTTTTTAAAATACAATTGTATATTTTATCTGGAATTTTAAAATCTTTTTTATCATGAATTATAAAATATATAAATAAAGCTAATTCTTCTCCATATTGAATTTCATTTATAAAATCGTTCTTTTTTAACAAAGTATCTTCTAGAATTTCTTGAAACATTTTACATAATATTGCATTATTTTGAATTCTATAGATATTTTTAAAAGTTTTATTAAAAAAATATTTGATAGTTTTTATTTTTTCTACATTCTTCATTATACTTTCTTTAATTAGAAAAAGTTGTTTCTCATTTAAATCAGAATTTTCAGTTAATGATGAAAAATATAAAATATTATATTCAAATTTTTCTTTATTATTTAGATGTAGATTTGCTTTTGTCAAATAAGTTTTGGGATTTATTAAACCAGAGATTGTAAGAGCGTAGAAATACTTTAATTCTAGTTTATATACTTCTGGAAATATTTCCTCATTATAAAAATTGTCAAATAAATAAAAAATAGATTCTCCTAGAAAATTACTATAATAAGAAGAGAAAAAATCGTATATTTCAAAAATATTATTAGATTTTAATTCTGGAAAAAGATTTGAGTTATTTATTTTTCGTATAAGATTTTTTAATAGTTCTCTTTTTTTCTCTTTTCCAATATTTTCAAAAAATAATTTAATGATTTCATTTTTTTTCTCATAATATAAATCTAAACAACTAAAAAAATAAAAGAATTTAAATACCTCTTCTTCATTTTCATATTCTTTTTCTTGAATAAAAAACTCGAGAAATCCTATAAAGTTAATAAGAACTTCTTCTTTTGTTACTCTAATATAACATTTTTTTAAATTATTATTCCAGTTTCTAAATTCTAAATTTTCAAAATTATACTTATTTAAAGATTCTAAATCTCCAAAATTTGAATCTTTAAAATTTATAATGAAATTTTCTAGATCTTTTTTAAATTCTTTATCTATTATATTATTCAAAATTAACTCTTTCTCCTTTCAACATTTTTACATGGATAGTGTATATTTTTGCTTTTTGAATTTCGTCTTGAACTTCTACTATTCCTAAAACTTTTTTCCAACTATTTATACTAGTTCCAGTATAAAATATTCTTATTTTTTCTTTTATTTCACTATAACCTTTATTTAAGTCTACTTTTAAAATACATCTATCATGAAGGTAGGAATCAGATAAAATAAATTCTATATTTAAATCTGAGTTTATTTTTTTTAATCCTTCAATTAAAGAACGATATGAAACCTTATATTCCTCTTTAAAGTTTTTATCAAAGTTTTTCTTGGAACTTATTATATAAATATTTTTAATTTTATATTCAGTCATAGCTAGGGTCAAAGCGTTAATAAATATTTTATAATCAGAAACATGAAGTTCTCCTAAAAAATAGGGATCACATATTAATATATTTGGAGAACATATGTTTAAAATATTTTTTATATAGTTAGTAGTATCATTAATATAATTTTCAAACTTATTATGACTACTATAACTATTTTTAAAAAAGAATTTATCTTTCTCAATTTCTATATTATTTTCCATTAAATCATTATCTTTTAATTTTTCTTTTGAAAAACTAATTTCTTGACCACCTATTAATTCTACAGTAGTATCAAGAATATTAAAATCTATTTTAAAATTCTTAATTAAAGAATAATTTTCTCTATGAAGTTCTTTTTCTTTATGGAAATAAATTAATTCAGCATTAAAAATATTATCAGAAAATTTTATTGAATATTCACCAGTTTTGTTATCTATAATAGCTTTTATTTCCTTGTTATCTTTTTTATTTTTTAAAATTATTGAAATATCATTTATATCTAATTCATCCATTTGAATATAACCTTTTAGCTCTCTAACTTCATCTTTTACCTTAGATTCTATTCCTTTAAAGATATTTTTAAAAAGTAGTTCTTTGTAAACAATAACATTATTATTTAGTATATATTTATCTAAAGAAGAAGGTTTTATATAAAAAAGAGGAAATATCTTTTTAGAATAGTATTCTTTTAGGTTTATCTTTATCACTTTATCAATCTCTCCCCTTATTAAATAAAAATCAATTTTATCAAAAAAATTATTAGCACTACAATTATAACTGTGAATTTTATAATATTGTAAAGATTTGACACTTTTTATTTCTTCCTTATTTTTTTTAGTATTTTTAGGAATTTTAAATAAAATATCATTAATTTTTATTTCTTTATTTTCATATAAGCTCTCTATATTTTTTTTTATCCTTTCTTTTAAATCTACAAAAAAATATTGTTTGTATATAACATTATCTTTTTTTAAAACTTCTACTCCATTAGAAATAATTTCCATTTCTTTTTTAGGAGTTATTGTATATTCGTCAATAGCTAGTAAAAAAATAATTCTTTCATATTCTTCATTTTCTTTTTTAGCTGAAAAAATAAAACAAGTTGTATTTTTATCAGCATATATATTTCCCATAATCCACCTCATTATTTAACAAAAAATATATTTAAATATGTACTTTATTATAACATAATTATAAATTTTATAAAAAAATATTTTATAATTATTCAAAAATATTAAATAATAAATATTTTTATATAAAATAAAACTTGAATTAGTATTTAAAATATAATACAATATAGAAAATATATGATTTCTAAAAAAGTTAGGAGAGAATAGCATGGGAAAGAAGAAGTATAATGGATTTTATTTTATAGAAGATGGAAAAGTACATCCAGATTCAGATTATTGGGATTTATATAATAAAAATAAAAATGAAGCAACAAAAAAATTTGATGGGAAAATGAATTGTGATTTATGTTTTATGGCTCCACTTACAGTAGCAAAAGGAAGAAAACTAAAATATTTTAGAGTAAACCAATCAGATATTAGTAAACATTTAAAAAATTGTCCATATTTACTAGATGAAGCAACAAAAAATGAAGTGAAAGAATTCTGTGAAAGTGCAACAGATGAAGATATAAAGAATAGATTAACTATATGTATGAATAAAATGTTAAAGAAAAAAATTGAAGAAACTAAGAATAATGAATCAACTGTTAAAGAAGACAATAATGAATTTAAAGCATTTATTATTGAAAATATGAAAAGAAAGAGAAAATATTTACCAACTATTAGTCTATATTCTCAAGATATAAGAGAAGAATTAGATAAATTAAAAATATATTATGGAAAATGTAAAGTCTATTATAATTATAGAACTTATATAGATAAAAATGATAAGAATAAAGAAATAAAAAGATATTATTTACAAATTTTAAATAATAAGACAAATAAACTAATTTGTAGCTTATCAGTTAGTTCTACAGTATTTGATTATTTAAAGATAAGTTTGCCTGATAAAAGGGAAAATTCTAAATTATATTATTTATGCTTTTTTGCTGAATTTTATATTAAAGAGGAATATTTAAATGCTATTTTAAAAGATTCTAGAATGATATTATTTGAAGAAATAGAAAATAATTGATAAGAGGTGAAAAAATGGTTTTAAAGAAAATAGTAGTAGAAAATTTTCGTTTATTAAAAGATTTTAAGTTAGAGCTTAAAGATGAGTTATCTTTAATTATAGGGAAAAATAATTGTGGAAAGACATCAGTTCTTGTCATTTTAGATAAAATGTTGAATTCATCTGAAATTGCATGGGAAGATGTAAACTTAGTGAAACAAAAAGAGCTATACAATGAAATAAATGAATTTAATGGGACTCTTCAAGAAGGTGACAAGTATCTTGAAGCAATAAAACTTCAATTGTATATTGAATATAATGATATTGATTCTTATGAAAATATTCAAAATTTTATAATGGATTTAGATCCAGAAAATAATATTATTCTTTTAGAATTTATTTTATTAATAGAAATAAAAAATATTTTAGAGTTAAAAGATATAATAAAAGAAAGAGAAATAAAAGATTTTTCAACTTTTTCAAGATATATGAGTAAAAATTTTACAAAATATTTTAAAATAAAAAAGTATTCCAGAGGTTATGATAAGGGAAATAAAAAATTAATCCCAGATATGAAAGAAGAAATAGATAGTAAAAATATACAAAAAGTGATCAAAGTTATGGGAATAAGAGCTGATAGAGCAGTTTCTAATGATGAAAGAAATCATGCTTTATCAACTCTAACAAGTAGATATTATGACACTTACAGAAAAAATATAAAAGATGAAAGTAATTCGATATTTCAAGAGCTTGAAGTAGAGTTAGAAAAGGCAGATAAGGCACTATATAAAATTTATAATGGAGAAAAAACAAATAACAAGAAAGGTTCAGAAGGGATATTTAAGGGTATTATAGATGTTGTAAAAACTTATGGTGGATCTGATAATAAAATTAATATTTCAATAGAATCTTCAATATCTGAAAAGAATTTATTAACCGACAACACTAGTTTATATTATAAACATGGTGATGGGGATAGTTCTTCACTTCCAGAAACTTATAATGGATTAGGATATTTGAATTTAATAGGGATATTATTTGAGATTGAAACTAAGCTTCAAGAATTGTATGAACAGCCTGCTGACATAAATATTTTATATATAGAAGAACCAGAAGCTCATACACATCCACAACTTCAATATATATTTATAAGAAATATTAAAAATCACATTAATAGCCATAGAGATAAGTTGAAGAATAAGAAGAATAAATATCTTCAAATAATAATCACATCACATTCATCACATATTGTTTCTGAATGTGATTTTGATGATATTATTTATCTAAAAAGAATAGAAAATAATATTTTGGCTAAGAATTTTAATTCTTTAAAAAAAGAGTATGATGGTGACAAACAAAGAGGATTTAAATTTGTAAAGCAATATTTGACATTGAATAGAAGTGAATTATTTTTTGCAGATAAAGTTATTTGTATTGAAGGAGATACAGAACGTATATTAATGCCAGCAATGATGTATAAAGTTGATAAAATGCAAAGTTCAAAAAACAAATCAACTATTCCATTATTGTCACAAAATATTTCTGTAATTGAGGTAGGAGCATATTCCCATGTTTTTATACCATTATTTGTATTTCTAGGAATTAAAGCTTTAATTATTACAGATATAGATTCTGCCACAAAAAATAATAATGGTAAATATGAAAAATCTCATCCAGATAAGGCAACTCATACAAGTAATGCCTCTATAAGAGAATTTTTTAAAGATAGTGGATTAGATAATGGAAAAAATCAATTTAAAGAGCTTATAGAAAAGAAAGATGAAGATAAAATAAAAGACAAGATAAGGATTGCTTATCAAATTCCTGAAATTGAAGAAAATTATCAAGCTAGCAGTTTTGAGGATGCCTTTATATCACTAAATAAAGATTTTATTTTAAAAAATAAAGATAATCTTAATGACTATGGAGCATTAAAAAAATTTGATGAAAGTGAAATAAATGAAAATTTTTATGAATTTTCTCTAAATAAAATTGAAAAAAAGTCAGCATTTGCTTCTGGTTTATTATATTTTGATGAAGAAGATGATATGGCATGGAAAGTTCCTCATTATATAAAGGAGGGCTTATTATGGATACAAGAATTTTAGAAGATGAAGTAAAAACAGCTTTACAATGTATAGAAAAAGGAGAGAATTTTATATTAGAAGGTGGTGCTGGAAGTGGGAAAACATATTCTCTGATTTCATTAATAGAAACTTTAATTATAAAATCACCTAAAATTAGGATTGTATGTATTACATATACAAATAATGCAGTTGCAGAAATTAAATCAAGAATTGATAATGAAAATCTTTGGGTTTCAACAATTCATGAGTTTATTTGGTATATAATTAAAAAATATCAAAAAGAAATAAAAAATGAGTTAGTGCTTCTTATTAATGATGAAATAATTAAAGAATTTAAAAAGCCAAAAGACTTAGAAAATAATTTAATTACAATAGATTATTTTAATAATATAGATGTTGAATATGATGAATATTATTCTATGAATCCGAATGCTGAAAATAAGATTAAAATTAGCCATGATCATATTTTAATTTTGGCTGAAAAAATGTTTGATAAGTATAAAAAGCTATCAGATATTTTGAAAGATATAGCTAATTGTATTTTTGTTGATGAGTATCAAGATACAAGCCCATATATAGCTAAAATTTTATTAGAACATCTTAAAAAAAGTAAAAAGAAAAATGTTATAGGATTTTTTGGGGATTCAATGCAATTAATATATGATGAAGGAGTAGGAGATTTAAATAAATATAAGTTAAAAAAAATAGTAAAGAAACAAAATCGTAGAAATCCAAGAATAGTTATAGAAATAGCTAATAAATTTAGAAATGATAAAATAACACAAATTCCTTCTAAGGATAAGAATGCTCCTAATATGGACGAAAATGGAGTTATTATTGAGGGTAATATTAAATTTATATATGGAAAAGAGCAAGAGGATATAAATTTTCTTAAAAATAAAGCTCTTTTTAAGCCATGGAATTTTTTAAATGGTGAACAAACTAAGGAATTAAGACTAACACATAAATATAATGCTGAAATGGCTGGATTTAAAAAATTATATGATTTATACAATGATGATTTAATAATTAAATTAATTGATAATATTCAAAAAAACATTGATAATAATGAAAATAAAGAAAGTGTATTAAATGAATTAGTACTAGAATTAAGACCAATTTATAATAAAAAAGATTTATTTGAAGAAATTACTGGTAATGAAATATATAACTTAATTTACCAAGATATAAAAAATTTATTATGGAAAAATGTATTAGAAAAATGTAAAATTAGTAAGGAATCATTGATGTCTTATAAATTTAATGGAATAAATGGAAGATACGAGACTAATTCACACAGAGATAAAATTTTGAAAAAATTAGATGTTTTAAATGAATTAATAGAATTGTATGAATCTAAAAAATTTAATGAATTTTTAAAGAAAACAAATTTTTCTATTCAAAATAAAAATGATAAAAGTAAACTAAAAGAAATAATGAATTTTTTTATGCTTGAAGATAGAAAAACAATAGAAGAAGTTTTAGATTTCTCAAAAAAACAAGGTTTGATAAGAGAAGATGTGGACTTTGATAACTATATTAGTGCGAAAGGTTTTTATTTATGGGAAAGAATAAAAAAAATATCTTTTAAGGAATACAGAAACAGTATCCTTTATTTGAAAGAATTTTCACCAATTTCAACTCAGCATAGTATTAAAGGAAGTGAATTTGATAATGTACTTGTTGTGCTAGAATCAAATTGGAATAAATATGATTTTAAAACACTATTTGGAAAAGGTTCAAAAAATGAAAATGTTAAAAAACGAACAAGAAAATTATTTTATGTTTGCATGACAAGAGCAAAAAAGAATTTAGTAATATATATGCCTACTGAAGATTTAGAAATAATAAATTCAGCAAAAGATTATTTTGGAGAAGAAAATGTACTTTCAATAGATTCAATGTTATGAATGCACTATAAATTATTTATTAGATGATGTTGATAGAAGTTAAATTTTTGTTAACCTCATCTTTTTATTTTAAATAGGATATCCAACAACTTGTATAAAAATTATTAATACGATATAATTATATCAAAGCTTGATATTGAAATATAATAAAATAATGACAAGAGGAGCAGCAAGATGGATAAAGATTTCATAGAAAATAATAATCTTGAAAAAATATTAAAAAATTATTTAAAACAAGAGAATATGACAATAAATACCCTTTCAAAAGAGAGTAAAATAAAAATAGAAACTATAAAAAAAATATTAGAAAATAATTATAATAGACCTCATAAATCTACATTAGAAAAAATATATAATTTGAGTAAATTAAATTTAGATGATAAAGAATATATAAAAAATTTAATAGAAAAAAAGGATGAAAAAAAATCAAAGGCTTTTGATGAAAATATAAGAAAATATGAGAATTTACTTAATAAAATTGATTCTTTAATAGAGGAGAATGAAATTTTAAAAGAAAAAGTAAAAGTATTTGATTTAAGTAAAAAGGAAAATGATGACTATTTTACTAGAAGAAAAATAGGAGCTTTTGATAATGATTTACAAAGTAATAGCCTTTTAATAACTAAAATTTGGGATTTTAATAAAAATATTTTGAAAGAATGGGCAGATGTAAAACTTTTACTTGATATTAATGATAGAACAAAAACTCAAAAAATGAAAAAAGGTTTAAAAAGCATAGCAAAAGATTTTAAGAAAATTGCTGAGTATTTGGAAGATATATGCTTTGATTCTTCTGAAATAAAAGAAGATGAAGTAATAATTATGAATGAAAAAAATGTGAAGAAGGAGTGAGCATAGTGGAAGTAGATTATAGTATAGTACTTAAAAATCTTTCAGATGTATTGGATTTTAGTGGAGTTTTAGCTTTATCTAAAGTTCAAAATATTTCTGTTTCAGATGTAATAAAGAAAGGAATATTAACAAATATTGCACAAGAAACTTTACCTAACTATAAAAATTATGAGTATATTATTTCAGGAATAACACAGGCAAGAATGATGAAAGGTGTTCATAGTGATAGAAATTATGTTCCAAGTCAAATTGAAAAATTATTAGATTTATATGAATTAGAAGAAATAAATAAAGATTTATTAGAGATGTCAGCAAATTTGGTAATATCTACTTTTGACTCTGTTTTAGAAAATTCAAGTAAAAAGGTAAAAGAAAAATATAAAAGTGTTATAGATGATGTAGAATTTTTATATATAAATTTAAAATTAGCAGTTAAAATTATAGCTGAAGAATTAAGAAAACAGGATATTGAATTAAATAATATAACATTACAGTATGTAACAGATGCTTTGAAAAATGAAAAAACAAATATAGCTCAAGAGTTTATAAATGCTTATATCTATGGAAATGAAAATGCAGTTATAGAGGCTAAAAATAATTATCATAATAAAATGGAACAAATGTTAAATAGTTACTATGAAAACTTAACATATAATCATGAGCATGCTAGCTTAGTTGGAGAAGAAAATCAAATAGTAAAAGTTTTGGGAAAAAATTTTTTAGATAGCATGACATCCATATTACTTGTTGATGTAAGAGAAACAATAAAACAAAAGCATTTTATAGCTTGAATTTAAAAAAGGGGGATTTATGATAGTTTTAAACTTAGAAATAGATAATCTATTTGGTTTTGAAGATTTTAAAATAAATTTTTCATATCCTAAAAAAGTTGAAAATTCAAGTA
>ERZ773083.2377-NODE-2377-length-11717-cov-12.253130_pt1 | contig 11717 bp, 9 predicted proteins | sample MGYA00511465_ERZ773083 | MGnify/ENA primary metagenome ERZ773083 (study PRJEB29015, sample SAMEA2738001) | human oral metagenome | biome: human oral; feature: human-associated habitat; material: dental | place: China | collected 2060 ... | reverse complement strand
TAGACGCTCGAGTCAACGGAATTCAGCTCTTTAATATTCGAGGTAAAAATGCTCGCTTACCTGAAAATGTACCTATTCTGCGTTTTTCAGAAGAAATACCTGATTTGGGAAATAGTAGATCAGTTGTGGTCTATGACGTCCCCAATCAACTAGAACAACTAAAAATGATTATTCAACAAGGACATTTTGAAGCCATTTACTTTAAAAATGAGATTGCTCACCCCTATTATCTGACAGGTTTTGGAACGAGAGCCCAATTTGCCAAACTCTATAAAACGATTTATCAGTTTCCGGAGTTTGATATACGTTATAAACTAAAAAAGTTGGCTGCTTATCTCAACATTGATTCAATTCTACTCATAAAGATGATTCAAATTTTTGAAGAACTGGGTTTTGTAACGGTTCAAGATGGAGTGATGCGAGTTAACAAGGAAGCAGAAAAAAAGGCTATTGAGAGTAGCCATATTTATCAAGAACTCAAAAAAATAGTCAAGGAGCAGGAGCTGATGGCTCTAGGAACTGTTCAAGAAATTTATGATTATCTGATGGAAAAGGATGAATGTTCAAACTAGATGATCGATAGATTCTTTATGGTAAAGAACATGTCTTTGTAGCTAATATCTGAAATGAGCTATGAAGCTTTAAATAATGAAAAAGTCATGAGCAAGATGAAGTTCATGACTTTCTTTTATTAAGTTGTCACTATTGAATTGTTTGAGTTATTGCAAAATCACTTTTGAATAATTTTCTGATTGTTATATTTTCATCAATGTGAAGATCTTGTAACAATGCTTGAGCACGCTCCATCTTAAAATCTACCTAAAAAGATTTAAAATACTGCAATGCATCTTTGACTTTCATGTTTTCATTTAGGTAAGTTGTATCTGGTAAATAAAATACATTTTTTTAGCTTCTGATGATGGTTGGAGTCCATTGATGAGAACTTTTCCATCATTTGACTGGAGCAGCCCATTACTGAGTTTAATCATCGTTGCCTTTCCAGATCCATTTGGATCGAGTAAGCTAATAATTCCCAGTTTCGATTTCAAATCCTCTTCAGACAATTTTTGTCTAGATTTCGAAATCAAGTCATAACATTTGTAACAAAGCGTCCTGCTGTGCATTGAGAGTAGACAAATCCTTCTTGTTCCAAGTCAGATAAAGCTCGTTGGATTGCATTCGGATTGACTCTGGCTTCAGCAGCTAATTCTCTGGCAGCAGGTAATTTTTCTTCAGCTTGTAATTGACTAGAGATGATTTGTAATTTTATTCTGTTCATGATTTGTAAATAAATGGGCAGATTATTATGAAAAGCTCAACTCATGATTCTTCCTTTCTGTATTTTTTTCTTTAGCAAGCAAAATAGAAATTTAGTATAATAGAAAAAGAGAAGAATCAAAGGAGAAGACCATGATTGCTCAGTTAGATACCAAAACGGTTTATACCTTTATGGATAGTTTAATTTCGATAAAGAAATATGTAAAAACAGCCAAAAATTTAGGATATCAAGCTCTAGGGATGATGGACATTGACAATCTCTATGGAGCTTATCATTTCATGGAAATTGCGACTGAGCAAGGAATTCAGCCGCTTTTAGGTGTGGAAATGACCTTGGAGTATGTTGATGTTCCTCTGAATCTTCGTTTTTTAGCTCTCGATAGTCAAGGTTATCGCAATTTAATGAAACTGTCCACATTGAAAATGATAGGAAAAAGAAAGTGGGAAGAATTTCAACATTTATTAGAAGGAGTAGCCATTATTGTGCCTGTGTTTGAAGGTATCGAGGCTTTAGACTTGGGACGGGAATTTTATATTGGCGTATTTCCTGATACTCCAAAGCAAGTGTTCCACCATACAACTTTACCTTTGCATACTGTTCGCTATTTTGATACAGGGGATTTAGAGACTTTACAAATGCTGTGTGCTATTCGGGAAAATAGCAGTTTGCGGGAAGTTAGAAATTTACCCACTCACGAGTATTTCTTATCATTAGAGCAATTCACACAGGCCTTTCAAGAAAATTTCCCAGAAAGTTTAGATAATTTGGAACAGTTAGTTTCAAACATTCATTATGAAATTAATACAGAGTTAAAATTACCACGCTTTAATCCAGAACGTTTAGCGGTAGAAGAGTTACGAGAAAAGGCAGAAACAGGGTTAGAGAGAAAAGGTTTGGGAACCTCCATTTATAAAGAACGTTTGGAGCAAGAGCTGTCTGTCATCCACAAAATGGGCTTTGATGATTACTTTTTGATTGTGTGGGATTTACTGCGTTTTGGTCGTAGCCAAGGCTACTATATGGGCATGGGACGTGGATCTGCTGTTGGAAGTTTAGTTGCCTATGCGCTAGATATTACAGGAATTGATCCTGTCGAAAAAAATCTCCTTTTTGAGCGCTTTTTAAATGTAGAACGTTATACAATGCCTGATATTGATATTGACATTCCTGACGTCTATCGACCAGAGTTTATCCGTTATGTTCGTGATCGGTATGGAACCATGCATGCGGCTCAAATCGTGACATATTCGACTTTTGGGGCCAAGCAAGCAATTCGTGATGTTTTTAAACGTTACGATGTTCCAGAGTATGAATTGACTAATATCACCCGTAAAATTAGTTTTCGAGATAGCTTAACATCGGCTTATGAAAAAAATATTTCTTTTCGACAGATTATCAACAGCAAATTAGAATATCAAAAAGCCTTTGAAATTGCGAAAAAAATTGAAGGAAATCCGCGCCAGACCTCTATCCACGCAGCAGGTGTGGTAATGAGTGATAATGACCTGACAGATCACATCCCACTTAAATATGGGGAAGATATGTACATCACACAATACGATGCGCATGGTGTTGAAAGTAATGGTTTGCTCAAAATGGACTTTCTTGGCTTGCGCAACCTGACCTTTGTTCAACGAATGAAAGAAGCAGTTTTGGAGAAGTACGGTGTCGCTATTAATATTGCAAAGATTGACCTGGAGGATACTATAACCTTGCAGCTTTTTGCAGCGGGTAGAACCAAGGGTATTTTTCAATTTGAGCAAGCAGGCGCTATTAACCTTTTGAAGCGTGTTCAGCCTGTGCAATTTGAAGAAATCGTCGCCACTACATCACTCAACCGTCCGGGAGCTAGTGATTATATAGATAATTTTGTAAAAAGGAAGCATGGCCAAGAAAAGGTAGAAATGCTGGATCCAACTTTGGAGGATATTTTACTACCAACCTATGGTATTATGCTTTATCAAGAGCAGGTAATGCAAGTAGCACAACGATTTGGAGGTTTTTCTCTTGGGAAAGCTGATGTTTTACGTCGTGCTATGGGTAAAAAAAATGCTGCCGAAATGCACAAAATGGAAGCAGAGTTTATCGCGGGTGCTCGAAAGTTTGGCCATTCTGAAACCAAAGCAAAAGAAGTGTTTGCAGTTATGGAAAAGTTTGCAGGTTATGGTTTCAATCGCAGTCATGCTTATGCTTACTCTGCACTTGCTTTTCAGTTGGCTTATTTCAAGGCACACTATCCAGATATTTTCTTTGATATTATGCTGAATTATTCAAGTAGTGACTATATTACAGATGCTTTAGAATTCGGCTTTCAAATTGCTTCTTTAAATATCAATAACATTCCTTATAGAGATAAATTTCAGGACAAGCATATTTATTTAGGACTAAAAAATATTAAAGGTCTGCCACGCGATGTTGCTTATTGGATTATTGAAAATCGTCCATTTTCAAATGTAGAAGACTTCATCTTGAAATTACCAACACAGTATCATAAGGTCCAGCTGCTAACTCCTTTAGTAGAAGTTGGTTTATTTGATATATTTGAAAAAAATCGCCAAAAAATCTTGCAAAATCTTCCGAACCTGTTTGTCTTTGCCAATGAACTGGGCAGCCTGTTTGCAGATACGAGTTATAGCTGGATAGACGGAGAAGATTACACAGAAGCAGAGAAATTCGAACTAGAAAAGAAAATTATTGGAGTTGGTTTGAGTGAACATCCTTTGGTAAAGTTTACAAAAGCTGCTGATCACGCCTTTATACCAATTCAAGACTTGGTTGAAAACAGTTTGGCAACGATTTTAGTAGAGATTTTATCTATCCGTACCATTCGCACCAAAACAGGTGAGAATATGGCATTCTTGCAAGTGAGTGATACTAAAAGAAAAATGGAAGTGACAGTCTTTCCAGACGTTTTTAAACAATTCAGCAAAGGTTTGCACGAAAAAGGCTTTTATTATCTGACTGGTCGAGTTAAAAAACGTGAGGATCGTTTACAGATGATTTTAAATGGTTTGCAGGAAGTTGTCACAGAACGCTTTTGGATACAAGTAGAAGATCACGGATATGATGCAGCAATATCTGATATTTTACAGCAATTTCGAGGAGATATTCCAGTCGTTATCCGTTATGAAAATGAAAGAAAGACAGTGGCAATTCCTCAATATCGTGTTCAAAAATCAGAGAAATTACAAGAAGAATTGAAGAAAATAACCATGAAAACGATTTATCAATAAAAAATTAGGAAAAAAGAAGAATTTTGATTTTGATTGTGGTATAATCAAGGGTGAATGTAAAAAGAAAAAGGAGCACAAACGAATGAAACGTATTGCTGTTTTGACTAGTGGTGGTGATGCCCCTGGTATGAACGCTGCTATCCGTGCAGTTGTTCGCAAAGCAATTTCAGAAGGAATGGAAGTTTATGGCATCTATGACGGCTATGCTGGTATGGTTGCTGGTGAAATTTATCCACTTGATGCTGCATCGGTTGGGGATATTATTTCACGTGGTGGTACTTTCCTTCACTCGGCTCGTTATCCAGAGTTTGCCCAATTAGAAGGACAATTAAAGGGAATTGAGCAACTAAAAAAACATGGCATTGAAGGAGTTGTGGTTATCGGTGGTGACGGTTCTTATCATGGGGCTATGCGTTTGACAGAACATGGCTTCCCTGCTGTTGGATTACCAGGTACAATTGATAATGACATTGTTGGTACAGATTTCACAATTGGTTTTGATACTGCTGTAACGACGGCAATGGATGCAATTGACAAGATTCGTGATACATCATCTAGTCATCGTCGTACTTTTGTTGTTGAAGTAATGGGACGTAATGCTGGAGATATTGCTCTCTGGGCTGGTATTGCTACAGGTGCTGATGAAATCATCGTTCCTGAAGAAGACTTCAAAATCGAAGATATTGTAGCTAGTATTAAACGTGGCTATGAAGAAGGAAAGAAACACAACATTATCGTTCTTGCAGAAGGTGTCATGTCTGCTGATGAATTTGGTAAAAAGTTGAAAGAAGCTGGTGATGTAAGTGATCTTCGTGTAACGGAACTTGGACATATTCAACGTGGTGGTTCACCAACTGCCCGTGACCGTGTTCTTGCTTCACGTATGGGAGCACATGCTGTTAGTTTGCTTAAAAAAGGGATTGGCGGTGTTGCAGTTGGTATTCGCAACGAACAAATGGTTGAAAATCCAATTTTAGGCACAGCAGAAGAAGGTGCTTTGTTTAGTTTAACAGAAGACGGTAAGATTATTGTTAATAATCCACATAAAGCTGATCTTGATCTTGCTAAATTAAACCGTAGCATTTCAATGTAATTTTAATTTGTTATTCTGGTCATAAAGACCATTAAATATAAAGGAGTTTTCATATATCATGAATAAACGTGTAAAAATCGTTGCAACTTTAGGTCCTGCGGTAGAAATCCGTGGTGGTAAAAAATTTGGTGAAGATGGATATTGGAGTGAAAAACTTGATGTTGAATCATCTGCACAAAATATCGCTAAATTGATTGAGGCCGGAGCAAACACTTTCCGTTTCAACTTCTCACATGGTGACCACGCAGAACAAGGTGACCGTATGGCTACTGTTCATCGTGCCGAAGAAATTGCTGGTCAAAAAGTTGGTTATCTTCTTGACACAAAAGGTCCTGAAATTCGTACAGAATTATTTGAAGGCGACGCTAAAGAATACTCTTACAAAACGGGTGAAAAGATTCGTGTTGCAACTAAACAAGGTATTAAATCCACTCGCGAAGTTATCGCTTTGAATGTTGCAGGTGGGCTTGATATTTATGACGATGTTGAAGTTGGAAAACAAGTTCTTGTTGACGATGGAAAACTTGGCCTTCGTGTTATTGCAAAAGATCCTGCTACACGTGAATTTGAAGTAGAAGTTGAAAACGACGGTGTTATCGCTAAACAAAAAGGTGTTAATATTCCAAATACAAAAATTCCTTTCCCAGCACTTGCTGAACGTGATAATGACGATATTCGCTTTGGTTTAGAACAAGGAATCAACTTCATTGCTATTTCATTTGTACGTACTGCAAAGGATGTCAATGAAGTTCGTGCAATCTGTGAAGAAACTGGTAATGGACATGTGAAATTGTTTGCTAAAATCGAAAATCAACAAGGTATCGAAAACTTGGATGAAATCATCGAAGCTGCTGACGGTATCATGATTGCTCGTGGTGACATGGGTATCGAAGTACCATTTGAAATGGTTCCAGTTTACCAAAAAATGATTATCACAAAAGTCAATGCTGCTGGTAAAATTGCTATTACAGCAACAAATATGCTTGAAACAATGACTGAAAAACCACGTGCTACTCGTTCAGAAGTATCAGATGTGTTCAATGCTGTTATTGATGGAACAGATGCGACAATGCTTTCAGGTGAATCTGCAAATGGTAAATATCCACTTGAATCTGTAACGACAATGGCAACAATTGATAAAAATGCTCAAACTCTCTTGAATGAGTATGGACGTTTGTCATCAGTTGACTATGCTCGTAGCTCTAAGACAGAGGTTGTTGCTTCAGCTGTTAAAGATGCTACAAACTCAATGGACATCAAATTGGTTGTGACAATTACTGAAACAGGTAACACTGCACGTTTGATTTCTAAGTATCGTCCTGATACTGATATTTTAGCAGTAACATTTGATGAATTGACTCAACGTTCATTGATGTTGAATTGGGGTGTCATTCCAGTTGTAACTGAAAAACCTGCATCAACTGATGATATGTTTGAAGTTGCTGAAAAAGTTGCTCTTGCAAGTGGTCTTGTGGAATCTGGCGACAATATTGTGATTGTGGCTGGTGTACCAGTTGGAACTGGTGGAACAAATACTATGCGTATTCGTACAGTACGTTAATTTGTCTTATTATAAAGAAAAGAACCTTATCAGTCAACGGTTTTATCGCTTGATTGATAAGGCTTTTTACTTGTAAATAAAAAACAGGAATAGGAATTAACTTTTTCCACCTTTGTTTATTTTCTGAAAACATGATATAATGATAAAAGGAGAGGAGAGAGAATGGTAAAGAGAGATTTAATTAGAAATGTTATTTTTTTATCTGTCATCGCAATAACGATTGTTTGTCTGCGAATTTTTATTTTTACACCGTATAGCATTACTACAAAAGATGCGAATCATTTTTTACAAGAGAAAGATGTTGTCATTGCTAATAAAAATGAACAGATAAAAAGAGATGACTTTGTATTATACGAAGTGAAGGGGAAAAAGCATGTCGGACGTATTATTGGCGTAGGAAATGATTCTGTCGTCTACATGGATGATGTACTTTACTTGAATAATAAAATCAAGTCAGAAGATTATTTAACAAAAGATAAGGAAAAATACTTAGCAAAAGCTAATAATACTGGTTATTTTACTCATGATTTTACTATCCAGACATTGACCAAATCGAATACAAATAAAATTCCAACGCAGTCTTATTTGATTTTAAATGATAATCGACAAAATATGGAAGATAGTCGAAAGTTTGGTTTGATTTCTAAGAAACAGATCAAAGGGGTTATCTCATTTAGAGTACTTCCGCTTCAAGAATTTGGATTTATAAAAACAAAATAGTTTTTTCTATTTTGTTTTTTTATTCTTTAGAACATACACTTTTTATGAGAATCATTGATTTCTATGTATATATTTGCAATATAATGCTGATGATATAAAAAATTTGTATAATAATAAATATTTATTTAGGAGGTGTATGCATACATTATATTTTTGAAGCTTACATCATTTCAAACGATATGGTTTATTATTTTGCCTTAAGTTATCAAGGTGGTTCTTCCAAGCATCTTGAACGAAGTACTGATGTTCGTAAAAGATAGGTCGCTTGTTTATGCTCTTGGTATTTCTGACTTTATCTTAGCTAGTCGGACTGTAGCCAATCGTGATGCAAGTTTAGCACTGATGTTTATGGCAGGGGCTATTACCTTATCTTGATTGGTTTTATAAAGATATTGCAATCGATGAAGTCAAAAATGAGAGAGTACTTGATTTAATGTGCAAATCACCTACAGAAAAATGAAAGCAATAATGAGAGCCTATTCTAGGAATACTATTTTAGTGAGGGAACTGTGACTGTTACTTTGTTGATTATGAGAATAGAGTGATAAATTAGTTCATTTTATTGATCATTTCCTTAATAAAATCGACTAGGATACTATTTTCCCAGTCGATTTGTTTAAGTATAGTACCGCATCAATCTAGCAGAGCGAGATAATATAAACAGATTCTATTTTTGTTTGTTCTCTTTTTTTCGTGTTTCTTGGTGAAAAATATTTTGCCATGTTTCATGACGGCGCCAAAGACTAGTGTGGATAATTCCATTTTCTTCATAACAAATGAGTTTGGTTTTTTGGCTGATAGAAGTTAGTTGGAAATTTTTAATAGGAGATTGCTTTCCTTTTTCGATTTGAAATTCTTCTTTATTTAGTTGGCTGCCGTCTTCAGAAATGTAAATAAATTCAGATGCAAGTAAATCTTCTAATTGACTTCCCTGCTCCACCAATTGTTCTCTCATAAATAGTTTTCGATAAACATTGTCTAATATTTCATCTTCAGGAATAGGAGCGGGCTCAATGTGGATATCGATATCAAAAACTCCAAAGCGTTCTTTAAGCACGTTTTCAACCTGATCAGCAATCTCGTGGCTTTCATAGACAGATAAGTCAGGGCTCATCTCTAAAATGAGATCAAGGTAGATATTGCTGCCGTAGGTACGCCCTCTTTGTGATTTGACACGAGAGATTTTCGGAATTTCTAAAATGGCTTCTTTATATTCTTTTAAAAGATTTTCATCAAAACCGTCTGACAAACTAAAAGAAGATTCCATAAAAATTTCGTAAGCTGTTTTAAGAATGAAGAAAGTGATAATGATGGCAACCAACTGATCTACAATTGGAAAATGCAAAGCGTTTGCGATGATTGCAATTGTTGTGCCAAGTGAGGTAATAGCATCAGATAAATTGTCTTTTGCAGCAGCATCAAGCGCTTTAGAATGTGCTTTTTTTGCTAAGGATTTGTTGTAAAAATACACTCCTAGCATCATCAAAGCAGAGATAATCCCAACCATAGCTCCTAAAGGATCAATGGTTGTTTCTTGTCGTGAAATAATCTTTTGAACAGTATCAATTAAAACATCAAATCCAACAAAAAACATAATAAGAGATGTGACAAGACTTGCAAGATCCTCCATTTTCCAGTGACCAAATTTATGATCAGTGTCAGCTGGCTTGCGTGCCATACGTAGTCCAATCAAGACGGCAATATTAGCCACAATATCTGAAACATTGTTAAAACCATCGGCTGTCAAACTGGAGGATTGTAAGGTAGAGCCAGCAATAATTTTAGCAATTGATAAGACGATGTAGGTTACAATAGCTAAAATAGCACCGCGCTCTGCGAGTTTAAGATTTTTTGCTGGATTATTCATAAGTTTTCCTTTCAGAAAATTTATTATAACGCTTTTTACGTGATTTTTCAAACTTTTATGAACCGAGAAATAAAGCAATATTCTTTCTAGTTTAGCTTACGAGTGATTTTTGTTATAATAGAATCATTGACTTTGAAAGAGGAAAAAAGATGAATCCCTTATTAACTGGTATGAATGATCGGCAGGCGGAGGCAGTTCAAACGACAGACGGGCCTTTGCTGATTATGGCGGGGGCTGGTTCGGGTAAGACTCGGGTACTGACCCACCGTATTGCTTATTTGATTGATGAAAAATTAGTTAACCCCTGGAATATTTTGGCCGATATTATGGAATAGAAAGGCACTCATTCATGCAAAAACGTAAGTTTACAGTTGTAACTCAACTACACGATAAGAACAATTCTCAAATTATTGAATATGTTGAAAATTCTCGTGTGACTTACGCTCACGCTATGAGAAAAACCTTTCAACACATGAAACATGCCGACAATTTTAATAAGTCAGCTTATAACACATATTTACAAAATCAATACCGTATTACTAAGCGTACTGCTAATTCTATTATATCTGATGCACAAGGACGATTGAGTGCTTTAATTGAGTTGAAACGACACGAAAAACAGGTTCTTGAACATAAGATTGATTATTTTGAGACAAAAGTTATCCCTCAATTACAAGAACAACATGACGATAACTGTGCGATGTTACGAGCTGGTTTGTTTGTCAATCTAACCAAACATCGTAATCTCAAACGAAAGCTGGTTGCTAAGAAAAACAAGCTCAATCGCATGAAACAGAAGCTAAGTAATCTCGATTACCAACTAGAATCAGGTCAAGTCAAAATTTGTTTTGGTACGAAAAACTTATTAAATAAAGATTACGCCGGGTTCATTGAACATCGTGATCATCAGATGTCATTTGTTGGAACAAAAACGGAAACCTCTGGTAATCAACTCTTACAGTTGAACTATAACAAACTGAATAACCAGTTCCATATTAAGCTCCGTAAGGACTTTGGTGGTTTCAAGACGACTCAAGGGAATGATAAATACGCTTTTGGGAAAGTATATTTTAATCATCATAAACAAGAGATTATTTCCATTTTAGAACAAAAAAATAGTCCTCTTTCGTATAAGATTATCAAGCGTTATGGACGATACTATCTCTATTGCACCTTTGAAATCCAACAAGAGGGTACGGATATCATGACTCGCAGCACTCATGGTGTCATTGGTCTTGATTTTAATAAGGGGTTTGTGACCTTAACCGAAACGAATGCGTTTGGACACATGATTCAAAACCAATTCTTACCCTACAGGTTTCAACAAGGACATGCTACAAAGTCTGACTTACAAGCTATCGCCAACGATATTGTTAAACTTGCTTTAACTACTGGCAAAGATGTGACTATTGAGGACCTTAATTTTAAGCGTACGAAAGCTAAAACAGAATCCAAGCATGGTAAGAAGTATAATGAAATGATCCACTCGTTAGCTTACCGTCAGTTCGTTGAAACAATGGAATCCATTACTTATCGCAACAATGTTTATCTCAATAAAGTCAATCCCGCATGGACAAGTTGGATTGCTAAAAATAAATACTGTCCGCAAATGAAGCTAAATACTCATGTCGGAGCTTCATTTGTTATTGCACGACGTGGACAAGGCTTTAGAGATAAAGTCTAAGAAAAAATAACCATAGACAGATGTAGAACTGCAAGACAAGTCCGCATTTCCCTATATGGTTATCAATTTAGAAGCGATGCCAATAAGTGCTATTGTATTGGTGTTATATCGAAATAGCATGAGGTATGGTGGATGAGGTTAACCGTAGAACCTTTGGTTGAAAAACCATAAAACTAATCTAAGAATACAACTTCTGAATTTTCACTATTTTTAGTTACGGTGTTGTCATTGTAGTGGCCATTGCATTAGATATCCGAAAGTATATTCAAAAGAAGTAGTC
>ERZ773083.2375-NODE-2375-length-11730-cov-7.869122_pt1 | contig 11730 bp, 10 predicted proteins | sample MGYA00511465_ERZ773083 | MGnify/ENA primary metagenome ERZ773083 (study PRJEB29015, sample SAMEA2738001) | human oral metagenome | biome: human oral; feature: human-associated habitat; material: dental | place: China | collected 2060 ... | reverse complement strand
TACGGAAACCGCGCCTGAAAGAGCACGGCAAGAAGCGCACTCCCTGCCGTTCCGATCCAAAGCCGCAAACGATCAAGCCGCAGCCTCGGCAAAACAAGTTCCGGTAAAGAGCAAAATGCAAAACCAAGAAGCGCGATCGCCCCTGCTGATTTCAAGCTGATGCGAAACCCCAGCCAAAGCGCAAGAAGGACTTCCTCCATTGAAGTATTCGGCGCTATCGCTTCCGACATATATGCCATGAAATATGCACGATAGAGACATATAACGAAGAGAAGGAAAAGAAAAACCTTCAAATCCTTCTGCAAATTTTCGAAAAAGCGTTCAAGCCGCAATGCCAAATCCCCCTATGATAATGATTTGTTTACCATGAAAGTCCAAGAAGTCAAGTCCGAAGGGCGCAGACTGATTGGCTCTTTCATGTAAGGCGGGAGGACATATGTACAGCGTGCCTCTTTGATGGCATCATCGAATGAAAGAGGCGCAAAAGCAATCATGCCGCTCCGCGTGACGGCTGAACATATATTCTAACAGTTTCTACAGCAGATTTCCGGTTAAGCAAGAACATCCCATGACAAAGCCGTACCTCGCGCAACATCACATTTGACCCGTCTGCCCAATACTGCCTCATAATACTTTGGTGACAATCCAAGACCTGGACGAATCCTCCGCATATTTTCTGCAGTAATCACATCACCGGCCTTCATGTCTTCCACAATATAGAGACTGCGCCTGAATCGAAGCGATTTCTTCTCCTGCTCTGCGATCTTATAGCAAACCTCCCCCATGGCAAGAGCAGCAGAGCGGCACTCGCGAACAAGCTGCGCCATCTCATCCGGCTCTAGAGAAAACGCCGCATCTACGCCCCCATCAGCACGCGAGAGCGTGAAGTGCTTCTCTATAACACTTGCCCCCAGTGCAACACTGGTTACTGCGACACCAATGCCAAGCGTATGATCGGACAAGCCCACCTCACAGTTAAAAAGTTCTCGCATATGCGGAATCGTCCGGAGATTCGTTCCTTCCGCCGAAGCCGGATAGCTGCTCGTACATTTAAGCAATGTCAGATCCCTGCAGCCATTCTCTCGCGCTGCTCGAACGAGATCTTCAAGTTCCGAAACTGTCGTCATACCCGTTGACACGATCATCGGCTTCCCTGTCCAAGCGACCTTACGAATGAGCGGAAGATCCACATTCTCAAAAGATGCAATCTTATAGCACGGTACATCAAGCTCTTCCAAAAAATCTACCGATGTATCATCGAACGGCGTACTGAATCCCAAGATTCCATGCTCTTTGCAGCGTTCAAAAATCGGTTTGTGCCATTCCCACGGAGTATGCGCCTTTTCGTAAAGATTATACAAGGACTCGCCTTTCCAAAGACTGTCTTGATCTGCAATAAAGAATTCACCTGCAGCAATATCAAGCGTCATCGTATCCGCCGTATATGTTTGAATCTTAACCGCATCCACCCCTGCTGCCGCAGCAGCATCGACGATTGCAAGTGCACGCTCAAGAGACTGGTTATGGTTCCCCGACATCTCTGCTATGATAAAAGGCTTCTCTAAGTTCATGATGTCTCCTTTTTGCATGACAAATTGATGCTTCCCAATCGCTTTTCATATTTGAAAACATCCGTTTCCATCGTTTGAAGGTATCCTAACGATTCAAAAATCCGTTGAGAAAAAGCATTCTCTTTTTTAACATATCCAACAAGAATAAACTCTGAATTCTCCCGCATTACCTGTTCTTCAAGCAGGCATAATATCTTTCGCCCATATCCTTTAGAACGATATTTTTTATCTATACTAAAACTAATCAAACCCATTTGATTCTCTTCACTCAGACGAACTTGTCCAATCGGTATATCACTCAACATGAGAATATAAAAATATCTTGACGCTGCTGTGCCCAAAATATTCATCAACCATTGCAGATGTTCTTCATAGATAAGTTCTTCCGTATGAAAAGAATTTTGGCGCGCAGAGGCTTCATTTCGCCACTGATACAGGAGCAACGCATCACTTAACTTTACGGGACGAAGATATAGATTATCTTTACACATTGTTCCCCGCCTCCTAGCAGCCAAAATATCATACATACTTCTACCCAAAATGTATAGCGAGTCTCTTTGATGACAATGTCGCATGAAACGAGCGCAAAAGCAATCATGCCGCTCCGCGTGACGGCTGAACATATGTCCTGAAAGTCTATTCGGGAAATTGACAAGTCTGTTGAAACTCTCTCAACTTGCTTAAATTCGTAAATATCTGTATCGTCCCTGCAATATCTGCTTCAGAAACTTTATCCCATCGTCCCAAGTAATAAATATATCCTTCCTCTGCACAATCTCGACAAATCTCCATCTGATTCTCTGCCACAGCTGTTACGAGTGTCGGCAGCCCTAGAAAACACCGTTCCCATGTCGTTGTGCCCCCAGCACCGAGACAAAGATCGGCATTTGCCATAAGTTCTGCCATATTCTCCACTTGGCAATGATAGCGAAGAAAATCATGTTGCCTGCAAAGTCTCTCAATTTGTCCGCGTCTAGGATTGCTTCCGCCGACAACCACATCCACAGTCACAGACGAAAGTTGAAGCTTCACAAGCGCACGAATCGCTTTTTCCGTCTCCTGCGTTCGATCACTGCCGCCATAGAACACAAGGATGCGGCGCAAGCTTCCATCCCGCGGCACGAGTCTTGCCTTCGCTTCATAGAATTCCTGCCGCAAAAGGGCGTGGCGCGGACCAAGCAAAAGTTTGCATTTCTCGGGGACAAGATCGTCGTAGCGATGCTGCAAGTCGCGATAGAAATTCTGATCGAGCAAGAAATCGCAATCGTGCCTGCGGTTTGCCAAATCGTCAATCACGAAGATCTCACTTGCCAAAGGGCGCATCTTCTGCTCCCATGAAGCATCCAAAGCATAGCTGTCCACCACAAGACGCGACACGGGCCGGATGGCACGGAGGACTTCCGCCGTTTCTTCGGCATCCAGTTCCGGCACCACCGTAAGCCATGCCTCATATCCCATAAGGCTTCGTTCAGGTGTATGGTGAGGCAGGATATGTAATGCAAAGCCCCTCTCCTCAACAAGATAATTGAGATTTCCTGCCAGATCGCGACAAATAAAATGAACATCCGCTCCATCAAAGCACATTCTCTCCGCCAGAGTCAGACAACGCATCAAGTGACCGCTCCCGATCAGCTCCGACGAATCCACTCGAACAGCGACTGTGCAGCCCATTCCTTCCTCACCTACCAATATACACGTCGAAAAATTATCCTAAAACGATCTTCAGCGGCTGCCCTTCCATATACCTCTCTGGATGACCGCTCTTCAATGCTTCACGATAGACCTTCATCGCATCTTCAAAGACATTCAGCGTAAAGTCCAGATCTTCCCGCGTATGTGAGTAGCACGGGAAGATATGCCACCCCAGAAGCACGCCGCGCTTCACGCTTTCCTGCATGAAGATCGAATTGTATAGCCAATCCTTCTTGCCTTCATAATCCGTGTACTCAAGATTCAATCGGCAAGGATAGCCTGAAAGATCAATGGGGACGTCAAGCTCCTTTGCAAGACGTCGGAAGTTGTCTTGGAGATACTTGCCCTTCTCCCAAATTGCCTTCGTCACTTCTCCTGATTCCAACGCTTTCATTACAGCAATGCCTGCCGCAAGGGAGAGGCACTCTCCGCCAAACGTCGTCGAGATGAAAATACTCTTATCCACCTCTTCCATGATGTCTTTGCGTCCTGCAACGATGGAAAGCGGCATACCGTTTGCCGCCGCCTTGCCAAACGTCGAAAGATCCGGCGTTACCCCGAAGTACGCCTGTGCTCCACCAATCGAGAAGCGGAAACCATTGACCACCTCGTCAAAAATCAGGAGTGCGCCATTTCTATGGCACAATTCCTTCAGTTGTTCAAGAAAGCCTTCTTTCGGCGGCTCTACCTCAACGGCTTCCGTGATGACAGCTGCAATTTCTCCCTTATACGTTTCAAAATACTCTTCCACTTTTGCTAAATCGTTGTAGTCGAATTTATGAACGAACTGACGAACCTCCGGCAAGATTCCACCCTGACGAACGCTTTCTGCCGCCGTCGTCCATTCATGCCAGCCGTGATATTCACCGCGAACGATATGCTCTCTTCCCGTATAGCAGCGCGCAATCCGCACGGCAGCCTCAGTCGCGGAAGAGCCGGTCTTGAGGAAGCGCACCTTCCCCGCGCTCGGGATATGTTTCACGCAAAGTTTTGCATATTCGACTTCCTCCGGCGCGACAAGCGAATACCCCATGCCTCTCTGAAGCTGAGCGCGCACCGCATCATCGACAGCTTTATACTGATATCCGAGAAGGATTGGCCCCAAGCCCATATCGTAATCAATATACTCATTGCCATCCGGATCCCAGACATGCGCCCCCTTGCCATGATCGATATAAATCGGGGACACCCCTTTTATATGCGTTTCCGGCCCCTTGCTGTAAAGCTGGCATCCGGAAAGAATTGTATCCTGTGCGGTCTGCCACAGTTCTTCCGACTTTTCCAAGCTTCTCTTGTTGATTTCCATCAAAAATTCCTCCCTGCATTCCAAACCATTCATCACATACACGATTATTCCGATTGCGCGCTTTCCTCTGCCAATGATTTTTGCAGTCCTTCATTGCGAGTAATGCCGCGATTTATCTCAAGAAGATCTTTATGCTCCTTCAAGAGGGTTATCATATCTTCCATGGTAAAATCATTTTTCAGAGGAAAAAGATGTTCATAGACAGCTTCAATAAATGTAAAGTCGCACATCTCATCCACTGTCCAGCGCAACTCCCCATAATCCTCTTGAGAATCCACTGTGCCAATCCGAAAGATCTCCGTGTGCTTTCTAAAATAAAGCGTCACATGCTCACGCTCCGACAAAAGCGTCGCCTCGCGCTGTGCCCGCTCTAATGCGGCAAAAGTCATCACCTCGGTATCCAAACCATCGGGAAAACGCTCCGTCATATGGGTATAATCGTTTTGCTCCGCAATATGGCATGCAATCACGGTATCCACAAGCCGCCAATCAATCACGGGGCAATCCCCCGTAATTCGCACGACATGATCCGCACCATATTTTTTCGCGCAACGATAGTAGCGATTCAGCACATCGGTCAAATCGCCGCGATAAACTTCCACACCTGCCGCCGCGACGACCGTACAAAGCTCGTCGTCACTTGCATCCGTACTCGTCGCAAGAACGATCTTATCAATCTTTTGGCTACGGGAAAGACGCTGTATTTCCTGCACGATCATCGGCTTCCCCGCAAGCGGCAAAAGCACCTTCCCCGGCAAACGAGTGGATGATGTACGCGCTTGAATGATAGAAAGAATCATCTATTTATCCTTTCTTGCTGTGACAGACACAAAAAGCAACACGCTTATACAAAGAAAATAACTCATTCATTCACGAAGTTCATACTATATGCAAACAATATTATAGGAATCCTTCTGCAATATATCAGATTGCAAGTCCCCCTCACCATAAGCTTGGAACTACGACTTCGCGCGGAACATTCTCAAAACTTCTTCTAAACTGCTTGCGGCAGCTTGAAAACTCTTCTCCCCGTTTCAATATTTTCACATTTTCCCGCAGCTGCTCGACTGTATCTACGCCAAAAATGACACCGTCGATCTGCGGATGCGAAAGCACATAGAGCATCGCCGCTTCCGTATTCATATAGCCTTCTTTTCGTGCAATATCTTGAAACTTTGAAACAAAAACGCCGCTCCCGCTCACAGAAGCCTCCGCCTCTTGCGGAGACATGAGCAGGAGACCTTGCAAGAACGCACTGCGTGCATAAACGCGCTTGCCGTTCTTTGCCGCCTGCAAAAAAAATTCACAAGCGTCCAATCGCTGATCCAATACATTATAGGGAATTTGAATCACATCGACCAAAGGATGCAGCGCTGCCTCCATCGCCTCTTCCGGTTCATAGATACTCACGCCGATCGTTTCCGTCAATCCCAGCGCTTTTGCCTTGTTCAAGCCGACCATAATACCGCTCTTTTGAAGATCGCCCGCACGATGCAGCATATAGCAGAATATTTTTTTCGCACGCAGCGATTGCAGGGATTCATGCAGCTCCGAAAGAACCGCCTCCTCACAATCAGCCGTATCGGGATGAAGTTTGGAAACAATGTGCGCACCTTTTTCAGCCAGTCCGAAGCGTCCCAGCAGCTCCTCTGCCGTACCGTAAGCTCTTGCCGTATCGAAGGTCGTAATTCCCACCGCAAGTGCCAAATCCAAGACGGAAAAGGCCTCCTCATCCGTCGGTTGGCGGCCAAGTTCATTTTTTACGCCATATTTCATCCCAAACTGTACTGTCCCGAGACAGAGTTTGGCCGTCAAATCCTGCATCAAGAATCGCCTTCCCTCTCAGAGCTTACGGTGTGCAGATATCTTCATATTCAGGACTCACCGATAATGGGCACAGCGCATCTGTGCAAGTTTGGGCAACTTCAGTTTATCAGTGGTTCCTTAAAATTTCCTGCAGGCAGTTGACAATCTGCTCCTGCTCGGCATCCGTCAAGCTGCAATAGAGCGGGAGTGTGAATGCTTCTTCATAGTATTTTTCACTGTGAGGAAAATCGCCTTGCCGAAATCCCAAATTTTCATAATAAGGCTGCCTATGCACAGGAATATAGTGGAGATTCAATGCGATTCCCCGCTCTTTCATCTCGACAAATATTTGCTGTTTTGATTTTTTTATTTGCCTGCCATCCAGGCGAGCGATGTAAATATGCCATGAGGGATTCGTCTCGTCCATGACATACGGCGTCACGAGCGGCAAATCTTTCAGCAACGCATCATAGTGCCGAGCCAGCGTCCGCCGGCGCTCAACAAAATCATCCAAGCGATCCATCTGGCTGCACCCAAGAGCCGCCTGGATATCCGTCATGCGATAATTATAGCCGAGAAAGATTTGCTGATAATACCATGCTCCATCCGCTGCATGCGTCATCTTATCCGGATCGCGCGTAATGCCGTGGCTTCGATAAAGCGCGAGCTTCTCATAAAGCTCTTTGTTGTTTGTCAGCACCATACCGCCTTCACCGGTCGTAATGATTTTTACAGGATGGAAACTGAACACCGTCATATCCGAAAACCTGCAACTGCCGACCTTCGCATCAAGATAATCCGCTCCCACGGCATGAGAAGCATCTTCCAACAGAATAAAGCCATATTCCTCAGCCAGTTGCCGCATAGCTCGCATATCGCAAGACTGTCCTGCCAAATGTACCGGAACGACAATCTTCGGCAGTCGCCCTTTTTGCTTTGCCTGCTGCAGTTTTTCCTCCAGCGCTGGAACACTCATATTATAAGTCTTTTCATCAATATCGACAAAGTCTACATCCGCGCCGCAATAGCGTGCACAATTTGCTGACGCAACAAAGGTGATCGGACTTGTCCACAGAAGGTCGCCCTCACCAAGACCTGCAGCAAGGCACGCGATATGAAGTGCCGACGTTGCATTCGTCACGGCTACGGCATATTTTGCCCCGCAATATGCCGCCACTTTATTTTCAAAACGCTCAATGGCAGGTCCCTGTGTCAAGAAATCTGAACGCAGAACATCTTCTACAGCCTGTATGTCTGATTCGTTCACATCTTGTTTTCCATAATATATCATGGGTTCATCTCCCGAAGTTCCTGTACGGTCAAGAAATGCGGATTGTTGCCGGAATTATAGTCAAAACCGTCGGGCACCAAACGTCCCCTTTCACCCAACGCATTCGTCGTATAATCCACGGTCTGCTCCTGCGTTGACGGCATGATGACAAAATGATCCGCAAACTCCAACGTTTCATAATACAGATCAGATGGGCACATAACTTCATGAAGCTTCTCTCCCGGCCGAATCCCTATAACCTTTGTCGGAAGCCCCGGCGCAATCGCCTCGGCAAGATCCGTAATCCGCATCGACGGGATCTTCGGGATGAAAATCTCGCCGCCCTTCATGCGTTCAAAGCTTCTGAGCACGAACGCAATGCCGTCCTCCAAGCGAAGCCAGAAGCGCGTCATACGCGGATCAGTAATCGGAAGCTCCTTTGCCCCTTCCTGCACAAGGCGCTTAAAAAACGGCACGACGGAGCCTCGACTGCCAACGACGTTGCCATAGCGAACCACGGAAAAGCGCGTTTCTTTTGCCCCCACAAAGTTATTTGCAGCTGTGAAGAGCTTGTCCGAACAGAGTTTCGTCGCACCATAGAGGTTGATCGGATTCGCCGCTTTATCCGTTGAGAGCGCAATGACCTTCTTGACCCCTGCATGGAGTGCCGCATCAATGACGTTCTGCGCGCCGTTTACATTCGTCTTGATGCACTCCATGGGATTGTATTCTGCCGCCGGCACCTGCTTCAATGCAGCTGCATGTACGACGAAATGAACGCCCTCCATCGCATACTTCAGGCGCTCTCCATCTCGCACGTCGCCGATGAAGTATCTCATGCAGGACGCGTTAAACGTCTGCTGCATTTCAAATTGCTTGAGTTCATCACGCGAGTATACAATGACTTTGTTGGGCCGATACTTCTCAAGCAAGCTCTTGATGAACATCTTCCCAAATGATCCCGTTCCTCCCGTAACAAGGATATTCTTCCCGTTGAACATATCTTACTCCCTTTCTCTTCCCGCCGTCCGCAACTGCCCCTCCATATATGGGATGATGAAGCGGAAAAACTTTTCCATCTTTTCCTCGTTCTCCTTCGCATCAAACACCGACATAACCTCCTGAATGTCCGTCAAATAAACAGCATCCACCGTCTTTTCCAAATAGCGATACAAAGCTTGCTCCAAGGCATCATGCTCGATTACATATGAGGTAATCTCCTCTACACGCAGACCTTCACGATAGTGAAATACCCCTGGGAACGCCCCATACCATATGCGACCGAAAATCAGGACATTCTTTCCTCCGCTGATTGCCTCCCATCCAGCCGTCCCCGTAATGGTCGCAACAAATTTGGAATGTTCCATAAGGGCATAGGTATCGATGGAACGTTCCACATACTTGACATTCGCAATTAGTTTCAACCTTTTGAAGAAATAACCTAGCCTCATGAGTTTTGTCTGCTTCGGATTCTCCTTAACATAGATCATCCAATCTGGCGGCAGCATCGCACGCAGCTTTTCGATAGCGAGCAACTGATCGTAGTATATCCCTCCCAATACATCCGTCGTCATTTCCGGCTGAAGATGGAGCGGGAAATATACATAGTTGCAATTCAGGTCAACATCTTTATCAACACAGCGTATTGCATCCGATTGGTATCGTTTCTTTTCGTAATAGTCCATGGCGCATATCGCAATTTTTTTAAAAATAAATTCGTGAATGTTGCTGTATTTTTGAAGGGAGCGTCTGAAAATCGTCTTCTTACGCTGTATGAATGCTCTTGGCGAGGCTAACTCTCTCAAGTGATATTGTAGAGAATGCCCCTGCTTCGGTGCATGTTTCCCCTTCATATAGTACAGATCTTTTTTATACTCCTGCCGAATCTCGACCTCTTCAGGGTGTGGCGTGCGGAATATCGGAACGTCAACGAAACGCCCATAATCCTCTATCGAAAAGCAATACGCAAACGTACCGAAAGGACCGGACGGCACCATGATCAAGATGCGCACTCCCATCGCCTGCGCTAGAGGATACATAATACTCCTATATCCATCATGCGGTATATCCGCAAAAATAATCATATCGATTCGATTCCGTGAAAGCAACGTGTAAAAATATCGTATCCAAAGCTGTATGATGTTCATATACTCATAGACAGGCGTTCGAAAATAAAATGCCTCGCGGGCAAAATTTTGTAAAATCACGGGAAAATAGTGGCGTACCTTCTCATCCAACCACGCAGGCGGAAGATCTACATCCTCCTCCTGGAAATTCAGATCGAATTTGTCCTCGATAATCTCAGCCTCTTCCCTATGCGCAAAGAATGACGTCCTTTTCTCAGCTACACCAACAATCCACTTTTTTATACAAAACACACCCGCATCATGCAACCGCCCAACTACGGGTGCAACAAGGGGATCATCCAGTCCCCAAACCAGTGTTCGCAACATCCCATTCTCTCCTCAATAAATCACCGTAAATGACAATCGACCAAAGGCACACCTATCCTCAAAGCAAATATACCGCTTCGCGTAGCAGTCAAACTTATATCCTAAAAATTTACTCCAGATTAAATATAACTTTAATGCAAATAAGTACATCGAATAAATTCTTCGATAAAGACTGCTGAGCAGCTAAACAGCCACAAACGTATAGAAATAGTGCTACGGGAAGAAGCCAAAGAATTCGCGGAAAAATCGCATCCCATATATTATATACGTGATAATACCCTTTTTGGCAGTAAGTAAGTCTTTTTGATTCATGAATATTCCCATCTTCTTCACAAGCCTTACGAGCAGTATAAATATCTATTTTATCAGGACGATCCATTCGGCATGCAATTTGATGATACCTATTCAGAGAATCTTCATACTCAAACGAATCATCAAGATTTGCCGATATATCATTTATAAATTTTTCCCATTTTTTCATTATACGTAATGTTTTTTCTGCACGCTTTTGTAAATTAGCACTAGTAACACACACAGATGCAATGAGCAAAATAATAGACAAACTCACCAACATGAATTCTAGCAAGGATCTGCTCCATCTGTCAAACGGAACGTATTGGGGCAGTATAGATAAAAGTATACAAAAAAAAGAGTATTCAATGAGATACATTTTAGCGAATGCATCCCATTTATGGAATCGTTCATACATAGACGAACAAACCGTTCTTTCATATTTTATATCAATTAAAAGTTTTTCTTTAAGTTCCTTCTTTATTTTTTCGTCCATTTTTCTCATCCTTTTTTATAAACAAATCGGGATTTTTCTTATATGACCATGCCTTTCTTCTGCTCTCCAAGACATAAAACTGCGATGAAACCAGTCCATCCCGAATGTAGCAACACACGCTACTCCAACCGCTCAAGCAAACTCCCCCTCATACCGCACGCCTGCGTGCCTGTCCGTTTCATACGTTCCAACGTCCTCTTCCTGATAGTAGCCGTGCTACACACCGAATTGGTTCGTGACGATGACGTACTCGTTGAGACAGCAGGCGGCGGCTGAACCTATGTCCTAAAAGTTTACTCCACAATCCACCAAGTACTTCTCAAACTCAACCTGATCCATCGTATAGACTCGATGAAACAAATATCCTTCAAATCGATCCAACCCAAAAAGAATCAACGATTTCTTGCCTAGATTTCTAAGTGTCTTATACATCAAGGTCCGATGCGATGAATCTTGCAGCTGCCTTTCCTTTCCACGCCTCGTCTGCGGTGTGAGATTCTTTTTATCAAACTTCTCCTGGTTATAGACTAAGATGTAATCCATATGCTCCCGCGTGTATGAAATATTCGGCTTGAAATCCTCCTGATACCATGAAACGTCAAGTTTTTCATCCAAGAGCAAAAGTAGGCTATCGTATAATTTGAAGATGATCTTATTATTTTCAGAACCATCGATCTTGCCATTTTTGAATTCAATAAACGTTATATGTTTTTCATTCAACCACAAGGCATCGTTGGAGCACGGTGTCATCGACAATCCAGGAAGATATGTCTCTGCATACCACTCTTTTATAGCATCAAAATCAAACGCAGGCAACGCACTGCTGCACATGTACTCGTTCCTTT
>ERZ773083.2372-NODE-2372-length-11732-cov-3.086752_pt1 | contig 11732 bp, 8 predicted proteins | sample MGYA00511465_ERZ773083 | MGnify/ENA primary metagenome ERZ773083 (study PRJEB29015, sample SAMEA2738001) | human oral metagenome | biome: human oral; feature: human-associated habitat; material: dental | place: China | collected 2060 ... | reverse complement strand
ATTGCCTTTTGTTGCAAAGGTCCTGGACCTTAACGATATACTAGACAAAATAGATATAATGTGTTATAATAAATACAACTAATCAACAAGGACTAGAGAACATTACAAAACTCTGGTCCGCTTTTCTTCCAGAAGGGGGTAAAACTATGAAAAGATTTTTAGCGATGTTGATGTTGCTCGCGGTGGTATTATCTACCTCCGCATGTGCAAGGGAACAGGCAGCCGGACAAAGCGCTCAAAGTGCGCAAAACGTTAAGGCTGCAAGCAACAAGAAAGGTGATTTCGCGTCCATCTATCTATCAAATATTGATAAGGATGCGGAAACATATATTGCAGATTTTGACCTTAATCAATATCTGCTTGACAGTGGTGCTATCAGCATCGAGAGACTAGATACGACGACACTTAACTATCCAGCGACTTGCATCGCAGCTCGTTATCCAAACGGAATTGTTACTGTGTATTCTTTTTATGGTGACAATAGTGATCCGTACGCATATGGATATCTATCGGAAATAAACGTATTTGTCGTCGAGGATGGGTTTAACCTTAATAGCTATTGGAGAGGTGAATCCAAAGAGGACGAAAATGGTTTACGCTCTGAATGGTTCCATCATTTTTATGCAACCAGTTCCTATGAGTTGCTCAATGACCGTAACTATGAGTGGGATTTTAAAAACTTCACAGTAAAACCAAATGGGATCTACTATGTGGAGGCCAAAAATGGGCAGAAAAGCCTCCTTTCGGTCCCTGACTTCTTTGATCAAGGCTTTAAAACCTCAATTCTTCCATACATCAGTATGAAGGATCCTTCTTTCAGGAAAGATCCAATGGAAGGTAAGATCGGTGGACTATCTGACCTACATTAAGAAATTAGGCTCTCTTCGGAGGGCCTTTTTCATGTGTTATTTTATCGGTTTTTAAATTCCTTATGTTATAATCAAATCAAGATGGGCCCAGAAATAAATAATTCAACCAATAGTATAAATAGCTATAAATTCTCTGAACAACAGTTAAATGTTCCGACGAATAACTTAGCCTCCAAAAGAAGCAAGAATAAAAAAATGATCCTTATAGGTATTGCTACTCTATTTTTTATATTATTTATAGTTCTGATTTTTAGGCTCTTTATGTCTCCGAAGAAGGTTGGATCTGGAGATATTAAAGACTACATCGCTTTTGTTAAGCTATATCAGTATGGTGACGAGAACGGAAAAAAAGATATCAATACTAATTTGCCGGCAAATTACACTTATGCCTATAAGATGCTATCAGAATCTGCAACTTCCGAAGAAAAAACGCTTTATGCGTCAGAATTAAATGAACGATATTTAAAGTATAGTAATCAAGAGCCGGTCGCATCATTTTTGATGCTTTTTAATAATTATCTTGAAATGGGAGAAAAAATTACAAAGATAAGAGCAGCATATGTGCAAGATGACCAAGTAGCTAAAAATCTCGCCAATAAATATGCTTCCCAGATAAAAACCTCAGAAATTCCTTACGCAAAAAAGCATCTTGATTATTTTATTACCTATTATAGTAAATATATTGACTACTTAGATCAAGTAAAGAACGCTGGGTGTGTCAAAGGGGACTCCATAGATGTCAATTGTGAAGTGATTAGTAGAATTAATCCTGAAAATGAAGCGCTAAATGATCTATACACAGAGTTAGATGGCATAAAGAAAACATTTTTTAATAGTTATCTAGATTCAACTTTATATTTAAATAATTCCATAATTGCACTCTATAATACAAAATCAACTACTAAGGAAAAATAAGAGATGAAAGCATTTATAAGTAAAAGTAAAAGTAAAAGTAAAAGACTAGTCACCCTATCCATAGTAGTTGTATTCTTATTTCAATTAATATTAACTTCAGTAGTTAATATTAGTTTTCCAGAAGATGTTCACGCCGAAGCCTTGTCCCCAAAAGACACATTATTACTTAAAGTATTAAAAGCCGGCTTTCAAAGGTGTATAGATAGCGGTATTCTGTCTAGGGAGTCAATTACAGGTTCCACTATTTCAGAGAATATCTTATTTAACGATCTTCCTGTTTATACAAAAGACCACACGATTTTATTACCTTTTAAGTATGGTTCCGGAAACACTGTCAATGATGGAGATATTTCCTGTAAACAACTTTTTATGGGGGTTGGCAATGGCGGGAGTAATAGTTTCAATACTTTTCAGGCATTGGGTGGTAAAAAAGAAATAACCAATGGTGGACCTGTCGCAGAAAAAAATAGCCTAATCGAAGCTCTTGGATATATTACAGAGGACAGACAAGACGCACAATTATATTGCGCCGCGCTAAATTATACGGCAACTGAAGCAGTTGGTACTAGTAAAACAAGGACAACAAACTCTATATGTGTAAATGTTGATGTTAATGGAATAATTAAACCGTCTCAGGGTAATAAAATCACATCACGTGATATAGTCACAAATAATACAACTAGCGACGAATACATAAGCCTCACTATAGATCCTAGCTATAAAAAAATTAACGTCACAATGAATCTGTCAAAATTCATTAAGGATGCATCATCCTGTCTGTTTACTACTACAGACATTTTCACTAGCGAAAATCTAGATAAATATAGAGATAAAACTGCTGAGAGCTTCTTTAAAAAGTTCTTTGACGATATCGAGTCAAAACAGATTCTCAATAAAGCAAAAAGCGATGGGTATTACGCAGGTAGTATAGATACAAATGGTTGTAAAAGTAAACCTTTTCCAAGTGAATTAGGTGTGAGTTCAGTTGTTACAAATGGCACCAGTTCTAAAAGCAGCGGCGGTCGTAACGATGCAAATGCTGGAACGGAACTCAATAATTCACTCGCAAAAGATTACATATACCCCGGATCTTATCCTCCAAATCGAAACTACAATAATCTTATGAAGTATTATTTACCTTCATATCCTGTTCCATCAGAAAATAATGAGTCAAATGGTGATTCTTCATCTGCAGCTCAGAATGATGTTTTTTCACCGTTAGAAAGGGCTTACAACTGGTATTACGCGCTTCACGATGTGTTCAATGCTATCTCTATTGATGAATCTAACGGTTGCAGCACCTCATTCCCTTCCAATGGTTATTACATTAGATATCTAAAGACATCTGAATCTGATCCTAGTAAAACAGAAGTCCAGTACTGCCTCATGAATGAATCCGTATTGAATTTAAAAACAAATGAAACACTTATGGATAAATCACCAGATAAAGGAAAAATTAATGTTGCTGCCAAAGACGTTGACAAAATTGTGCCACTAGATGCTAAACAGGTTTTAGAGAATCTGAACTCGATCAACCTTACTGAACTCTGTGCACAGGATGGAAGCTTCCCACTCTGTAAGTCTACTCCAATTGACTGTAAGAATGATCCGAGTAAAGAAGAATGTAAGGAGCTAGCTGGTAACGCTAGTGAGACTGAAGAAGATGGGCAAAACGGCGAGCAGGCTGCTTGTATGCAAAATTCGGGTGCTTTAGGCTGGGTGATCTGTCCTCTAATGTATGGCATCCGAGACGCTGCAAATGGTCTCTTTCAGTATGCAGTATCTCCACTTCTGCGCGTCCATGAATCAGTGCTAACGGGTCTAAGTAGTAGCTCAAATTCACCAATGTATCAAGCCTGGTCGTTCTTTAGGAATGTTGCTAATATCATGTTTGTTATCGCTATGCTATTTGTGATTTTTTCACAAATCACTGGATTTGGCATAGATAATTATGGTATAAAAAAGATCCTCCCTAAATTAATTGTGACTGCAATTATCGTGAACTTCTCTTATATTATTTGTGGTATCTTTGTTGATCTATCAAACATAATTGGTGAAGGTATAAAAAATATTCTCGAATCCGTTGCAGGTAGCACAACCACTGCAACTGAAAAGCTTGGCGATAATGTAGTGGGTGCAATTAATGCATTGGTGGGTGCGCTTGCTACCGCTGGGGCTGTGACTGGTGGTCTTACCATTGCCGGGGCGGCTCTTTCAAGTGCAGTTGTCTCTGGCTCGCTACTGACAGTTATCTTCCCAATTCTTGCCTTCGTCGGGTCTGCACTTATGGCTGGATTCTTTGCGATGTTGATGTTGGGTCTTCGTCAAGCACTTATCATTATCATGATCGTTATTTCGCCAGTAGCTTTTGTCCTCTATGCAATACCAAATACTAATGGCTTATTTAAGAAATGGTTTCAATTATTTAAGACTCTATTAATGCTATTTCCAGTATTCTGCTTCATGGTTGGTGGTGGATTCTTAGTCTCAAATATCATTATTAAGGGTAGCAAGGACTTCTTTATGACCATTATTGGCGGCCTAATTAGTATTGCACCATATTTTGCTGTTCCATCGATGACTAAGAATGCCATGAAGGGATTTGATGGTGCTGTCGCCGGACTCGGAGCTCTCCAACAGAAGGCAAATAATGCAGGAACGAGTATTAATAAGAAAATTACCAATTCTGATGCAATGAAAGATTCTATGCAAAATGCCCAAATTGGTAAAATGCAAAGATATGTTGATAAATATAGGGGAACGGATGTATCTAAATTACAGCCATGGCAGAAAAGAAGATTGAGTAGCGCTGTAGGGTTTCTCAATAAAGACGGTCGTAAGACTGCAGCAATTGGTGCGGCAATGAAGGAATATGACTACAATAATAGTCAAGAAAATGTTGATAGGATTAATACTGTAGAAATGAATGCCCTAAATGATACTGTAAAAAGTGACTTAATGAGCTCATATAAATCTGGAAACCTGAGTACTGATGAAGCGATCTCGCAGCTAAACGTCGCTCAGGGATATGATTACTCAACTGGTACCGCTGAGGCAAATCGGGATAATGATAATAGAATTCGCGCACTCAGTTCTTACCTTGCTTCAACTAAGGATGGACAAAAAGCACTAGATGAGTTTATGAGTACTGGTAGATACAATGGCAAAACCATGAGTACAATCATGGGTAATTCATCTAAGCGAGCAAAGGCCGTGATGGGTAGGAATATGATCGACAATCATGCCAATTTACGAGATAAGTATCAGGTTGCTTTTGACCAATTCGAAAATATGAGGGGAAGTGGAGAAATCGAGAGTATGACCGATGCCACTAATGGTCAAGCTGCACCTGGACAAGCCTTAAATTCTGAATTCAAGGATTCCCTATCGAATGTTGCTGGTAGGATGGATCTCGACGACGAGAATAAGCTGGGCAAGCAAGACTTTAGGAAATTCTACAATGAGAAAAATGGTGTATCAAGTGCAGTCTTTGGGACGAGTGATACTGAATTTAAGAAGCTACAAGGTCTTGCAGATGCACGTATTAAGCAACTAAAATCTGATACAACTCTAATTTCGGGTCTATCGGACGAAGAGAAGAAATTCCTTTCACTTTATAGCACTGGTGGTGTAGACGCTAGCACGATTAGTAACGTTCTATATATGAAGGACGCAGGTGGTACGGTTACAGGCACTATTGAACAGTCGTAATATTCGGTTGAATGACACCCAGGTCTCTGAACCTATAGCCTATAAAAATAATACCTCCAGTGAGGTATTATTTTTTTATCGAATATGAATCCCTACTTCTCGCCCGCAGCAGCTAAGATATTTTCAAACAGTACCCCCACGGTCAATGGTCCAACACCGCCAAGTTTTGGCGTGATCGCCGAGATATCACTGCGTTCGCGAATCTCATCTGAAATGTCGCCAACTAGCTTACCGCCCTCACTTGCCGTTCCTGCATCGACAATCACCGCGCCAGAACGAATCATCTCCGAGGTGATCAAATCTGGCACTCCAGTTGCCGTCACGATAATTTCATATTCTTTCAACTTTGAAAAGTCCGAACCACGATGAAAGACCTCGACCTCGAGTCCAGAATTCTGCCACATGGAAATTAGTGGCCTCCCCACCAACTTACCGCGCCCTACCACCGCAATTTTTTTACCAACAAGGTCAATATTGTATCCAGTAAGTAACCAGTTAATTGCCGTAGCTGTTGCGCTATCAAATCTTCCGCGTCCAGATAGGCCATCAACGTCTTTCTCTGGCTGAATTAAAGAAACTACCTCCTCAGTAATCTCGCGGTCGACAAGCGGCAACTGCACAATAATTCCAGACACCGTTTTATCTAGATTGGCTTCAGTTACAGCCGCAACTAGCGCCTCGCGTGTTGGCTCTACCTTTGCGTCAACCACCTCGACACCAATATCCTCTCCGTATTGACGTTTCAATTTCACGTATTTCCCAATCACTGGATTATCCGAATCGCGAATAATCACCAGCTTCGCACGCTTCTTATTGCTGCGCAAAATCTGCACCAGGTGCGCCTGCCTCTCTTTAACAAACCCCACCAGTTCTCGTCCGTTCAATTCTTTTACCATTTACTCTCCGCTCTCGTTTTTTTATAAATCAGGGACCCCGCCCGTCCTTGATACAACTCTGGAACCAGGGACCCCGCCCGTCCCTGAACTACTCTAGATTTCTATTCACCAATCTCGTCTGGCTCTTGTTCAATCCTAAAACCAAACTTCTCAAACACGATATTCGCAATTTCTTCGCGTGCCGCTGCAAGATCGGCATAGGTCTTAGCGTCCTCATTGATTAAAATCAGGGCCGCCTTCTCGCTCACCTTCATGCCGTGGAAGACCTTACCTTTAAGCCCCGCCTCTTCGAGAAGCCAACCAGAGTTCACCAAATTAGTACGTTTTTCTGGAGAGTCTGGCCCCACCTCTTTTGCGTTGCGCCAAACCTGGATTCCGCGAGCCTCTGCCTCGTCTGCTTCTTCATCAGTTAGGTAAACATTCTTGAAGAAGCTACCAGCACTCGCAATCTTCTCAGGATCAGGCAACTTGCTGTTTCGTACAGCCTTCACCATGCGAGCAATATTGAGTGGGGAAAAATCCGTCTCGTGATGTTCATCTACATAGGCCTGCAGGGAACGATAGAATGGTGGGGTGAGTTGTCCTTTTTTCACGCGTACAGTTGTGGCGTAAATAAAGTAGCGTCCGACATTTTCACCAGAGTTAAAAATCGACTTGCGATAGCTCATTTTCATTTCGCTAGCTGGAATTACCACAAACTCACAGGTTTTCGTGTCATAAGCATCAACAGAAACAATCACCTGTGTCACCTCTTGTCCATAGGCGCCAATATTCTGTACTGGTGCCGCTCCTGCAGTGCCTGGAATTCCCGCCATTGCTTCGATTCCAGAATATCCACGCTCGGAAACGTACGTCACAAGGTCGTCCCATTGCTCGCCGCCATAAGCCTTAAAGTAAGCTATGTCGCCACTCTCGGAGCTTTTACCATTAGAGCTTTCGCCATCAAAACTCTCAACTTCAGGCCTCTCAACTTCGGAAATTCCCATAATGCGGTCAAGGATAATCACTCCGTCAAACCCCTCGTCTTTAGCAAAAGTATTCGCGCCGCCGCCGAGCACGCAGACTGGCAAATTACGTTCCTTTGCAAACTGATAAGCCTCCGGAATTTCTTCCTTTGAAGTTACGGTAATCACAAAGCGTGCTGGCCCACCAATTCTCATGGTTACGAGATTTCGGATCGGCACATTTTCTTCAATTTTCAACATTTTCCTCCTCTTTTGTGAGTTATAATACCTAATTTTAACATAGATTGACAAAAAGCATATTACATTGTATAATAATAATGCTTAGATACACTACCTAGGTGTGCTACGTACATTTTAGGTAGTCTTTTTGTATCTTGTCAGAGTATGAGGAAACCTCATCGCAAGCCACGGGCTCTGACGTAGGAAAGGGGAAGATATGGAATACAAGGCATCGAAAGTCAACGGCAAGAAGTACATCATGCAGGAAAATGGTGAGATCATCGGCCTCTACCTGACTGGTAGAAGAAAGACCTATGGTCTGAACGACACTGTCGAGATTAAATCGATAGCGATACCTGAATCGGAGGAAGCTGCAGATAACTCAGACGATTCCTTAGGTACGGTTAATCCGGATGGTACGATCACTCTGGGGAAGGCATTAGATTCCACCACTCAGCTTCAAGGCTCCATTATCCTGATTCTCGGTGATGACGACAGCGCAGACTTGATTGTCCGCACCAAAGGCAATAAGCTTTACAGTTTTAAGACTGAAGAGGTCCATCTGGCTGGTGTCAGCAATGTCACCTTCAATGCTCGGCGCAGTTTATTTAAGTCGGAACAGGAATGGATCGACGACCTCTCGGATGTCTGCCGGAAGTTTGATGATCTGAACAGAAACAAGCATTGGTCGGAATCGTATCCCGTGGATGAAATCGTTGAAATTTATGGTGTTATGCAGCGACTCAAGGAAAAGGATTATGGCCAATGGGAAGACAGCGCCATTAAGGCACGTTTCAACGCGGTCTGGGCCGAACTTCGCACCGCCTACAGTAACATCTTGATCAATGACCGCGACGATGATTCTAAGGATGTGAATCCTGACGACTCAGAATCCTGACGACTCAGAATCGGACGACTAAGCTGTATATCTTAACGGCTAGGTCGCAGCATTTGGCGTCTGAATCACTTAGTCCAAACTCCAAAAGCTACCAGAGTCCCCAGCGTCTTGCTGGGGATTTTTCTTCCAAAAGATTTTACCCTAGTCAGTACCAGGGAATTATGTTAAAATATAACAGATAAAGAAAGGCACAAATGGCAGTTAAGAAAAAGAAAATTGTGATTTCAAAACTTAATCGTAACAATAATCACAAACACAGCGAGAAACGCAAACGCAATAAGTAATTAAAAGTTCCCCTAGGGAACTTTTTTAGAATTAAAATCGGGATTATTTAATTCTTAGGTTTTACTTTATAGAGATAAAACGAGTGATAAAGTTTTTCGTATTTTACGCCCGGAATATCAAATGCGTTGGAAATAAAATATAATTCCTTGCTAAGCCTGGTCGCCTCTTGTTGAACTTTTTGAAAAATCTTCTCCACGTCACGCGAGTCGCTAAACGTGTATACGACAGTCGTATTTTCTGGGAACTTATAATTTAGGTAATTTTGGCAAACCACCTTCGGCAATGGCCTTATCTTGCGAAGGCGAATCCTGGAGAGGAAGGAAAGAACTGGATGTAACTCAATGCCAAGCGTCTGTGCTCCCATTTCAGCCCCAACTTTCAAAACCACCCCGTCCCCCGACCCCATATCGATCAATAAATCTTTCTTGCTGAGTGGATATAATTTCTTAAACATTTTGCGAATCTCCGCCTCCAGACTCGGTACATATGGCGCCCCAAAAAATACGGTAATCCCAAATATGAATGCCAGTCCCATAATAATTAAGGACAAAATATGTATGATCTGAAAAAAGTTAGAGGAAAAGTGGTTCATAAAATTATTCATGAAATCATTCATAACTCTATTGTATCCCAGAAACTCATGAAATTATTTATAATCTACATATGGTTTTATTCCGCATGCAGTTCATAGAAGCGCGTCGCGTGGATTCTTAAATCGAAAATTCATGCAATGTGTGCTAAACTAAAGATGTTGCACCCGTAGCTCAGTGGATTAGAGCATCTGTCTTCGGAACAGAGGGTCGTGGGTTCGAATCCCTCCGGGTGTACCATATCGGCGCTGCCGATTTTTTGTTGGCAGATTTTATACTTCAGACTTACTCCAGTCATATATTATCTGAATATTGTTCTTATTGAGAAGCATTTTAAGCCTTTCGTCGAACTCATTGTCATTATTATACTGAACTATCTTAAATTTAAAACTAAACAACTCTTGAGCCTCCAAATATTATATCTGCCTTACTGGCGTGACTATATCAATTTAAATATGTGATATGATATAAAAAAGTAATGGAACGATCAAATGGTAGAGAAAATTAATCATTCTTTGACATCTGGAGAGAAATTAAAAGGTGACAGAATAATGTCTACTATAGAGTCTTTAATGAACGGCAAAAACAACCAAAAAATTATCGAAAACTTGAAGATGTATTATGATGCTGGTAGGGGTGCAAGGGTTTCTATTTTTCACGAAAATATTGAAGATTCTGGAAAAACAATGGTTGTGACTGAGCCGGTATATAGTAAAATGAAAACTCTAGTAGAAAAAACCTCTGAAACAAAAAAAGAGTATGCTTTTTTGGTTCTGGGCTGGGTACAAGATGGAAACTTCTTATTTAATGGGATAGCAAGCGATATCGATATTGATGAAGCGACAAAAAATGCTTTTTATGATAAAAACCCAGAATATAAAACAGGTGACTCAGCAGTAGATTTTAATGTTATTTTATCAGCGTATTGGCAAGCAATCAATGGTTACATCGATAGGACGAAAGGTTCTGGGTTAAAACCCTTAGTTAGTCTTGGTCATACACACCCAAATGCTTCCGAATCATATGGTAACTACTCATTACCAGATTTAGTCGGATTCTCTACGCAAGAAGAGGCGATTCGCGGAAATCGCGATAGTGACGAAGTCGAGTACTGTCATATTATTTTACCTGAGAATGGTGATGTAGACTGTATGACCTTTGATAAGGAGGCAGGACAATTTAAAAAGATAACCAATGTTATGTCGGTTGGACAAGATGGAGAAGATGTAGTTCCAGCATACACCTTTAAAAGTCCAGAATCTCTTTCTGAGACATCTTATGTAAAAGAAGAGAATGAATCTGATGATGATAAGATATACGATGATTATATTGAAGAGATTATTCGAAGGCATCAGTGGGATAAGATAAGCAAATTAAAACGCAATCTTTAAGTCGTTTTAAAGATTCTAAACGAAATCTCTTTCCAGGAGTTCTATTTGGTCTAGTTCAAAAAATTTATAGACAAAACTACTAAAAAGTGGTACTATATCTACGAGTCGGGCCGGTAGCTCAGCTGGTTAGAGCACGAGCCTCTTAAGCTTGGTGTCGTGGGTTCAAGTCCCACCCGGCTCACCAATTCGAAATTATTTTGAACTTATAACTGAAATATTAAAATAAAATGGTGATTTACGGTTGTAGATCGCCATTTTTGTGCATCAATTTTGAGGTCGAAACCATACTTCGTACCAAAATATCCTTTTTGATCAGATCTTCTTTTTTCTAGCCTGTTAATAAGCGGATTTAGCGAGTTTGAACTTATAAAAATTGCGAAAATTAGGTTAAGCGATGACAATAATGCGAAGAATCTGTCTGGTAATGAATTGAATGAATCTTTAATCTTCTATGTGGGAATCTTAATGGCTATATTTGCAATTTTGGGCTCAAAGAAAAATAGTGGTTCGCCAAAATAATGATAATGGTTCTTTAATAGCTTTATTGCGTGTTTATTTCGTTTAACCAACGTTAATATTTTATTGCAATTATCCGCAAAGATTATACCTTCTAGTTTTTCACTCTTTAAGAATAGTTCTTCTATTTCTGGGAAGAATAAAGGGAATGCTGGCTCAATTCCTTGTTCTGATTTATTATGACAAATAAAGTGTGAGCCAAGCATGGTCATGTCTTCGGCAATGAACCATATTGGAATATTTTTGCTATTTATACCAAATTCTTTTGATAAATGGTTCTTATATTCATCTATTTTTGAATAATGTTTCGCAAATGAACTAATAAAATTTGCCTTGTAATCATTTTCATTTGCTTTTGAATTTAGTTCCCTGAATGACGTTGCTGAATTTTGGGTTTTAAATTTTTCTCTTATTTCTTTCTCTACTGAACATTTTATTTTTATATTTTCTCTACGCTGCAAACTCCCTTTTTTACTG
>ERZ773083.2364-NODE-2364-length-11756-cov-3.958209_pt1 | contig 11756 bp, 10 predicted proteins | sample MGYA00511465_ERZ773083 | MGnify/ENA primary metagenome ERZ773083 (study PRJEB29015, sample SAMEA2738001) | human oral metagenome | biome: human oral; feature: human-associated habitat; material: dental | place: China | collected 2060 ... | reverse complement strand
AATATCACTAAAATCTCAGCCGATGAGTTTCTGCGCCTAAACAAGGGCAAGAAGTGGTAAAGCTCTCGCTCGTAGGGCTTTTGCCGCCACCGAGAGTAAAATTTTGGCTTTCTGCGGCGAGTGCGACCTAAATTAAACCTAGGAGCGTAAATTTAAAGAGTTTTAAAATGCGCTGCCTTGGATAAAATTTCAAGTGGTGTATATAAAATTTTAAGCGGTGCGGGCACTTGCGGTAGAGCGCTAAATTTAAGAGGCGTCGTCCATGGCGCTCTGCAAAACGAAGGTCTCGGTCATTTAGAGCGGACGTAAATTTAAACAGCGCCGCAAAGGGTCGTGATGCTCTAAATTTAAACAATCAATGCCCCCGCGGTTTTAAAATTTTAGCGAGGTAAAAGTTTAAATTGCTCGAGCAATATAAAAAGCGCCGCTGCATCGATACGAAGGCTTGAAATTTAGCCTTCGTGCAGCACGAGCGGATCGCTGCGTTTAAGGCGCGAAATTTTAAACATGGCTTGAAAATTACTTTAAGATAAGAGGTTTGAGATGTTTGACGAAATTCGTTTTTCAAAAATTGAGCGTTTGCCAAATTACGTTTTTGCCGAGGTCAATGCCATAAAAATGGCGGCGCGCAGGGCGGGCGAGGACATAATCGATTTTTCGATGGGCAATCCCGACGGCAGGACGCCGCAGCATATAATCGACAAGCTTTGCGAAAGCGCGCAAAAGGACAAGACGCACGGCTACTCTGTAAGCCAGGGCATCTACAAGCTGCGACTTGCGTGCGCGAATTGGTATAAGCGTAAATACGGCGTGATCTTGGATCCTGAAAGCGAGATCGTCGCCGTGATGGGCTCTAAAGAGGGCTTCGTGCATTTAACTAGCGCGATCGTAAATCCGGGCGATGTCGCGGTGGTGCCCGATCCTGCGTATCCGATCCATACCCAAGCCTTCATCATCGCAGGCGGTAATGTCGTTAAAATCCCGCTTGCCTATGATGAAAATTTAAATTTTAACGAGAATAAATTTTTCATCGATCTGCAAAGAACCTTCGACGAGAGCATTCCGCGTCCAAAATACGTCGTCGTAAATTTCCCGCACAATCCCACCACCGTTGTCGTGCAAAAGAGCTTCTACGAGCGGCTCGTGGCGATGGCGCGGCAGGAGCGGTTTTATATCATCAGCGACATCGCTTACGCAGAGATCGCTTTTGACGATTACAAAACGCCGTCCATTTTTGAGGTTCAGGGTGCGAAGGACGTCGCAGTCGAGGCGTACACGCTCTCTAAAAGCTACAATATGGCGGGCTGGCGCGTGGGTTTTGTTAGCGGAAACAAAAAGCTAGTCGCCGCGCTTAAAAAGATCAAATCGTGGTTTGATTACGGTATGTTTACGCCGATCCAAGTAGCCGCAACGATCGCGTTGGACGGGCCGCAAGAGTGCGTAGAGGAGATCCGCGCGACCTATGAGAAGCGTAGGAATTTTTTGATTGACGCTTTTGCGGACGCGGGCTGGGTGATCGCTAAACCTAGCGCGTCGATGTTTGCGTGGGCGAAATTACCGCCAGCGGCGGCTCATCTAAGAAGCATGGAGTTTTCCAAACAGCTTCTTACCAAGGCGCGCGTCGCCGTAAGCCCAGGCGTGGGTTTTGGCGCGGCGGGAGACGATTACGTGCGGATCGCCTTTATCGAAAATGAAAATAGGACCCGTCAAGCCGCTAGAAATATAAAAAAATATTTGAAAGAGATCTGATGAAAGTAGCGATTTTAGGCGTCGGCACCGTAGGTAGCGAAGTTGCAAACATTTTGATCAAAAACAAAGATATCATCCTTGCGCGCGCAGGCGTTAGCATAGAGCCCGTAATCGGACTCGTGCGCGATACGAGTAAAAAGCGCGATGTGCAAATTCCGCTTAGCAGCGACGCTGGGAGTATCATCGAGCGCGACGATATTGACGTTTTTGTAGAGCTTATGGGCGGGGTAGAAAAGCCCTATGAGATCGTAAGCGAAATTTTAAAGCGTAAAAAGGCGGTCGTTACCGCAAATAAGGCGCTTTTGGCTTATCATCGCTACAAGCTTCAGACGCTTGCGGGCGATACGCCTTTTGGCTTTGAAGCGAGCGTGGCGGGCGGAATTCCGATCATCAAAACCCTGCGCGAGGGGCTAAGCGCCAATCGTATCGAAAAAATAATCGGCATCGTAAACGGCACGAGCAACTTTATTCTTACGAATATGATGCAAAAAAACGAGAAATTTGAAGACGCGCTAAAGCGAGCTCAAGAACTCGGATACGCCGAAGCCGATCCAAGCTTTGACATCGGCGGGTTCGATGCGGCGCATAAGCTTTTGATCTTAGCTAGCATCGCATACGGCGTGCACGGAGATCCTGAAGATATCCTAATCGAGGGGATCGAGGAGATCACGCAGGAGGATATCTATTTTGCGCGCGAATTTGATTTCATAATCAAGCTGCTTGCGGTAGCTAAGCGCGCGAGCGACAACAAAGTCGAGCTGCGCGTTCATCCTGCGCTCATTTCAAAGGATCAAATGCTTTCAAAAGTAGACGGCGTGATGAACGGCGTGAGCATCTACGGAGACTGCGTCGGCGAGAGTATGTATTACGGCCCTGGCGCGGGCGGAAGCGCTACGGCAAGTGCGGTTATAAGCGATCTCATCGACATTGCGCGCGATAACAAAAATCCGATGCTCGGATATAAAATTTTGCCGAGCGAAAATTTTATGCAAATTTTGCCTAGCGAGCAGATCCGCACGAAGTACTATTTCAGGCTGCGCGTGCGCGACGAGAAGGGCGTACTTGCGAAGCTTACGAACATTATGAGCTTAAACGATCTTTCGATCGACAGCTTTTTGCAAAAGCCTAAGCTCAAAACGGACGAGGAGGTAACGCTGTTTTTTACGACGCATACGTGCTGCGAGAAGAATATCAAGCGCGCAATAAGCGTGATCGGCGGCGAAAATTTCATCACGCAAAAGCCTTTTATGATCAGGATCGAAAGTTAAGTTGAGCTTAAAAGAATATCTTTTCGGCTTTGCCTGCGAGGACCGTGCGGCAGAATTTTTACGCGGCGAAGGGTTTGAAATTTTAAAGCGAAATTTCCGCTGCCGCTTTGGCGAGATCGATATCGTCGCGCGCAAGGGCGGAATTTTGCACTTCGTAGAAGTAAAGGCCACGAGCGGCGATTACGACGCCGCAGAGCGCGTGACGGGCGCCAAGATGGCTAAAATTTTAAAGGCGGCGGAATTTTATCTGATGAGCTACGATACGGACGAGCCGTGGCAGATCGACGTAGTGGAAGTTTATCCAAAGCAGATAAAATTTATCGCCAACATATCTTTTTGAATTAGAATTTTTATTATTTATTTAAGATAATGAACTATAATCCGCGGAATTTTAACACAAGGAGAACATTATGGGAAAGTATATAGAGCTTACTTCGGAGAATTTCGATGTTACTAAAGAGGGTGTCGCGCTAGTCGATTTTTGGGCGCCTTGGTGCGGACCGTGCCGTATGATCGCCCCGATCATCGAGGAGCTTGCGAACGATTACGAGGGCAAGGCTAAAATTTGCAAAGTAAATACCGACGAAGCGCAGGATTTGGCGGTGCGGTTCGGCGTGCGCTCGATCCCTACGATTCTATTTTTCAAAGACGGCGAGCTAAAAGCTCAGCTCATTGGCGCGCAATCTAAGCAGATCATAGCCGACAAACTAAACTCGCTTCTGTAAATTTTAAAAGGGCGGCTTCGCCCTTTTTCCTTCCACTCATCGTTTTATTAATTAAATTCGTAAATTTAACGCTCGCGGCTTTACTTAATAAAATAATTAAGGAGAAAAAATGTTAGATTTAGCAATTATCGGCGGCGGCCCTGCAGGGCTAGCGGCGGGGCTTTATGCTACTAGAGGCGGTTTAAAAGACGTCGTGATGTTTGAGATGGGTATGCCTGGTGGGCAGATCACCTCAAGCTCCGAGATGGAAAACTATCCTGGCGTTGCTGCGGTAACCGACGGGATGAGCTTTATGGCGCCTTGGCAGGAACAGTGCTTCCGCTTCGGGCTGAAGCATGAGATGGTGCGCGTGCTACGCATCTCAAAAGACGGCGACGGAAATTTTACGATCTATCTCGAGGGCGATCAAACACGACGCGCGCGTGCCGTTATCGTAGCTACGGGCTCTACTCCGCGCCGCGCGGGGATCGAGGGCGAGGATGAGTTTTTCGGTCGCGGCGTCAGTACCTGCGCGACCTGCGACGGGTTTTTTTACAAGGGCAAAGAGGTTGCCGTCCTCGGCGGCGGCGATACTGCGCTAGAGGAGGCTCTGTATCTAGCTAAAATTTGCTCCAAAGTATACCTAATCCACCGTCGAGACGAGTTTCGCGCCGCGCCTTCGACCGTGCAAAAGGTGCGCGAAAGTGAGAATATCGAGCTCATTACAAGCGCGCTCGTAGAGCAGATCAAGGGCGATGCAAGCGGCGTAACGGGCGTCGTCGTCAAAGATAAAACAAGCGGTGCCACGCGCGAGCTGCAGCTGCCGGGGATCTTCGTATTCGTGGGGCTTGACGTGCGAAACGAGGTGCTAAAAGACGAAAGTGGCAAGTTCATCTGCGACGTCACGCCGGGCGGGCAGGTCGCGGTAAATTTAAAGATGCAAACAAGCGTACACGGGCTGTTCGCGGCGGGCGATATGAGGCAGGATGCGCCTAAGCAGGTCGTTTGCGCGGCAGGCGACGGCGCAGTTGCTGCACTTAGCGCGATCGCGTATCTGCAAGGACACGACAAATAAGCTTGTATCCGGCGTAAAATTTCACGGCGCGGCGGGCGAAACTGCTTCCGCCGCGCTTTAAATTTAAAACCGCACCTGAAATTTTGAATGAAATTTTATTATAAGAAAAGCGGCTAAATTTTAAAATTTCATCAAATTTAGCCGCGAGATAGGGCGCTTATTGTCTTTCGTAGAAGCCCGCTATAACATCTTTTGACTTCATTTTATTTACGGGATCTTCTTTGCCGTTCGTGATAAGTTTAAATTTATCAGACAGACTCACGCTTTTACCCTCATTTACGATAAAATTTAGCTCGATAGCAAGCTTTGATGATCCACCTTCTTTATGTCCGAAGCTCGCGTCCAACTGCTCTGCCGTTATTTGCGAGTAATAAACGGCTGCTTTTAAGCACTCCATAATAAAGTCTATGTAGATTTCGGTATTGCTTTCTTTTAGTATCTCCCCTTTTAATTTGTCGTCGCAATCGACCGACTTCCATTCCTCCTCAAAAATTCTATTTTGCCTTTGGTTTTTAAGCGTTTCTTGAAATTTAGCTTCGTTTAATTTACAGTGTTCTTTTGCCAGCTTAAACAAACCCTGCGCGCCGTAAGCCTTGCCCTCATAAAAAGTCATAACCATTTTTAAAGATGAGTCTAACATCTCTTGTTTATATGATTTAAGCCTATGCTCTACATCCACGTCGCAGACCATCTTAATCGTCTTTAATCCGCCGTTTTCCTCTTTGCTCCAGGTGATATTTTTGCAGATTTTTGAACCCTCGATCGCCGCGCCGATACTCATAGATTTAGAATCTGGCAAGGTGTAGTTTTTCACGAGCCCTACCTCATCCTCGCCGCATCCTACTAAAATCAATGCCGCTAGCGCAGCGCTTAGTACATATTTCATCTTCGCTCCTTTGAGATAAATTCTGAAAATAATGCTACCCCCCCCTACTTAAAAACGTATAAATTTAGAGCTTAAATTTGAAATAAATTCGCAAAGCGCTAGAGATCAAGAATGCAAAAGTGAAATTTTATGAAAGAATTCGGCGAGAGAGGGAGGGAATCGAACCCCCCGGAAAACGGTCAACCGCCCTCCTATCGGATTTGAAGTCCGCAGACGCCGCCAGGTCGCCATCCTCTCCAAATACGGGAATTATAGCGAGATAAAATTTATTTAGCTTTAAAGAGGCTAAATTTTAAGCCTTTTCGGCTCATTATTAGCGACGGTAGGATTATGAGCGCGCCCAAAAGCAGCAGGCTCATCACCAAACATATCAGCAGCCCGAAGTAGATCGTAGGCCAGAAATTACTCATCATCATCACGCTAAAGCCCAAAATGATCGCAAACGACGTATAATACATCGCGTATCCGATACTTGCGTGGCTCGCGCGGATCGCCGCGGCCTCGTCGCCAAGGCGCGCAAACTCGCGCTTGTAGCGATAGATATAGTGGATAACATCATCCACGCCGATACCGATGCTAATCGCCGCTATCGTAATACTCATGATATCCAGCGGAATGCCCGCAACGCCCATGATGCCGAAGCAAGCGCAAAGCGGGATTAAATTTACGACGATCGCGATAAGCGCGTATGAAAACGAGCGAAAGATGATCACGAAAAGCACGAAAAGCACGAGCACGGTGATACCCAGGGTGTCTATCTGCGAGCTCATCAGGCTTTGAAGCATATTGTTATAAAGCACCATTATGCCGCTGATCTGTGCCGTGACGTTATCTTTGGCGAGTAGGGAGTCCAGATCGCGCTTAAGATCGGCTAGGAATTGCGCTCTGCGGAGATTCGGATCGCTATCTATCGTGCGGATGCTAAAGTGCGCCTCGTTCGCTTCGATATTTACAAAGGGCGAAAGCACCAATTCGCGGTAGTTTGCGGGCATTTCAGAGTAGATCAAAGCAAGGCTTAGATCGTCCAGATCGCGCCCCTGATTAATCTGTTTGCCGAGCTTTAAAAGTGATGCGAGCGAGCTTACGTTGCCGATAAACTCGTGCCCCGTGACGTTTTTGTCCTTCAAAAAATCGTCTATTTTGCCGATGATGCGCATCTTTTCGGATGTGAACCAATACTGCGGCTTGTTTTCGTTGGCGGCGTATTCGGCTTCGAAATCGCTAAAATCGTCGCTCGCGGTGGAATTCTGCTCTAAATTTGCGGCGCGGGTTTGATCCGAATTTGCGGCGTCGCTTGGCTGTGTTGCCGCAGCGGGGCCTTGCTCGGACAAATTTTTATCATTTAAATTTTGCGCCGCGGCGGTAGAATTCTGAGTGGCGGAATTTTGCGCGATAGAATTTTGCCGAGTAGAATTTGCCGCAAAATTTCGCCCCGCGGGATTAGAATTTTCGCCGCTCTTAAAATTTGCGCTGCCGCTTACGGAATTTTCACTCCCGCTAGCAGGATTTGCGCCGCCTGCGCTTTTAAATTTAACGATGATATCAAGAGGGATCGTTCCGCCGAGATTTGTGTCGATAACCTCCATGCCCGCGCGGATGTCGGTGCTTTTTTTGAAGTAGCCGATGAAGCTGTTTTCGACGCGCAGCTGCGAGATACCGTATAGTCCAAAGATCACCGCCGCAGCGCACACGCCGTAGACCGCGCCTCTGCTACGTAGCGCCGTTTCGGCGCACCAAAGCGTAAATTTAAAGTGCTGCTCGAAGCTGCGGTTATTGTGCGTGCGCCTTAGAAGCGACATAACCGCGCCGAATACTCCAAATGCCGTAACTAGCGAGATACTGATGCCTACGCTCATCATAATTCCCAGAGAAATTACGGGTTTTATATCGCAAAAAATTAGCGACATAAAGCCGATAACGGTCGTAAAGATCGCGAAAAAGCAGGGTCTTGCACGCTCGCGCAGCACGGCATAAACGAGCTGGCGCTGCGAAAAGGCGTGAAAGCGCGCGCTAAACTCGCGGTAGGCGACGATTAGGTGGATACAGACCGAAACCGTGATGATGAGCTGAAGCGCTATGAAATTTGAGCTAATCACCGTGACCTCAAAGCTCAAAAAGCCGAATAATCCCGCTGCAAGCACGACCGAATACGCGCAGATGATAAGCGGTAGCAGGATAAATTTCGCCTGTCTAAAAAAGAGCCAAAAGCACGCCAACAGAAGCACCAAGGCGCCGAGTCCGTAGGTCGCCAGATCCGAGCGGACGTAGCCTACCATATCGTCGGCGATCATATTTAATCCGCCCAAAAACAGTCTATCGCCCGCAAATTCCTTCTCAAAACCCGCGATCAACGCGCGCAAAGCCACAATGTCGCGGTGATCTTTTTCGCGAAGCTCGTCGCGATAGGATTTGAAATTTTGCTCCGAAGCTTTAAGCGCATCTTTGAGCTGTGAAATTTGAGCTTTGGAACTATTGCCCTCATGCTCCGCTTGCTTTAGAGCGCTTTTGGCTCCGTCTCTTAGGCGCAAAAGCTCCTCGTAGCGGCTCTGCGGTTTTAAATTTATTAAAATTGCGGTAGTGCGAAGATCGGCGCTTACTAAATTTGACGCGTAAAAGGGGCTTGTGGCAAACTCGCGCCTAGCCGCGGTTAAATTTACGTCCGCGTCGGTAAGGGTGGGTATGTGCTTAAGCAGCTCGCTCATGCCCTCGCTTTTGTTTAGCAAAAGCGGCACGTTCGTGATGTCCGTGACGCCGGCGACGAAATCCAGCTTAGAAAAAGCGGCATCCATCTGCGCTATCTTGCGGATCGTCTCGGGCGCTAAAAGATCGCCTGCAGGAGTGTAGGCGACGACTAAGAAATTCGGCGTTTCGTAGCGCTTGGATACTTCGCGCCAAATTTGAAGATCCTCGTCGTTATCAAGCAGTAGCGTCTGGGTCGAAGCGTCGATCTCGAGCTTTGTGGAGTAATATCCGAAAAAGAGCGCCAGCGCCGTAAACAGCGCAAGCGTGATTTTCGGAAACGTGACGATTAGGCGAAAAATTTTTTTCAAATACCGCTCTTTTGGGCGTGTCGTTATTCGCCGCTATTGATGACGGTGGAATTTAGCCGCTTTATAAGCTCGTCAAAGCCCAAGCTTTGCGTTACGTCGCCTAGCTGCGAGCGATAGGTTTGGATTAGGCTAACGCCCACGATATCGACATCGTAGATGCGCCAATCAGAGCCGTTAGGATAAAATTTAAAATCTATGTCGTAGTTTTTCTGCTCGCCGATGACCTGCGTTTTTAGCACGCGGCGCTTATCGCTCGGGCTTTGTTTGCTTAGCACCTTCATATCCTGATCGGTATAAAGCGAAAGTTTTTCGATAAACGAGCGCTTTAGATGCGCCTCGAAAGCTTTATTAAATTCCGCGATCTGCGCGGGGCTAAGGCTCGCATAATGTTTAGCAAGTGAGAGCTTTGCCATCATCTTGTAGTCAAAGTAGCCGTCAAAAAGCGCAAAAATTTTTGCAGGCTTTGCGTCTTTTGGTGCGCTGCTTCGCATAATGCCTACGGCCTCGGCGACCTTCTGGCTCATCACGGGCTCGATATCCGCATCGCTAATAGCGTGCGCCGAAATCAAAAGCGCTCCGCAAAGCGCTAGAACTTTTAAAATTTTCATTGTTATTCCTTTATTAGTTTCTCGCGATTTTGCTCGTAAGCATCGCGTAAAAATGGATACAGATCCACCGCATCTTTGGTCATTTTTTCATAAAATTTCGGATCGCGCGAGTAGTCGTTAAATATTCTAAATCCATTGACGGAGTTTCGCACCGTGCCATCTTTAATATAATTTATCGGATTTGAAAAATAATCTCCGACAAGTCCCGCTGTATCGCGCAGATTGCTCTGTCCTAAGATCGGCCAGACGATGTGAGGACCTGCCGGCACGCCCCAATACCCGAGTGTCTGCCCGAAATCCTCGTCGTGGCGCGGAATCCCGTAGTATTTGCCCGCCATATCGTTAAGCCCGCCGAAGCCAACGGTCGAGTTGATCAAAAACCGTTTCGTCTCGTCCCAAGAATTTTCAAATTTACCCTGCAACAGGTTGTTTACGAGCCTCATCGGATATAAAATATTATAGAAAAAATTTGAAAACGCGCCCTGGATCGGATCGGGCATTACATAGTCGTAACCGCTGGCTACGGGGGTTAATATGTATGAGTAAAATACGTCGTTGAAGCTCGTCATAACGCGGTTATAGCCGCTAAGCGGATCGAAAACCTCACGTTGCGCGAACTCCTCGTCAAAACCATCCGTATCGCTAGGCGCTACGTCTTGCTTTTGCGAGCAACCGCAGAGTGCCAATGCCGCGGCTAAGAATATAAGTTTTATAAATTTCAAATGTGACCCTTCTTTATAAATCAAAGTGGCGATTTTACAAGTTTAAAGAAATTTTGTCAATAAAGGTAAAATTTCATATAGAATTTCCCTCTTTATATCGCAGAATAAAGCCTGCAGCTCTTTAAGAAATATATCAGAGGATATATTATAAAATCACGTGAAAGTAAATAAGAAAGGATGAAAATGGACGCAAAATTTGCTTTGGAATTCCTACTTGGCAAGGAAACATCGCTTCTAGCCAAGCACATTAAGCTGCTTAAGGCCGTAGATGAGACTAAAAGTATTACAAAGGCCGCAGAGATCGTAGGAGTGTCGTATAAAAACGGCTGGGACGCACTAAATTTAATCAACAACGCGAGCAAAAAGCCGCTCATCGTCCGCACTCAAGGCACTAAGAAAAATAGCGGCTCCGAGCTTACCCCTTACGCTCACAAACTAATTCGCGCTTATGATGCTATCAGCCACGCGGGCGAGACGTTTTTGAGTGAAATTTTAAAGCTTGACGAGATCACCGAAGAGAGCCTTCTAAGCTTAGAGAAGATCGGCATGAAGCTTTCTGCGCGCAATCAGCTAAGTGTTGAGATTACGGATGTTCAAACAGGCGCTGTAAATTCTCAAATCACGGCTAAACTCGCAGGTGGTGAAATTTTATGCGCGACGGTAACCGTAGAGAGCGAAAAGAATTTAGGGCTAAAGGCGGGCAAGGATGTGCTGTTTTTATTCAAAGCTCCAAGCGTCATCATCGCTAAAGGAGCCTCGGAGAAGCTAAAACTTAGCACGATGAATCAAATCAAAGGCACGATTAGCGAGGTCAAAATCGGCGCGGTAAACGCAGAGATCTGTCTAGGCACAAGCTCGCACCAAAACATCACCGCGATCATCACGCGAGAATCTGCCACCGCGATGGCTCTAGGAGTAGGAGATGAAGTAACGGCGATCATCGAGCCTAGCGAGATCATTATTGGCGCGTAATAGGGTGAAATTGGGTGCGCAAAATTTTAAAATTTAAGGCGTAAATTTAAAATTTTAGATACAATTCAATTCTCGGCGAAAGCCGAAACGAAAGGCATAAAATGAAGTTAAAAGCAGTGCTTTTAGGAATTTTAACCGCAGGCGCGCTTAGCGCGGGAGAGGTCAGCGTAGCAGCCGCTGCGAACACGACGTATGCGTTTGACGAGATCAAGGCGGAATTTGCCAAGCTACATCCGCAAACTACGCTAAACGTGAGCTTGGGCGCAAGCGGAGCGCTTAGCACGCAGATCAAAAACGGCGCTCCGTTTGATATTTTTATGGCGGCGGATATGAAATTTGCAGACGATCTGCATAAAGAGGGCTTTGCGACGGCGCCTGCCAAAACTTACGCCAAAGGCAAAGTGGCGATGTTTAGCGTGCGCGGCGTAGATCTTAGCAAGGGGCTTGAAATTTTAAAAGACCCTAGCGTTAAAACGATTTCCATAGCAAATCCAAAGACCGCTCCTTACGGCACCGCAAGCGTACAGGCCTTCCAAAAAGCAGGAGTTTACGATGAGATTAAAGGCAAAATCGTAGAAGCAAAATCGATCGGCGAGGCTCTTTCGCAAGCGCTTAAAGCTTCCGACGTCGGATTTATTGCGGCTAGCGCGATGTATGCGCCTAAGATGGCAAAGGACGGCTGCAACGATAAGCCTTGCAAGCAGGGCGAAAATTTCGTCTTG
>ERZ773083.2363-NODE-2363-length-11758-cov-3.781594_pt1 | contig 11758 bp, 20 predicted proteins | sample MGYA00511465_ERZ773083 | MGnify/ENA primary metagenome ERZ773083 (study PRJEB29015, sample SAMEA2738001) | human oral metagenome | biome: human oral; feature: human-associated habitat; material: dental | place: China | collected 2060 ... | reverse complement strand
GCCAAAAATATTTGCAAAAAGGTAGAAATGTAGCAATTCAAGGAAGACTTCAATCTGGAAGCTACACAGCACAAGACGGAACAAAAAAATATACTACTGAAGTATGGGCAGAAAGGGTTCAGTTTATCGACTGGGGAGAAAAGAAAGAAGATCATACACAACCTTTTGGACAGTTTGATGAACTACCTTATCAAGAAGCAAGCAACGAAGATATACCATTTTAATTAAGTTTATAAAACAAGGTAAAATCAATAAAAACAATATATAAATAATAATTGCCGAACGGAACAACCTTTTTACTTTGTTTTCAGATAGGAGTACAAAATGCAAGAGCAAGGTTGGATATGTTTATACCGTGATTTGTTAGATAAAGCAATATGGCAAAATTCAACCGCCGAACAAAAAACAATTTTAATAACTTTGCTTTTAATGGCTAATCACGAACCTAATCAATGGGAATGGAAAGGTAAAAAATATACTGTAAAAGCAGGAGAATTTATTACCAGTTTAGAAAAAATTGTTGCAAGATGTGGAAAAGGTATCACAATACAAAATGTTAGGTCGGCTCTAAAAAGATTTGAAAAATTGCAATTTCTAACAAACGAGTCAACAAAGCAAAACCGACTGATAAAGATTGAAAATTGGAGCTTATATCAAAGTCGAGAAAATCAACCTAACAAAGAACCTAACAAAGAGGTAACAAAGACCCAACAAAGACCTAACAAAGAGGTAACAAAGACCCAACAAAGACCTAACAAAGAGGTAACAACTAACAACAATGATAACAATGATAACAATGATAACAATATATTATATACTCTCGTGCAAAAGGCGTGGAATGATTTATCAGAAAACATACCAAAAGTAAATTTCATAAAAGAAAATTCAACTAGAAGTAAACATTTAAAAGCAAGAGTTGAAGAAGTTGGAAAAGAAAAATTTATAGAAGTTTTAAAGAGTATAAGTAATAGTGATTTTCTTTGTGGCAAAAATAAAAATAATTGGACTATAACTTTTGATTGGTTTATTAATGCTAGTAACTTTGTAAAAGTTATGGAGGGAAACTATAACAATAAAACACCACAAAGGCAAGAAAATGAGTTTAGAGATTATGGAGAGTTGATTTAATGGAACAAGACTTTGATAGAACATACGAAAAAATAACAGATATTCAAGTAAAAAATTATAATGCAAAACTAGGAAATACAGATTATAGTTTTTTCTGTGAGAAATGCAAAAATAAGGGATTAGTAGCTATAAAAGTTTATAGAGACAATGATTTTAAAATAGTTTTACAAAAATGTGAATGTGTAGAAAGATTACACGCAGAGCAGAACAAAGAAACAAGCGGACTAAAAGAGAACTTTGGAAAATTCACTTTTGAAAATTTTGATACTAGCAAAGATTATGCAAAGACGGTATTAGAAAAAGCAAAAGAGAATGTACCGACTAATGATTGGTTTTTCATTGGCGGACAGATAGGGAGTGGAAAGACGCATATTTGCACAGCTATAAGCGAAAAACTTTTAATGTCAGCCACAACAGTTAAGTTTGTTTCGTGGAGAGATTTAATGAGTGATTTGAAAAACGGATTTAGTGGCAGACCAACATTTTTTGATTTTGAAACCTTTAAGCGTGTAGAAGCTTTGTATCTTGATGATTTTCTACACGGAAAGGCTACAGACTTTGAACTTGAAAAAGCCTTTGAAATAATTGATTACAGATACAGAAACGATAAAAAAACAATTATTTCAAGCGAAATGCTAACTAACGAAATACTGCAACTATCACAATCGATAGGAAGCAGAATTGTTGAAAAATCAAAAGGCTTTGTATGCAATATCAAAAGAGATACAGACAGAAATTACAGGTTGAGTAATAACAATCAAAAATCATTGAATATTAAAAACTAAAAAAACGGCTTAAATTTTAATTAGGATATGCTAGTTATGTAATTCATTAAAAACATATTCTAATTAAAAATAGCTAATAAATTTTACGATTAAGGGGGATATATAACGATATGTACACACTAGAAATTGATGTAAGACCATTTCCGAAAGAAAGACCGCGATTAAGTGGTAGGAGAATTGTCTATACACCATACAAAACTAGAAACTTTGAAAATCGAATTGCTTATGAGTGGAAAAAGAAATACAAAGACTTGATTTTAAAAAATGCTGTAAAACTAGATTTGTTATTTTGTTTTAAAAAAGCAAAAAGTTGTAAAAAAGATTATCACACTCAACGACCAGACATTGATAATTTAGAAAAAGCAATACTAGACGGACTTAACAAAACGGCTTTTGTTGATGATTGTCAAGTGGTTGAAATGAAATCGCAGAAAGTATTCTCTGATGTTGATAAAATCGTAATAACAGTTACAGAACTTTAATAATAAGGGGGTTAGCTTGTAGATATGATAAAGGTTAAGAAAGAAAATTATTTCAAAGTCTTAAAGCCTGAATTGTTTAAAGCAGGAGAAAAACTTTTAGGAAAATATGAATTATATATTAATAATGCTTTAGAAAAAGGAACATTGCGTTTTTGTAAAAGTTTTGGAACTAAAGAAGCTTTTGAATATGGCTCTTATAATTCAATGTATATGACTTATTTTCCTGAAAAACAAAGATTACATTTACATTGTTCTAGTTATGGTGGAATGTGTGGATTTACTTTTGATGAAGAAGAATTAAAAAACAAAAATTTGCCTTGCTATGACAGGGAATGTATGGAATTTACGATTAATTTTATTAAAGAATTAATTGATAACGGAGTGATAGAAAATGAAAATAATTAAAAACGGAGATGAACTTATTGCTATAGAACAATTTAGTATTAATGCTTTTTCCCCGGAAAAACAACAAGAGTTTTTAAAAGCAATAAAGGAAAGTGGCTTAACGATTGAAGAAGCATACGAAAAAATTGGAAAGTCGATAGAGGATATGCTGATAACACGTTTTGAAAAACAAAACTCTACTTTTCCTGAAATGTATATAAACAAAGAATTGAAATTAAAAACGGATTGGAAAAATAAAGCAATTAAATATCAAAAATTTTACGAGTACATCAAGTATTTGCTTAAAAATGCTAATCTTGATGAAAAACTTGTAAGAGAAAAAATAGAAGAACTTGAAAGGAGAAAATAGATGAAAAAAAGATTTTTAAAAACATTTGTAATTTTAGCAACAATATTTATACTAAATGGATGTAAAGAGATAGAAAGAACAACAAAAGATTTTAAATCAGCAAATACCGGATTAAAGAGAAAAATAACTGTTTATAGTCTAGATGGAAAAGAGTTAAGGAGTTATCAAGGAAAAATTGATATAGAAAGTAAAGAAAATAACACAGTGAAATTTGATTTAGACGGGAAAAGATATATATTTTATAATTGCAGTGTAATAGTTGAGGAAGTAGAGTAGATGAAAAAGGAGTTTAGTTATGAAGAAATATATTTATAAACTAACATATGAGAATTATGAAGTAGGAGCTGGTGAACCTGATTTTGAAAAGTATTTTTTAAGCTTTTTAAAAATGAAAAAATTCTTAAAAGAAAGAGGGTTTTGGATTTCAAAAGGAACAATTAAAATTACAGGAAGTTATGGTTTTTATATTATTGAAAAAATAGAGGTGCAAGAATAATGAACATAGATAATTTAATTAAAGAATTACAACAAATAAATGTTGAAAAACTAACAGATGATGAGTTAGGAGAATTTGCTGACAATATGAAAATATTATCAAATAAATTAGTTAATGAAGTTATAAAAAGATATGTTGCGAACGGAGGAGAATTGTTTTAAAATGAATAATTTAAAATTTAGAGCTTATATCAAGTCTATACAAAAGATTGTTGATGTTACAGAAATTGATTTTAAAAACAAAATGGCGACTTTGGATATAGCTACTAATAAGGTATGTCCCGAATTTTCTTTTTGGTGGAAAGAAACGCAACTGGCTTTTAGTCAAGTAATAATAATGCAATCAACAGGCTTGTTTGATAAATACGGTGTTGAGATATACGAGGGGGATATTATTGATGTTGGTACAAGAATACCCTTTTTAAACAAAATACAAAGAGATGAAGAAACGACGTATTTAAAGTTAGTACCTCTTGATAAAAGGTGGACTGAAAGTTATTTTACAAATTTTGAAGATAAGAGCAGGTATGAAGTAGTAGGAAACATATACGAGAATAAGGAGTTGTTGGGATAATGAAAATTAAAGTAGAATTTGATATTGATATAGACTTAAACAAAATGTTAAAAAGATACGGAAAACAAGAGGTTGGAAGATTTTATAACACCAATCCAAAAAATCATTTTGGAGAAATTGAAAGACTTTTAAAAGACAACGTTGAACGTCATTGTACCAGTATAGATATAAAAAATGTAGAAATTTTAAAAGGTTATTTCAAAAATGGAGAATATATTTTTGATGAAGCAGTTTTTACAGATATTTTATAAGGAGTTGATAGAAAATGAATAGAATTAAACTTGAAAGCTACTTAGGAGAATATGTAGAAGTTACTTTATTTGATGATTTTATTTATCGTGGAATATTAACTAGAACAGATGACTACTTAGAAAGATGTTATAAAAACGGATATTACTTTGTAAGTGGTGTAAATGATAATCAGCAATTTAGATGTTCTCACGTTAAGAAAATTAAAAAATTTATAATAGGAGATGTAAAATAAACGAAAGGAAAAAATAGAAAATGAGTAACGTAGAACACCCAAACATTGATTGTTTTTATTTAGAAAATGCACTTGAATTTTTATTCAAAGCAGAAAAAAACAAGTTAGAAAATTATAAAAATGCTTTGTATTATTTGGAAAAAATAAATTGTAATAATATAGTTTATCCAAAATACGCAGAAAAAATGCTTATCGATAAACTACTAAAAATATTAGAAAATATTGAGGATAAAAAAATAGATTTGATTATTTATTCTGTAATAAATTTGAAACTTAGTTTAGCTAAACATTGGTTAAGAGAATACATTGAAGAAAAGGAGAAACAAAATGATTAATACAATGTTTTTAATATTTTTAGCAGTAGTCTTAACAATGTTAGCTATATTTTTAGCATTATTGTTTTTAGAAATATTATTTCTTATGGCAGAGTACATTTATGAAGATAGTGCTTTTATAGACTGGATAATAAGAAAAATACAAAACAGAAAGAGGTAAAACAAAATGAAATATAAATGTGATTATCCTTTACAAAAAGGACACGATACAGATAGTGGATATGATTTAAAAACTACTAGACCTTTTAAGCTACTACCTAATCAAACAAAACTAATACCAACTAGCCTATATCTTGAATTAGACAAAAATATTGAAGCACAGGTTAGACCTAAGTCAAGCATTAGTGCAAAAAGAATATTGGTTCATTTGGGAACTGTTGACAGCGACTATCGAGGAGAAGTAAAAGTTATAATGCAAAATCTTAATGATTTTGGAGTAGAGTTTGAAGCAGGACAGAAGATAGCACAAATAGTATTCAATGAAAAAACGGACGTAGTTTTGGAGCAAACAGATACTATCAGCAACGATACTGATAGAGGTATTGGCGGGTTCGGAAGTACAGGAGCGTTTTAAGTATGAGTGTAAAAAAAGATGATTTTAGCGAAGTTATAAAGAGATTTAAAGAAATTAAGATTATAGATTGTAAAATAGCTAATAAAGAAAATGAACTTTTAAGACTTGAAACAAGAGTTGAATATGGCGGTATTAGTACTGATCCATTTAGAACTCAAAGCGGAGACTGCTCAGCTATGGAAAATAAGCTGTCTAGCTATATTGACAAAAAGAAAAAACTACAAAATGAATTAGATAGCTTAAAAAAAGAATACTCAATTTTGATTAAAGCTTTTGAAACTTTAACAAAAAACGAGAAAACTATTATTGAGGAAAATTTGTTAAAAGGTAATAGCTTAACGTGGATTTCAATGAATATTTTATATTATTCAGAACCGCAGCTTAAAAGAATTAGAAAGGCAGCACTTAACAAAATTTATAGCTGCTTATCTTAAAATTTAAAAATGATACTTTTTTGATACTTTTTTGATACTAAAAACACTAAAAAACGTGTTATAATGTTATTATAAAAATTTTTAAAAATTCATTTTAGAGTCTCCATTTAATTTATATTTTAAACAATTTTGCACATCAACAAAAGACAAATAGCAATGCGGAATGGCATTGCTTTTTGTTTGCAAAAAATAAAAAAAAGAAAGGGAAGATAAGCAATTTATGAAAATAGAAAAAATGAGCATTGAAAATATAATTCCTTATGAAAACAATGCGAAAATTCATACAAAAGAACAAATTGAACAAATCAAAAATTCTATTCTTTCATTTGGCAATAATGACCCAATAGCTATTGACGAAAATAACACAATTATTGAAGGACACGGCAGATATTTTGCTTTAAAAGAGCTTGGCTATTCAGATGTTGATGTTATTAAATTGACCCATTTAGACGAAGAAAAGAAAAGAGCTTATATTTTAGTTCATAATAAATTAACTATGAATACCGACTTTGATTTTAAATTGTTAGAAGAAGAACTTGACTGCTTGAATATTGATATGTCGCAATTTGGTTTTGATATAGATTTTGATATAGAAAAAGAAACTTTATATGATAAGATAAAAAATAATCCTATTGATTCTAATCTTTTTGAAACGTTTATTGTTCCGCCGTTTTCTGTGTTTGATACTAGAAGCAAATGTTGGATAGATAGAAAAAACGAATGGATAAGTTTAGGAATAAAATCTGAATTAGGACGAGATGATAAGTTACTGTTTTGTGATAATTTAAAAAACGATGCCTTACCTCAGACAAGTATTTTCAATCCAGTAATTTGTGAAGTTTGTTATAATTGGTTTGGTGTAGATAATTCTATTATATTAGATCCTTTTGCTGGTGGCAGTGTTAGAGGGATTGTTGCTGAAAAATTAGGAAATAGCTATATAGGAATTGATTTGCGAGAAGAACAAATAGAAGCTAATAGAATTAATGCAAAAGAATGTAATTGTGATTTAAACAAAATTAACTGGATAACTGACAACTCTCAAAATGTTGATAATTATGTAGAAAATGAGAGTGTTGATTTGATATTTACTTGCCCACCTTATTTTGATTTAGAAGTATATAGCGACGATAAAGACAATATTTCAAATATGGATTTTGAAGATTTTAAAATTGTATATACTGATATTTTGAAAAAATGTGCTGATAAGTTAAAAGATAATAGATTTGCAATAGTTGTAATATCGGATGTAAGAGATAAAAGTGGTGGATATAGAGATTTAACCGGCATAACGAAAGAGGCTTTTAAAAGTAAAGGATTTTGCTTTTACAATGATATAGTTCTTTTAAATGCTGTGGGAAGTGCAGCTTTAAGAGCTAGAAAAGCTATGGTTAATAGAAAAACTACTAGAATTCATCAAAATATTCTTGTATTTTATAAAGGAAATACTAAAGAAATACAGAAAAATTTTAAAGTTTTGGAAAATGTAGATTATTCTTTAGAAGATTTTTAAAAAACTATCGACATTCGTTTTGATAAGTGTTAGAATCTATTCATAATATGATAAAGGAGTGATATTATGAATAATATAGAATATATAGAAACAGTAAGACTTGATTATAGATTGGGAAATATAACAGAAAAACAAGCGAAGGAAAAGTTAAAGAATTTTATAAAAGAATTTAACGAAAAGTCAATAGAAAAAGCTAAAAAGTATAATGTTAAACCCAAAAAATTTAATTTTAAAAGTTTTATGAGATAAAGACGAAACAATCGTCTTTTTTTATTTGCGAAAAGGAAGTGAGGCGATTGGCTAATGAGGAAAATATAAGAAAATATAGTTTTGATAAGCTAACAGCAGAAAAGCAGCGAGAGCTTGCAGTCAAAGGTGGCAAAGCAAGTGGGGCTGCAAAGCGAAAAAAAGCCGATTTAAAGAAAGCAATGGAACTTTTGCTATCATTAGACGTTAACGACCCTAAAATCAAAAAACAGCTTGAAAATTTAGGAATGGCAGGCGATAATCAAAGTTTAGTTGCTTTTAGTGTGTTTCAACAAGCAGTAAAAGGAAATCAAAAAGCTGTTGAAAATATGTTGAAGTTGACTAATGCAAAAGATAAACACGACATAGCAGAGCAAAAAGAAAGAATAAAAGCTTTAAGACTTGAAAATCAAAAACGAGAACATCAAGAAGAACAAACGACAGAACAAAAGTTGGACAGCTATTTTGATAAATTAGACGAGGTAATCAAAAATGAGCCTTAAAGATTTATATACAAATAAACAAATAGAAGTCTTGAAGACAGTAAAAAAAGATGATTGGTTTATGCTTATCAATCACGGAGCAAAACGCTCTGGAAAGACTGTTTTAAATAATGATTTGTTTTTAATGGAACTTAAAAGAGTTAGACAAATAGCTGATACTTTAGATATAGCAAGACCAATGTATATACTTGCTGGAGTATCTTCAAAAACTATTCAAAATAATATATTAACAGAAATATATAACAAATATGGTATTACTTTTAAGTTTGATAAGCACGGCTCTTTTACTTTCAAAGGAGTTAAGATTGTTCAAGCTTATACAGGAACAATTGCAGGATTAGGCGGTATTAGAGGTATGACTGCCTTCGGAGCTTACATCAATGAAGCTTCTTTAGCAAGAGAAGAAGTTTTTAAAGAAATTATTTCTCGTTGTAGTGGAGAGGGTGCAAGAATATTAGTTGATACTAACCCAGATAACCCAACACATTGGCTTTTAAATGACTATATAAAAAATGATGATGAAAATATTTTGAGTTTTCAATATAGTTTAGATGATAATACTTTTTTAGGCGAAAGATATATAAAAAACATCAAAGCAAGTACTCCTCAAGGTATTTTTTATCAAAGAGATATACTTGGAAACTGGGTAGCTGGAGAGGGTATTATATATCAAGCTTTTGCTGATGACCCTAAAAGGTTTGAAACAGAAAGACAATTCAATTTTGAAACAATAAATATTGGAATTGACTTTGGCGGTAACAAGTCAAAACACGCTTTTTGCTGTACTGGTTTGACAAGAGGATATAAAGAAATTGTAGCTTTAGCTAGTGAAAAACACGAGCCAGATACACCGGAAAGGTTAAATGCACAGTTCATTGATTTTGTAAAAAAAATGCGCTATAAATACGGCAGAATTAACTGTATCTATTGTGATAGTGCAGAGCAAGTTTTGATAAGAGGAATGCGAAAAGCATTAGAAGATAACCACTTAAATATAGCTTTAAAAAATGCTATAAAAAACGAAATTATAAATAGAATTAGAATTGTAAACGTGTTAATGACTACATCACGTTTTTTTTATGTAAAAAACGAAAATGATTCACTTGTTGAAGCTTTACAAAGTGCAGTTTGGGATAGTAAAAGTTTTGAAGATAAAAGACTTGATGACGGGACAAGTGATATAGATACACTAGACAGCTTTGAATATAGCTTTGAAAAATATATAAAAATACTATCAATAGTATAGAAAGGAGAAAAGATTGTCAACATATTTAGATAGCGAAATACGTTTGAGATTAGGCAGTAATCTTGAAAATAACATAGAAAATAATTACAGAGTATGGCTGAATTGCTATCACGGAGAGCCTTTTTGGTTAGATAATAAAAGTGATAAAGAAAGTTTAAACCTTTGTGCTTCTATATCTTCTGAACTTGCAAGATTAACGACTATAGAGCTTGAAACTGAAGTAGATGATAAAGCATTAGATGAAATATATCAAAAAATCATTGATAAAATTAGAAATATAACTGAATATGGGCTTGCTCTTGGTGGTGTAATTTTAAAGCCTTATTTAGTAGATGATAATATTGGTATTGATATTTGCACTCCTGATATGTATGTAATACTTGGTTTTACAAGTTTTGGAGATATTAACCATATCGCTTTTCTTGATAGAATAAAAACTCTTGAAAAAGAAAGAATAATTTATTTAACAAGAATTGAGGAACATACTATTACAGGAAATCAATACACAATACAAAATACAGCTTATAAGTCTAACTCATCAAATGAATTAGGGCAACAAATACCATTAACAACTGTACCACAATGGCAAAACATTAAGGAAATAGATGTTTTAAAACTTGATAAGCCACTATTTACTTACTTTAAAAATCCTCAAGCGAATAACTTTGATTTAAGGTCTTTTGAAGGAATAAGCTGTTTTGCTAGAGCTTTATCATTAATACAAGATGCTGACGAGCAATATCAAAGAATTATTTGGGAGTATAAAGGCTCTGAACTTGCTATTGATGCAGATGTTACAGTTTTAAAAAATAATGCAGAATTGCCACAGGGCAAAGAGAGATTATTTAGAGATTTAGGAAAGACTTTAGATGACAATTTTTATAAAGTTTTTAGTCCGCAAATAAGAGATATAAGCTTATTTAATGGATTAAATAATATTTTAAGAAAGATTGAGTTTATATGTGGTCTGGCTTATGGGACTTTGTCTGATGTAAATGATACAGAAAAAACAGCAACAGAAATCAAAGCAAGTAAGCAAAGAAGCTTTTCAACTGTAAAAGACATTCAAAACGAATTACAAAAAACATTGACAGAATTTGTTGATGTTTTAACTTTTTGGTTTGATGTTTTAAAAATCAAATACAACAAAAATTATAGCATACAATTTAACTTTGATGATAGCTTGGTTGTTGATAATGAAACGGAAAGACAGGTTAAATTACAAGAAGTTGCAACTGGAATCATAACAAAAGAAAAATATCTTGAAGACGTTTATGGCATCAAAGATGCAGAAGATATTATTCCAAAAGAAGGAGTAATTGACGATGTTATAGAAGAAGAATAGGAAGTGTTACAATGTTAAGTCCAGAATATTTAACAAATGTAGCTGATCCACTTTTAAAAGTTTACGAACAAATAGAAGATGAGATTTTAATTGATATTGCAAAAAAAATTAATAAAAACTTAGATGTATCTTATGAGACCGAAATGTGGTTGTATGGTGGTCGTGATTATAACGAACTTAAAAAGAAATTAAAGCCATATTTTAAAGATATAGATAGACGATTAGATTTATTGGTTGAAGACAGCATAAAAAAGCATTATTTAGACGAACAAAACATTTATTCAATGATTGATAAGTCTTTAATGCCTTTCGTTAAAAATAAGGCGGTTTTAAAGCAAATAGAACTATATCAACAAGCTATGAAGAAGCAATTGCATAGTATAGCAAACACAATGGGAGTTGCAGTCAATGATAAGTTTGTACCGCTTAATAAACTATATAAGCACGAATTAAACAAAGCAATAGTAAGCACTCAAAGCGGAATTGTGGACAAAACAAAAGCTGTTAGACGTGTTATTAACAATATTTCACGTGGTGGAGTAAAATTTATAAACTATGAAAACAGCGGGAGAAACTACACAATAGAAAGTGCAGTATCAATGAATGTTAGAAGTAGTTTAAATAGATTAAGTGGCGAAATTTCTTTAATGAATGCAAAAGAAATGGAACATGACTTAATGGAAACAACCGCCCACTTAGGAGCAAGGCTCTCTCATTCAGCTTGGCAAGGTCAAATAGTATCTTTAAGTGGAGAAAATACAAAATATTTAACATTAGAAGATATAGGCTACGGAGAAGTTACTGGCTTTATGGGAGCAAATTGCAAACATAACTGGTATCCGTTTTTTGAAGGTTTATCA
>ERZ773083.2361-NODE-2361-length-11768-cov-4.609494_pt1 | contig 11768 bp, 8 predicted proteins | sample MGYA00511465_ERZ773083 | MGnify/ENA primary metagenome ERZ773083 (study PRJEB29015, sample SAMEA2738001) | human oral metagenome | biome: human oral; feature: human-associated habitat; material: dental | place: China | collected 2060 ... | reverse complement strand
TTTGGACTTAACGTAGCTGATCGTCATCTCCTTAAATCTGTTATTAATAACCAAGAAAAAAATCAAACTTCTGACAAACGTCAAACCAAAGAAAATACTTATGTCAAACAGATTATGGAAAACTTAAATAAAAACCAGCAAGATACCAAAAGACTAGTTGAAGAAAACCTTAAAGCTAAAGGTATCCCAGTTGAAATATTTGATGGTAAAAAACATAATGGTTTATTTAAGCTCAAATAATTAAATATTATTTAATTTAAGAATATATTTAAATTTAAAACCATAGTAGTCAGTCTAGGTTTGGCTTATTAAATAAGGATTTTAGAATACAGTACAGTTTGACGGAGTGTGTTAAAATATAACCGTAAACAATATAAAATAACAAAACTATGTCAAAAAATACTAGCATTAAACACCGCCATTCAGCAAGAACTACTATTATTTGGTTTTTGTTTATTCTAGTCATAGCCCTAACTGCTTTAGTTATTTACCTATTTCTTCATCAAAATATAGAAAAACAGTCTAAACAAGATACCAATAATCCCAGTCAACAAGTTCAATCAACCTCGGCTTCCACTTCCGAAAATCAGTCATCAAAAAATGAAACTAAGGAAGACTTAGAAGCTGGTAAAACACATCAAACCCCAAAACAATATGAAGAAACTGATAACAAGCCGACCGCGGATCTTACTGGCTTTATTACTTATTCTGGTAAAAATGGTAACAATCTCACGATTCGCGTTACAATTAACCAATTATTAAAAGAAGTTGGCACTTGTACTCTCTCTTTAACATCAGCCAGCGGACAGAGAATTAATCGCACAGCCAACACTATCGATAATCCTTCCTCTGCCACTTGCCAAGGGTTCGATATTCCGTTATCTGAAATTCAAGCTGGTGAATACCAAATCAACATTGAAATTAAAACGTCGCATCAAAGTGGTAACATAAAGGGGAGTATAACAATTTAAATGATAAGCATTGTTCAAGGTAAAATAAAAAATATAAAAATTAAACATCTCTTACTCTGTATTTTTGCTTTTTTTACAGTTGCTTCACTTGTTTTTTTTATAACTAAAAATTTAATAAAAATTCACGCCTATGATTTTAGTAGTTTTAATCCAGGCAATATTATCTCGGATAGTGTTATGTCTAACTCCAATTCTATGTCGGTTGATGAAATACAACGCTTTCTAACTAGTAAAAATAACTGTCAAGATACGAACATTGCTAAAGCAAGAGCTTATCCAAATCTTAGATATCATATTGAAGGTAACCGTTTCATCTGTTTATCAGAAGAGACTTTTGAATATAATAATCAAAAGCAAACTGCGGCACAAGTTATCTATGAAGCTGCTAAAGATTATCAAATCAATCCGCAAGTCCTCATTGTTTTACTTGAAAAAGAGCAGGGATTGATTACTGATACTTGGCCAAACCATATTCAATATCGCAGCGCCACAGGCTTTGGTTGTCCAGACACAGCTGAATGCGATTCAAAATACTATGGTTTTAGAAATCAGGTTCGTAATGCAGCAGATCTATTCCGCTCTGTTCTCAATGGCGGCTGGACGAACTATCCATTAGGTAGAAACTATGTACAATATCATCCTAATCCGAGTTGTGGTGGTTCAATAATTAATATTGAAAACCGTGCTACTTCAGCCCTTTATCGTTATACCCCGTATCAACCAAATAATGGCGCTCTCGCCAACTACCCAGGTGCCGCGCCTTGTGGAGCTTATGGTAACCGTAACTTTTATGCCACTTTTAAACAATGGTTTGGTAATCCAATAGCCACCATTAAAGAAAAATTAAATCCAATTGATAGACCTGACCAAAACTCTAGTCAAGATGGCTCGATCGATAATGGTGAATATACTATCAAAACCTCACTTGATAAAACTAAGTACTTAGATGTCAGTAAGGGTAACACAGAGGAAAACGCACTAATTCAGCTTTATTCAAAATGGTTAGATAATAATAAAGCACAAGAATGGAGTATTGAAAACATTGGAAATGAAATTTATAAGATAAAAAGTAAATTATCTGGTAAAAATCTTGCATTCGACGTCAATTCTATTGATGTTAATCCACAGCTAAAGCTAAAAAATGAAAATTTAGATGATTGTTCTCAGCGTTGGAATATTCAAAGAAAAGATTTGCATGAATATAAAATTATTACCTCGTGCGATACTAATCATACTATTAATGTTAAGGATGATAAGCCAAAAGATGAGTCTCCAGTACAAATTAATAAGAAGAATAATAATAAAGCTCAAGCATGGATAATCGAAAAAACTAATACTAACAAAGAAACTCAATTAATCCAAGATGGTATCTATAGCATTACTACTGCATTAAATAATGGTCAATTCCTTGATGTTGCAAAAGGTAATACCGAAAACTATGCCAAAGTACAACTCTTCCACAAATGGCGAGATAATAATACTGCACAACAATGGCAGTTTAAACACCTTGGCAATAATGAATATCAAATTATTAGTAAGTTATCTAATAAGGCTATCAGTGTTGACGCAAATAAAGTACAAAACGGTGAACAACTATTCTTATTGCCGGCAGTCTCTAATTCTTGTAGTCAAAAATGGAAGGCTATTCAAAATGGTGCTGGCTTTGTCTTCAAAAATAGTTGTAATCCAATTTATGTTATGGATGTTAATGCTGCACGTGCTATTGATGAAAATCGAGTACAACTATGGGGTAGATGGGGAGAGGATAATAAGGCTCAAATCTGGATTCTTCAATCAACTCTCTAATCCTTTTCTACATGATATAATTAAGTCATGAATAAGACTGCAAAAGATTGTTTAAAAAATTGTGTTCTCATCTCTGGGACTGATCAAGAATTATCTCAAAAAATTGCTGATCATCTTGAACTTAAACTGACAAATCGTATCTCAGACACTTTTAGCGACGGCGAAGTACATGTACAAATTCTAGAAGATATTAGAGGAAAAGATGTATTTATTATTCAATCGACAAACCCTCCGCTTGATCAGCACCTTTTTCCAGTCCTTCTACTTGCAGATGCAGCTAGGCGCGGCTTTGCAAAAAGTATTAACTTAGTTATTCCATATTTTGGTTATGCTAGACAAGATCGTATGGCAGAACCAAACACTCCGATTAGTTCAAAGGTTATTGCTGATATCTTATACTCTGTATCAATTAATCATATTATTACGGTTGATCTTCATTCGGCTCAAACACAGGGTTTCTTTGATATGACAATTGAAAATATCACTCTTGAAGGGCAGTTTGCAGAATATATTGAAAAGAATTTTAAGAAAGATTCCTTTGCTATTGCTTCACCAGATGCTGGTGGTGTTAAACGTGCAAGGAAAATTGCTGATCTTGTTCATTGCGACGATGTCATTATCATTGATAAGAATCGATACAAGAAAAATAAAAGCAAAGTCATGAATATAATAGGTAATCCTAAGGATAAAAATATTATTATTATTGATGATATGATTGACACTGCTGGTACGATTTGTCATGCTGCAACTGCTCTTAAACAAGGTGGAGCAAAATACGTCTCTGTTATGGCTACGCACCCAGTTTTTAGTGGTAATGCCTATGATAATTTAGCGAATCAAGATATTGATCAAATAGTAGTTACTAATACGCTTGCTCTTAAATCAGAGCTAAAGAAAATTGATGTTATTGATATAACAAAAATCCTTGCAAAAAAGATTTATCAAATTTTTAGTAATTAAAAGGTTTTATATGCAAAAAATCAAGAGTATTATCAAATTATTACGACCAAAGCATTCTGTTAAAAATCTCTTAATATTTTTGCCACTAATTTTTGGTCTAAAACATCTTTCATTGCAGGATTTTCGTAGTAGTGTAGCTGGATTTTTTGTTTTTTGCTTTGTTGCATCCTCTATCTATATTATTAATGATTATAAGGACATCGAAAAAGATCGCTTACACCCAGTTAAAAAAAACCGACCCTTAGCAAGTGGTGCAGTTACCAAAAATGAAGCATTGATTACATTGATTATTCTTTTACTTCTTGCTATTATCACCTCGATTATCTTTCATTTTTCTTGGGTTTCTCTCTTGCTTATAACTACTTATTTTATTTTAAATTTATTTTATTCGCTCGGGTTAAAAAATATTCCCATTATCGATATAACTATTTTAGCATCAGGCTTTCTAATTCGTCTTTTTCTTGGAAGTAGCTTAACTAATATTGAGATTTCAGCTCTTTTATATCTCGTAGTAATGTCTGGTGCTTTCTATCTTGGTATTTCAAAACGTTATAATGAAATTATTAAAACCGGCAACAAAACCCGTGCTGTTCTAAAGAAATATAATATTGATTATCTAAAATCAATTATGAATATGTTTTTGGTTTTAATTATTGTATTTTATACTGAATGGTGTAGCAATGCCTACCCAGAACATCGTGATCTTCTCCTTGCCAGTGTTCCTCTTCTTATTATTCTTATCATTTCTTATATCTATACTGCTGAAAAAGATAAATATGGTGATCCAGCTGATGTAATTATGAAAAATAAACACCTAGCGTTAATGGGAATTATCTTTGTTGCATATTTAATGATAATTATACGGTTATAATATGAATGTTTACGATTTTGACAAAACTATCTATGATGGAGATGCTTCACTTGATTTCTGGAAATTTTCCATTAAAAAACAACCAACGCTTATTAGATATTTACCTTATCAAATTTTTTCTGCAGTACTTTTTAAGATTAGAATTCTTAATAGAAAACAATTTAAGGAGCATTTTTTTATTTTTCTGAAATCTATACATTCTTTAGATCTTACAAGATTTTGGGACCAAAATCAGGATAAAATTAAAACATGGTATTTTAATCAAAAGAAACCTGATGACCTAATTATCTCAGCTTCACCTGAATTCATCTTGAAAGAAATAACAAAACGACTTCAGGTTAAGCTTATTAGTACTAAGATGAATCAAAGAACGGGGAAGATAATAGGTGAAAATTGTCGAGGTGAAGAAAAAGTTAAACGATTTAGGGAACTCTATAAAGACCAGCAAATCGATCAATTTTATTCCGACAGTGAAAGCGATACGCCACTCAAAAAAATCGCAGTAATAGCTTATTTAGTTAAAAAGAATCAAATAACTGACTGGAAATAAAAAACACTATCATTGATAGTGTTTTTTATTATTAACTAAGTTCCATCAAAAGTAAAAACATTTCTGCTGCATGCCAGACATGTGTTAAAATTGGACCTTCTAAAACACTATAATGTTCTGATACAAACTTTTGGTCATCTGCAATTGTTTGATTAAGACCAGCTTCATAAGAAAGTGGATAGTATTCATCAAGTATATTAACTTTTCCATAGTTACCCACTTTATAGTGTGCGGATGCCCATTCAAGATAAGGAAATAATCTTGATTCAATTACAGGTAAATTTTGTTTAGGATTATCTTTATTCCACCAAGTCAGACTAGCATAATGGTCTGGTATTGTTGGAGTCTTTAAATATTTGCTCAAATCAATATTATTCTTTTTTGCACCCAGTAGTAGTAAACTCGTTGGATAGAAACTCATTATCTCACCATCAACAATTCCAGAGAATGCTCCATCCTTAGCTTTCTTTTTTACTTCCTCAACAATTTCATTTACTAAATCAGAACGGTTATTTTTGATGGCGCCAAGCATATATAGTAGTTCGCCAGGATTATCGGCCTCTTTAATTTGACAACCATGGTCATTGTTTATTAGCGAACGCTGACAATCGTAAACTCTAGTTATTGTTTTAATCCAAGGTTCTAATAAATGGGTATTATTTGTAGCTTCAAAGACCATAGTAGCTAACGTCGTGTCTCTATACCAAACATTATTACTATTTTTATAACTAATAATATTTGGTTTTAAGAGTATCCCATCGAAATTAAAGAGAATTTCTTGATTAAGCACTCTAAGTATATTAGAATACTTTTTATCCTCAAACCTTGGTAAACTGAATTTTTGTTTACCTTTTGTTAGTGTTTCGACTTTTTCGTTATTTTCTAAAAATACACCATCCTCATTCTCATAGATTTTTGTAATATTATTATCATCATCGGATAATAAAACAGTATATTCGTTTGGAATAATTACTTCGTATTTATGTGGAAACTCTCTAACAATTTTTTTAGTTTTCACGTTAATTAACTGACCATTTTTATATAAGAGTTTTTCACGATCAACCATGCCAAAATAGAAAAAATTTGAATACTGTTTATTTGTTTTTTCGAATTTATTAAGATAAAAATGTTCGCGATTTAAATTAATATTTAGCTCGTAATAATAATTTGCAAGACTTGAAATTAATTCAACGTTCTTTTTAGAATTTAAAAAATGCTTATAATCAGAATTTGCTGTAATTAACATTTCTTCATTTCGAATCGGTCTTGAACTTAATGAGGTATTAAATATTTTTACACCTAATGCTGCAAGAATCATAAAGCTTAATGATGCGATTATTGCAACAGTCTTCTTTTTTATGCATATTATAATTAATAATATTGTTGCTGCTGCAGTCACGATAAATAATTTTTTTGGTACTACATGATTAAAGCCAAAAATCATAAACACCGAGACTAAGTAACGTATTAAACCTGCTAGTTGTATAAGTAAAATAACTGCAAAAAACATGTATAAGATTTTTTTGTGTTTTTGAATAAAATCAATATAAGATTTTTTCATATTATTCAAAATATAGAAAACTAAAATCAGTGGTAAATAAATGTAATTTAATGTATATAAGAAGCTCTCGTTAGGTCCATAGAAAGTATGAAGTATAAAATTAAATAGATATGCAACAAGTACACTCAAATAAAATTTATGTTTCAAAATATGATGCTTATTATGAAGAATGAATATAGTATTAATTATGATTAATCCACCAAATAAAAAGCATGCAAGAATATTAATTATAAAATTGCTATAAAAATTAAATTGTGTTGAATTAAAATTACCTAATAAGCTAAATTGGAATACTGTACTAGCTTTAATCTGCATTAAGATATTCTTAATCGATAATGATTTATCTATGTATAGGAATTCTTCGGAATTTCTATGTAAAATAAATCCGTCAATAGATGCTGTAAAAAAATTATTAGCAGATGGCCAAATAATATTCTGCAAACAAGCGAACATTACTGATACAGAAGATGATAGGAAAATGATTGATAAAAAGACCAAAAATCTATGTTTTATGTTTTTATTAAAAATTGTTATAAAACCTAGTAGAATAATAAATTGAAAATAATTTGTAATTGTAATGCTAATTGCAATTACTCCAACACAAATTAGTAACAATATATCTACATAATTTAATTTTTTATCAGTAAGATGTTGTCCAATTAACCACATCAAAAGTAATCCGAGCTCAGCATAGATATAAGTCTCAAATATTGAAATAAATACTACTTGTGAAAAAGATAATACAAAAAGTATTAGTATTAAATTTAAATTGAATTTTCTTAAATTTATCTTTTTTAAATTAAGGTAAAGCAAAATTATACAAAGTGCACCTACAAATGATTGAAATACGATAGTTGCATTTGGGGAGCTTAAAAAGAGCTTTAAGAACTGTACAAAGGGTTGCGTAAAAATTACAAATAATGGATGAACTCTTGTCCTGTAGTGATTACCACGAAAGTTTGTTAAATCATCGAAGGCACGCATTGAATCAGCATTAAAGATAGTATCGTTTACCATACCATTTGATAGAATATTTACACAGAATAACAATATTATGTTAAATATAAAAACTAGAAGAAATAGCTTAGCCAAATAGCATAGCTCATGTTTATTTTTTTGCAGTAGTTCTCTTATTTTTGACATATACTTCCTTAATTTTTAAAATCTTTTTCCATTTCTTTAGTAAATGAAGCAAATGAATGACGCTTATTTAGTAATTTTTGAGCATTATTTACGTATTTAACTAAAACAGTTCTATCTTTCTGCACTTCTTTTAAAGAATCTATATAATTTTGAACATCAAAAGGATCTTTAATTAAAATACCAGTCTTCTTATCTTGGATAAATTCATGCACTCCGCCATCGTTGCTAGCTATCACAGGCAAACCAGCAGCCGTTGCCTCTAGAATAATATTCGGAATCCCATCCGCTTCGCTTGTATAGAGAAGTATGTCATATTGATCCGTAGGAATACTGTTAAAGCCATCAAAGGTCCCACAATATTTAATCGAATCTACATCATCAAAATAGCTATGTTTGATATCATGTGAAAATTCACCATAAATATCAATTGAGAATTTTTCTTTAGGTAAACTTTTTCCTATATCTTTTACAACATTTGGTAATTTTAAAGATGTAATCCTGCCAGCCCATAAAATTCTTAATTTTGCTGAATCCTGAATCTTCGGTTGAATAATTTGTTCTTCGATTGGTTGATAATGAACTTTGAATAGTTCTGGATTCAGTGCATGCTCTTCGATACATTCATCTACAACAGTTTGATTATCCGTATAGACTTTTTTCAGCGTATCACGGAGCATAAAAATATATGGATTAACATAAGTAAAACGCCCCCTGTTTTTACTTCCTTCAATAAAAACAGTATTAAAAACAGACGCAGTCAAATTATAATTTTTCTGCAATAACATTTTGTGTCTAATTGCCCATAAATATGCAAATTCAGAATTTATAATATGTATATTTTTGCAATTTAGTTGAGTAATTAATCTCGAAAATAAAATATCAGATTCATGATCAGTTAAGCTATTCTTTGAATTTCCAAAATCAATAAAATCAACATATTCTGGTAATCTTTTTGCCCAAACATTATTTGATGGTAATGTACTAATTACTGAAAAAGTCCAAGACGGGTGAAGCTCTTTTAAAGCTTTTATCATGTTAAAGAGTACTTTATCACCTCCACCTCTTACTACCCATGGCACGACAAAAACATAGTTAGGATTATAGTTTCTGATCTTAGACGTAATTTTGATAAATGTCTTTCCAATTACAATATGCATTTCTGGTTTATATATAGAAGTATTTTTTACTAAGTCTTTGTACGGGTAAAGTTGTGTATCAATCTGATTAATTTTAATCCAATGTTCTAATAAAAAAGCTGGTAGATAATCAACCTTATTTACTTTTTCGTATCTTCCAAGTATTTTGAGTGTCAATTTAGCTGGTGGTGTGATAAAAAAATTTAAAAAATCATTATTTCGTATTTTCTTATATAATGCATATCCTTTTGATTTTAAGGGTAATTTCGTCTGGTCACTATTATTTTTAGGAAAAGCTTTTTGAAGATTCTTTATGTTAAAAAGATCTACATAGGGAATGACAAAACTATTGAGATTATTAATCGATAACATCGAGTTATTTGATCGTCTATAGAATAAGACAGTATCTTTCGCAATTTTATGTAAAATCCTTAATTTTGTTGTTTCAGCATTAAATATATAGTCTTCATATCCATATCCGTTATCAAGTTTGTGATAAGGCATACGTAGAAAAGTATTCTTTTCTCCCATAACCACTGAACACCATCTGTTTTCGCCGATCATCACTAAAGCGTCTTCTCTTTCTTCTCTTGAATCTTTTTGTATTGTTAGGACACTAGGTACATTCAGTCCAAAATTTAAAACTGCTTCTGGATGAACAACTATTTCAGAACTAGCTTCTTTTAGTGTTTTATAAGCAGTAAATAACCAATTGTCAGAAACTAAATCATCAGCATCAAGAAAAGAAATATATTTACCAGCTGCTTTTTTCACTAAAAAATTCCTTGAAGAACCTAAATCTCCAAAATTATTTTTATAAACAGAAACATAATTTATATCTTTATAAGTTCCAAAATACTTAATTGTTTCTTTGTCACCATTATCAATGTGAACTAATATTTCATAACTAATTTTTTTTTCTTTAAGTTTCTTTGTCGCCTCCAGAATACTCCGCATTGTTTTATGAGCAACCAACCCCTCATTATGTGCAGTTATCGCCACCGTCAAATCATAAGTCTTCATACTAGACTGTATTATAGCATAGAGTATCTAATGTTATAATTGACCCATGAAAAAACATAACAAGGTAAATGTTCCTTCTAGGTATTCTACTAACTATTACACAAAAAAATCATTATCTAAAATTGTCTTGATTCGTAATACTAACCCAGATTTTTATGGTGGTGCAGAAACCTATCAACTTACCCTTGCCAAAATTCTTAGTCAGAATAATTTCACTCCCATTATTTTTTCTTCAGTCGATAAACTCTACCAAGAAAGCATAAAAAATAAGATACCATGCAAGAAAGCGCCATTTTTTAAATGTCAAAACTGGAGCGGATTAAGAAACTTACTTTTGCCAATCTATTTTTTCTGGCAAAAATATCTTTATTTTTGGTACAAAAAACAATTTAGAATAATTAACCCATCATCCATCATTATTGAATCTCGAGATGATTTTTTAGCTGCAACAAAAGCGGCACGAAAATTAAAAATTCAAGTTATCTGGCTTGATCACATGGATTTTCGCAGCTGGGTTTTACAAAATGTTGAAAAGAAATACAAGAATATTATTGGTAAGAGAATACTTCAGACAGCACAGTTAGTTGATCAAATTATATTTATTTCAGATTATGAACGAAATTATTTTGAAAAATTAATTAAAAAAACGCAATATAAAAAAATAATAAAAAAAATCATTACTATTAAAAATGGCACTATTGATCAATTTGATGAATATAAAAATATTAAACCTGAAAAACAATCACTAATATATCTTGGGCGACTTGAAGAATATAAGGGTATTAAAGAATTAGTCACATCATTTTCCCAAATTACATCAGATTTTCCTCATGCAAAATTACATATTTATGGTTCAGGTTCACTTTCTGAATTTTGTAAGAATTATACTAACCCACAAGTTGTCTATCATGGTTTTACGAATCAGCCATTAGAAAAAATTGCGGCTTCTGAAATCTTTATTTTACCATCTCATATTGAAGGATTAAGCTTATCATTAATAGATGCAGCTATGCTTAGTAAAGCTATTATTACTACTAATATCGACGGTAACCCTGAAGTTGTAAAAGATAATATCAATGGATTATTAGTGCCACCAAAAAATCCAAAAGCTCTAGAATACGCTATGCGAACTCTCCTTTCTCATCCAAAATTAATCGAAAAATTTGGTAAAAATTCACGTATAAAATTTCAGAATGAATTCAACTATGAAGACACTGTTCAAAAAAAGTTAATCCCATTGTTGGTTAAAAAAGGGAAAAAATAATGAATAATTCAACATTGATTTCAGTTATCGTACCAGCTTATAATACTGAAAAATATATTAGTACCTGCATAGATTCACTACTGACCCAAACATATATAAACTATGAAATAATTATTATTAACGATGGCTCTACAGACCATACGTTATCTATTTTGGATAAATATCGACAATATCCTAATATTCGAATTTTTTCTCAAGAAAACGCTGGACTTTCTGCTGCTAGAAATCGAGGAATAAGCGTTTCAAATGGCGATCTAATTTGTTTTATCGATAGTGATGATTACGTGTCTTCTGATTATCTCGTCAAACTTAGTGCTCCATTTTTTCAATTCCCAAACATTGATATTACTGTTTGTGGTTATCAAGAAATTTATCAAGATTATCAAGCTAGCTATCCTCTTAAACCTCAGCCCCTCACTGGCTTTCAGGCCACTAAAAATCTTCTACTCAATCAACGTGACTTTGATGTGCTTGCCTGGAATA
>ERZ773083.2360-NODE-2360-length-11774-cov-17.642888_pt1 | contig 11774 bp, 7 predicted proteins | sample MGYA00511465_ERZ773083 | MGnify/ENA primary metagenome ERZ773083 (study PRJEB29015, sample SAMEA2738001) | human oral metagenome | biome: human oral; feature: human-associated habitat; material: dental | place: China | collected 2060 ... | reverse complement strand
TAGAGCGCTTCGTTCACACCGAAGAGGTCACTGGTTCGAACCCAGTATCGCCCACTCCCTTTTATTCGGGTTGCAAGTTTATCCGGGTTTTAAGTCCGCCTGCCCAGTCGCGGATAACCTTGGCTTAACTGTTCACTTGTCTGATTTGCGTCAGCTACAAGGATGCCTTGGCTCCGTTGCGAGCTTGCCTTGCCTTCCTGTATACACAATTTTCCTGTGTTCGCTTATATTTTCCTCGCGGCTCGCGTGGGAAAACGGCGGACAAGGCCCACCGCGAAGTGCGAGAATTGCTGTATGCAAATATGGCCTGGACGTTCATACCCACTCGGAGCCACGTACGACGGCTCCGGGACGAATTTTGCCGTTTTTTCTTCCATCGCCGAAGGAATCGACTTGTGCCTTATCGACGACGTCGTCGGCGAGACGAAAATCGAGCTGCGAGAAGTCGACGCCGGCGTGTGGCATTGCTATCTGCCCGGAGTGCGCCCCGGGCAGCGCTACGGATTCCGCGTGAAAGGCCCTTACGATCCCTCCAAGGGCCTGCGCTGCGACTACTCGAAACTGCTTCTCGACCCCTACGCGAAAGCGATCACCGGCAAGATCGCCAACGAGCAAGCGCTCTTCTCCTACGATTTCAACGACCCTTCCAAGAGAAGCGAACTCGATTCCGCGCCCCACACGATGGTCTCGGTAGTCATCAACCCGTTCTTCGACTGGGGGCACGACCGCCCTCCGAAGCACCGCTACAACGACACAATCATTTACGAGGCGCACGTGCGCGGCATGACCATGACGCACCCGGACATTCCACAGGAGGTCCGGGGAACCTACGCGGGAATCTCGCACCCCGTCATCATCGACTACCTCAAGAGCCTGGGCATCACCGCCATCGAGCTCATGCCCTGCCATCAATTCGTCAACGACACCGCGCTGCAGGCCAAGGGCCTGTCAAACTATTGGGGCTACAACACCATCGGCTTCTTCGCCCCCCACAACGGCTACGCTTCCACCGACTGGCTCGGCGGGCAGGTCGACGAGTTCAAGGCAATGGTCAAGGCCTTCCATGAGGCGGACATCGAAGTCATCATGGACGTCGTCTACAACCACACGGCCGAGGGCAACCACATGGGACCCACCCTGGCTTTCCGCGGCCTCGACAATCCCTCCTACTACCGGCTCGTCGAGGACTCCCCGGAGCACTACTTCGACACCACCGGAACGGGAAACTCGCTCAACATGCGCTCCCCCAACACACTGCAGCTCATCATGGATTCGCTGCGATACTGGATCACGGACATGCACGTCGACGGGTTCCGCTTCGACCTCGCCTCGACGTTGGCGCGCGAGCTCCACGCCGTGGACAAGCTCTCCAGCTTCTTCGACATCATTCAGCAAGATCCGCTGATCTCTCAGGTCAAGCTCATCGCCGAGCCCTGGGACATCGGCGACGGCGGCTACAACGTCGGCGGCTTTCCGCCTCTGTGGACGGAGTGGAACGGCAAGTACCGCGACACCGTCCGCGACTTCTGGCGGGGCGAGCCCGCGATGCTTTCCGAGCTCGCCGGGCGCCTGACGGGATCTTCCGACCTGTATGCGTCGAGCGGGCGGCGTCCGATGGCGTCGATCAACTTCGTCATCGCCCACGACGGCTTCACTATGCGCGACCTCGTTTCTTACAACGAAAAGCACAACGACGCGAATCTGGAGGGCGGCAACGACGGCGAATCTTACAATCGCTCGTGGAACTGCGGCGCCGAGGGCCCGACCGACGACGATGCGGTCAAAGTGCTGCGCAACCGCCAAATCCGCAATTTCCTCACGACGCTCCTGCTGTCCCAGGGCGTGCCGATGCTCGCGCACGGAGACGAACTCGGGCGAACGCAGCAGGGCAACAACAACGCCTACTGCCAAGACAACGAACTCTCCTGGATCAATTGGGACCTCGACCTCGAGGCCGTCGGATTGCTCGAGTTCACCCGCCAGCTCATTGAGTTCCGCAAAGCGCATCCCGTTTTCAGGCGGCGTCGCTTCCTCGCGGGCGACTCCGAGAAAGGCGGCCGTTCGGAGATCGGCGAGATCGAATGGTTCCGGCCCGATGCGACCACCATGGAAGAATCGGACTGGACCACCGTTTACGCCCGGTCGCTCATGGTCTACTACAACGGCTCCGCCATCGGAGAGCCCGACGACCGCGGCGAGGACGTCTACGACGACGACGTTCTGCTGATGTTCAACGCCGACGTCGCCGACCAGACCTTCACGATTCCGAGCGAGCTGTACGGCGGAACATGGGCCGACGTCCTCGACACGGGCAACCACATCAATGCCGAACGCCGCTACGAGCCGGGCGATTCCGTCAAGGTCGAAGAACACTCGATGCGTGTGTTCATCAGGGTCGACGGCGAAGTCCCGCTGAGCCTTAAAGCCCGCAGCGAGGAGCTGACCCAGTGCATCAAGCCGCATTTCGCCTTCCCTCCGGAAAGCCACCCAAGGTTCGCAAACGTCGAATGCCCGGGCGACTGCGACTCCGACGGAATCCAAGCGACCCGCGGCCCTGAGGGCAGCAACTCCTCCGAAGGCGGAACTGCAGCGGGCTCTGAGGGCGGCGCGACCTCCGATCCCGAAAACGGCGCCGCCCCAGACGCGGAAGGCGGCGACTCCGAAAACGGCGCCTCCCCAGACCCAGCAGACGAGGCGACGGAGGCGCCTGCGGAGGCCCAGGCAGACGGTGCGCTCGGTTCAGGCGAAGGCTCGGAAGGAATCCTGGACGGTTCGCAGGAGGGCCAGGACGAGCTTTCAGAGAAAGGTCCGGGCAACGGCTCTGCTTCTAAGGGCGCAGTGAAATCGGGCAGCCCAGCCGAATCGAGCACGCCGAACCCGTTGGCAGGATCAGGCGCGCCAAGCGGCTCAGGCGAGCCGGACAGGACCGAAAACAAAGACGGGAAAGACGGGGCCGTCCGCGGCAAGGACGCACCCGGCAAAGGCGAGGGCGCGTCGGCCAAAGGCGCGCCGGACAAACCGTAAACCCGGGAGGACGGGCAAGACGGGGCGAGGCTGTCCGGAAAACGGGGGCCTCGCCCTTGTCGGCCCTTACGAATCCTGGTCTTCCGAGTCTCCTCGCAAGCGCTGCCGCACCGAGTCGAGCCTCGCCGTCGCCCAGCGCTTGGCGGCCAGGGCCTTGACCAAAGCCTCGTAACGCAAACGCGAGACCGGAACGTCCCATGCGCCGGGGACTTCGGCGATCTCCTCGCTGAACTTGGTCTTGAATCCGCGCACGCCCGCCAATTGCGGCGCACGCTCCGAATCGATGCCCATGAGGTCGAAGCTCTCGATTCCACGCTCGCGCAGGAAGCGGGCCATGGCGAAAACGAGCAAGTCGGGGGCGCCGGCTTTGCGGCCCTCGTCGTTCGACGCCGCATAGTAGTAGGTGGCCTGAGAGGCGGTGGTCGTGACGATTCCCCAGCACAGCGGCCGGCCTTCGCGCCGAACGGTGTACAGGCGGCAGTGCTCAGGCCCGAGCCCGACGAGCATCGCCTCATACGTTTCCTGCGGCAAAATACCGAAAGAATCGCGCTCGCCCGTCTCGACGAGCAGCTCGTAGAGCTCGCCGAAAACAGCGTGCGCATTCTCGGTTTCGTCGGCGGCGACGAGAGATTCGTCGCGCATGGCCTTGCGCACATCGCGCCGCCCGCGCTTCTTCATCGATGCGAGGAGGGCGTCCGCGTCCTTTCTCAGATCGAGGACAACGGTTCTGTCATAGGTGACCGATTGGAGGAGCTCGCGAAGGTCGCCGGCACGATGGTGCGCGTGAAGCCGGACGAAATCGACCTCGGGTTCGATGCTGCGGACCACCCTGACGAGGTCGGAGCGAAACGCCGCCTCTTCCCGCGCGCTGGGAGTGGGGCCGGCCCAAACGGGGCCGTGCTTCGCCCAAAGGTACGTGAATCCTCGCCCCCGCATCTTCGTGGCGGTGAGAAAGGCCCTGGGCTCGCCGTCGACCAGCCACACGAGCTTGCGCCACGGAAGCCGCCCGCCCACGGCCCAGTCGAAGACCTCCCAGGCGGAGGTCTGTTCGAGAGGCAAATCGACCTTCGCTTCTTCGGCCAAGCTTTCGAATTCCGAGCCTACATCTTCGAATCTGCTTGTCTTCATGGTGTAAGCCTACCTGCATTCGGCGCGCCAGCTTCAGCCCGAGCCCTTCGTCCGAGTAGTGTTGCGACGTGCCACAAATCGAAGCGCCTGCCGAGTTCCTCACGGCCCTCGAGTCCCTCAAGGGGCACGCGTTCCGCAGCGAACTCCACGTGAGTCAGATACCGCCCCCGGCGAAAATTGCGCCGTGGGCGGTGGCGCTTCAAGCCGAAATCAACGATTCCGCCTCGCTCGATCCCGATTCCTATCGCGGAAACGCGCGTTTCGTTCTTCTTTACGACCCCGAAGGCCAGCCAGCGTGGGACGGCACCATCCGAATAGTCGCCTACGCCAACGCCCCCGTAGAATCCGACATGGGCGGCGATCCCCTGCTGGGCGAAGTATCCTGGACATGGTTGGCCGAATCTCTCGAAGCCCGCGGCGCCGAGTATCACAACCTGACGGGAACGGTCACGCGAAACTACAACGAAACATTTACAGGAATGCACATGACGGATTCGACGATCGACCTCGAGGTGAGAGCCTCGTGGAGCCCCGACTATGCCGACGTCTCCGCCCACCTCGACGCTTGGGCGGACTTTGCCGCGAGCGTATGCGGGCTGGGCCCCGACGGCGTCGCGGCTCTCCCCCGTTCCTCGGGAGCTCTTTAATGTCGGATTCGGTAGACATACAGCCGCTCGACGTCCCGAGCGGGGGAATCCCCGAACTGACGAACCTCGACATCGACGACGCCGTCTCCGCCCTCGGCGCCGGCCGCGGCCCGTTCGCCATCGACACCGAGCGCGCCATGGGCATCCGCTACTCGGGAAGGGCGTACGTCGTCCAAATCCGCCGAGAGGGCGCAGGAACCTTCCTCATCGACCCCATCGGCATCGAAGACCGCCTCGGCCCCCTCGCCGAGCTCCTGGCGACGGACGTGTGGATCCTCCACGCGGCCGATCAGGACCTGCCGTGCCTGCGCGAACTCGGCTTCAATCCGCCCGAGATCTTCGACACCGAAGTCGCGGGCATCCTCCTCGGCTTCGAACGCATCTCGCTTCAGGCGGAAGTGGCCGAAGTCCTCGGATACGGCCTGGCCAAAGAGCATTCCATGGCCGACTGGTCGGAGCGCCCCCTCGCCCCGGAGCTGCGGGCGTACGCGGCGCTCGACGTCGAACTGCTCATCGAATTGCGGGAGCGGCTCACGGCCATGCTGCGCGCAGCCGGGCGCCTCGAATGGCTTCACGAAGAGTGCGAGGAAATACGGCTGCGCGAGCCGAAAACCCCTTCGCCCCAGCCGTGGCGCAAGTCTGCCAGGAGGAACGGAATGACGGACAGACGGGCGCTGGGCATACTCGAGTCCCTGTGGCGCTCGCGCGAGAAGCTGGCCAAAGAACGCGACCTTGCCCCGGAAAAGGTGCTTCCTTCCAAGGTCTTGGCGGAGCTGGCCTCCCGCAAGCCCCGTTCCCACGCCGACGTCGCGCGCTCGCCCCTGCTCCAGTCGAGGATGCGGCGCAAGGACGCGCATACGTGGTGGGACGCCATTTCCTCGGCCTGGGCAGTCCCCAAGGAGGAACTGCCCCAGCGCGTCTTCCACGAGTCCGCCGAGCCTTTCCCGGCCACCCGCAATTGGGAGCGCGCCAACCCCGATGCCGCGGCGCGATGGAAAGTCGTTCGCAGCACGGTGCTGGCACGCGCCGACGATCTTGGAATTCGCCAGGAGATTCTTCTCAAACCCGCCTATCAGCGCGCGCTCGCCTGGGACGGGTGGGACGACCCCGAGGAGATCCCGATTCTGCTGGCCGCCCTCGGCGCGCGCCCGTGGCAGATCGACAACGTCGGCCAGGTTCTCGTGGCCGCGGCGCGCAGGGCGGAAAAACCTCGGTCCCAGCCGCCTCGCCCCTAGCTGCCGGCGGCCGCAGCGCGGGGCTTCGCCGGGAGCCTAGGAGCGGATCCCCTGCCGCACCGAATCGATGGCCGAGTCAATCGCCTCCGGTGTCAGGCCCTCTGCGCGGCGGACCGATGCGCGGGAGGCGTGAGGCAGGAAACGCCGCTCGATCCCCAGATGGCACAGCCTTCCGCGGTACCCCGACCGGGTGAGGGCAAGGCCGATTTCGCTTCCGACCCCGCCGTCGACAAGGCCGTCCTCGACGGTGACGACGGCGTCGTATGAAAGCAGAGTCTCGACGAGCTCGGGATCGACCGGCAGCGCCCAGCGAGGGTCGAGGACGTCGGCGTCGCCGCGGCCTTCCGCTGCCTCGATCGCCCCTGGAACCGCCGCCCCGACCGCGACGACGGCGGTCCTTGCGCCGTTTCCCGAATAAACGAGGTCAGCGCCGCCCACGGCCCTCACGGCTTCGATCGGAGGCGGCGCCTCCCCCTTGGGATAGCGCACGAGCGTGGGCCCCTCGACGTCGAGCGCCTCGCGCAATAGCTCCCTCAGCCGCTCGGCGTCGCGGGGGGCGGCGACCCTCAGGCCGGGGACCATCGCGGCGAGCGAAAGGTCCCACATGCCGTTGTGGGAGGCTCCGTCGTCGCCGGTTATCCCGGCGCGGTCGAGGACCACGGTGACGGGAGCATTGTGAAGGGCCACGTCCATGAGCAGCTGGTCGAAGCCCCGGTTCATGAAGGTCGAATAGAGGGCGACGACTGGATGGCATCCGGCGTACGCCAGGCCGGCTGCCATCGTCAGGGCGTGCTGTTCGGCGATTCCGACGTCGATCACCCTCTCGGGAAAGGCGTCGGCGAAAGCGCCCAGTCCGACTGGCCGCAGCATCGCCGCCGTCACGCCCACGACGTCTTCGCGCTCGCGCGCAATCTGCGCGATTTCCTCGGCGAACACGGCGGTCCATCCGAAGCGCGCGGGCTCGATCGGCAGCCCGGTCTCGGGGTGGATGCGCCCCACCGCGTGGAACCGATCGTCGGCGTTCTCCTCAGCGGGGCGATACCCCCTGCCCTTTTCGGTTATCGTGTGCACGACGACCGGCCCCCCGAAGTCCTTCGCCAAGGCGAAGGCCTCCTGAAGGTCCTTGAGGTTGTGCCCGTCCACGGGGCCGATGTACTTCAGGCCGAGCGAGTCGAAGATGCCGGCGTCGACGAAGATGTCCTTGACGCCCTTTTTGATCGAATGGAGGGCGCCGTAGGCGGCCCGCCCCGGCACTCCCGCGCCGAATAGATGGCGTTTCGTCCATTTGAGGAAGGCCTCGTAGTTCTTATTGAGGCGGAAGTTGTCCAACCGCCTGACCGGCTCGAACTTGCGGACGATCCCGCCCACCGTCGGCGCGTAGGAGCGGTCGTTGTCGTTGAGGACGACGACGATGGGCCGTTTCGGATCCTCGGCGATGTTGTTGAGGGCCTCCCATGCCATTCCCCCTGTCATCGCTCCGTCGCCTATGACTGCCACGACGCGGCGGTCCTCTCCGCGAAGCTCGAAGGAACGGGCGATCCCGTCGGCCCAGGAGAGCGCGGTGGAGGCGTGCGAGTTTTCGACGACGTCGTGGACCGACTCTTTGCGCGCGGGATACCCCGACAGCCCGCCTTCCTGGCGCAGCGTGGAGAAATCGCGGCGCCCCGTGAGGATCTTGTGCACATAGCTCTGGTGCCCGGTGTCGAAGACGAGGACGTCCGACGGGGAGGAAAAGACCCGGTGGAGGGCTATCGTCAGCTCGACGACGCCGAGGTTGGGGCCCAGATGGCCGCCCGTCTTCGAAACGTTCTCAACGAGGAAGGCCCTGATTTCCTCGGCCAGGCCCTCAAGCCGCTCCGGCGGCAGACCCTTTACATCGTCAGGTCCGAGTATGCCCTCAATGAGTCCCAAGGCGACCTCCTTTTGCCATCGTCCATTCTAACCGCCCGGTCGGCCGTTGCAGCGCCGCGCCGGCCCTCCGCCCATGTGTGCGAAGGGCCGGCGCGGACGTGACACTGTTTTCGGCGCGACGCGGCCGTCAGAAGGGCGCCCGCCCCGGAGAGAGGCGCCGTCCGGCCGTCTCCCCGTCAGCCAAGCGAATCCAGGACGATGTTCAGGCCCTCGGCCATCGTCGGGTGGGCGATGACTGCGTCGCGCAGTTTGGGCCAGGGAAGGCCGCCCAGCATGGCCGTCTGAACGGCGGCGATGACCTCGCTCGCGCTTTCGGCGACGATCGCGGCGCCGAGGATCTCTTCGGTCTCCGCGTCGACGACGACCTTGTAGAAGCCCTCGACGTGGCCGTGCGTCTTGGCGCGCGGTACCGCCGCCGCGGCGACCTTCGCCACCCGGATGTCTCTTCCGGCCGCGCGGGCCTCGCTCTCGCTCATTCCGACGCGCCCGAGCTCGGGGGTCGCGAAGACCGCCCACGGGATGAGGCGGCCCTCCGTCGAGGCCTCCTTGCCCGCAAAGAGATCGCGCAACACGCGGAAATCGTTCCACGAGGCATGCGTGAATTGGGGCGTTCCGGCGACGTCGCCCGCAGCGTAGACGCCGGGCGCCGTCGTCTCGAGGCGGGAATCGACCTTGACGAAGCCGCGCTCGGTCAGCTCGACCCCAGCCGCCTCCAGGCCCAGGCCCTTCGTGACCGGAGCGCGTCCCAGAGCCACGAGGAGGCGCGTTCCCGCGACCTCGCCGGCAGTCGTGTGGACGACGACCCCCTCGCCGTCAGAGGACACGCGCATCGCGCGCTCGCCGGTGCGCACCGTCACGCCCTGCGCGGCGAGGTTGGCCGCCATCTCTTCGGCGACGTCCGCATCCTCCCTGGCAAGAATGTGCTCCCCGCCCTCGATGAGGGTCACGTTCGCCCCGAAGGCCGCCATCATCGAGGCCATCTCGACGCCGATGACTCCGCCGCCGAGAATGACGAGGCGATCGGGGATCTCGGTCAGGCGAAGGGCGTCCTCGCTCGTCCAGTAGGCGACGTCGCCCAATCCCTCGATAGGAGGAATCGCCGGCGTCGTCCCCGTGTTGATCAGGACCCTCTCGCCCTCGACCACGCGGACCGATCCGTCGGCCAGCGTCGCCTCGACCGTCTTCGGCCCGACGAACTTGGCCGTTCCGAGAACGAAATCCAGCCCGGGCGCGGCGAACATCCTCTTATGCGCCTCGACCATGCCGCCGACCACGCTCTCCTTGCGGGCCCGCAAGGCCTGAAGGTCCACTCTCGCCGAGGCGAGGTCGGCCCCGGGCAGATCGACCCCGTAAGACGCGGCCGTGCGAACCTCGACAAGCCTTCGCGCGCTCGAGACGAGCGTCTTCGTCGGGATGCAGGCGACGTTGATGCACGTCCCGCCGATTTTGTCCCGCTCGACCATGAAGACCTTGTCGCCCATCTTCGCACGAAGCATGGCGAGAGACTTTCCGGCCTTTCCGCCTCCGACGACCACAAGATCGTATTTTTCGGGCGCGCTTGCCATCGTATTCCTCCGTATATTTTGCGTTTATGCGGCATGGGCTCGTTCCCACCCGATGCATACAACGTGCAGCGCACAGAACGCATTCCGAGACGCGGATCACTCGATTCGCATCACTCTACTACGGTTACGCATTCGAAATGATGTGTGTTCGGGAAAATATCGACCGCCTCAAAGAAGGTTGCCTTGCGCCCGCATCCCCGCATGACGGCGACGTCGCGCGCCATGGACGCCGGGTCGCAGGAGACGAGGACGATCCTGCCGACCTTCGCCTCGCCGAGCATCGCCGCCAGCTCCGTGCCAAGCCCCGCCCTGGGCGGATCGGCCACGACGACGTCGCCGTTGACCCCCTCCAGCGCGTGGGCGTCGATCCTCGCCGCGCGGGTGCGTGCCCATGGCAGATCCCGAAGGTTCGCCCTCGCATCGTCCACCGCCTCTCGAGTCGCCTCCATCGCGTAGACGGCGCCCGCTTCTCCCGTCGCGACAGCGAGCGGCTGCGTCAGCAGGCCGGCGCCCGAGTAGAGCTCGACGACGCGGTCCCCCGGTTGGACGTTCGCCCCGCGCATGACGAGCTCGATGAGGCTCGCCGCCGCTGCACGGTGGACCTGCCAGAATCCGCCTGCGTGGACCTGGTAGGCGTAGAGCTCGCCGCCGACCACGACGTCCTCGCGGACGACCTCGTCGGCCCGCATGCCCGGCGCCCACCACGCATCCCCGCCGACGAACAGGGCGGGGTCCGACCCGGAAGGCGCAAGCGCCTTGACTCGCTCCCCCGGCTTCCACCAGGAACGCCAGCCGCCGAAGAGGTCGAGCTCGCCGATCTCCTCGACGGCCAGAGGAAAGCTCGCCACCCCCATGAGCTCGTGGCTCGAATCCCTGTACATCGCCGGCCGGCCGTCCTCGCCCACGACGAATTCGATCCGGGTGCGAGTGGCCCAGCCGGAGGTCTCGGCGTCGCCGGGAAGGGCGGCGACCCGCGGCGAAAGGCCCTGCTCGGCGAAATGCTCCTGAAGGTCGCGGCCGCCGATTCGGCCGAGGGTCGTTGCAAGGACGTGGCTCTTCCACTCCGCCTGATAGTCGAAGGCGACGTGCCCGAGATCGGCCCCGCCGACGCCGAGCGGCCCGGCCTCCGGCCACGCCAAGTCGACCCTGTGCTCGGAGGGGTTCGACAGGACCTCCACGACGTCGCCGCGGATGAGCGTCGAGCGCTGCCCCGTCACCTGAACTCGCACGCGCTCGCCGGGAAGGCCGAAGCGGGCGAAGACGACCCTGCCGTCCTCCGCCCTGCCGACGGCGGACCCGCCGTGGGCGACGTCGGTCAAATCTATGTCGAGCGTTGTCATTCGTCCTCCTCGGTCGGATGGAAAAGATAGGGAACCTCGGCGAGGATCACCCCGGGTTCGTGGCGCAAATCGGCTATGACGCTCGGCATCGACCTTCGCAGAAAATATCCCTCCCAGACGCCCGCCGCTAGGATCCTCTGGTAGAAGACGGCCACGACGTCGCCGGGATGCATCTGGTGCAAAGAGTGGACGTAGTCGACGATGTGCCCGCGCGTGGCCCCCTGCGGCGTGCCGAGAACCGTGAGGTCGACGGGAAGGCCCGCCTCCTTCCAGTCGTCGCGAAGCTGGCGCGTGCGATTCGGATCGAAATCGACCGTCAAGGCGGTCAGGCTCGACAACCTCATGGCCCGAGCGTAGCTCAACGTGCGCAGCGTCGGGTCATCGACCACGCTGACGAGCACGACTCCGTGGATGCGCGTGGGCAGGCGGCGGCCCGCCGAAAGATTCGCCACGGCGAGGGTTCGGGCAACCTTGCCCATGCTCCGGCGCGCCAGGAGCATGATGAGCGCGGGAACCGCCAGGCCGACGAGGGAGACGGCAAGCCATGTGCGTTCGATGAAAACCGTCAGGCCCAGCCCGGCGCCGCACACGCCCGCCATGGCGGCGAAGGCCCATTTCGTCAGACTCGCGCTCCTGCGCTCGGCCCGATCCAGCGACTCCTTGAGTATTCCCACCGAGCGCAGCGTCATCGCCACGCACGTCAAGCCGAATTGCAGGAACGCGCAGACGACGAAGACGGTGGCCCCCGCCAGGCTGGAGACGAGCACCCCCGCGAACCCCGCGGCGAGGACCGCCGTCAGCCCCACGATGACCAGGCGCGGCTTGATCGCGTCGCGAGTGCCGAGGCGGCGCGGGAGGATGCCGTCTGTGGCGAGCTCGCTCAGCAGGAAGGGCAGGCGGGCGTACGCCGCAAGGGCCGCGGAG
>ERZ773083.2358-NODE-2358-length-11777-cov-5.521327_pt1 | contig 11777 bp, 12 predicted proteins | sample MGYA00511465_ERZ773083 | MGnify/ENA primary metagenome ERZ773083 (study PRJEB29015, sample SAMEA2738001) | human oral metagenome | biome: human oral; feature: human-associated habitat; material: dental | place: China | collected 2060 ... | reverse complement strand
TGAAACAGAGTGAACGAACATGGATCGCCTTTGTGGGGCTTTTTTTCATGTTGGGCATCTTTCGCTTTGCTGCCGTCTACGAACTTCCCGCCCATGATGTTTCGCGCATGGTCGGACAAAATATCACACTGAGCGGTATCATTGCGGAGCCGCCGCGTCTCCGAACAGATGTGGATGGAATTCAGCATATACGCTATACAGTTTCTGTTCACAGAATCGTACAGGGTCGTGAGGAACAGGCGGGATCCGGTAAAATCCTCGTCTACACGCGTCGGGGCTCTGAGGAGGATTCCCCTGTCGGTCAGATCGGTGATGCAATCACGGCAGAAGGGAAGGTTCGCCGCCCCGTGTTCTATCAAAATCCGGGGCAGATCAATACACGATTTCTCCTGCGCTGTGAGGGGATTACTGCGGGAATGTCGGCTCGGGAAAGTGGCATAAAAATTATCCCCAATGAAGAGCCGACATACGTGCAAATGTTTCTGCGCCTTGCGGCACAGATACGCGCGCACTATTTTGACCGTATGACAGAGGTCATGCCGCGCAGTGATGCGGCGGCGATCTTTGCCATGCTCTTCGGCGGATACGAGGGGATACGCCCAGAATTGTTGGAGGCGTTTACCATCACCGGCATTGTGCACATCCTCTCCGTTTCCGGCTCGCATATCAGCCTTCTTGCTGCCGTGATCGCGTGGCTGGCATTGTTCCTGCGTCTGCCGCGCTGGCTTTCCGCGTCGACCGTTGTTCTTGCCATCATCAGCTATGTGATTCTCGCGGGACTCGTTCCGCCCGCTGTCCGTTCCGGCATCATGGGGGCGGTCGCCTTTCTGGGGCTGATTCTCGGCCGGGAGCGCGATGGGCAGTATCTGCTCGTGCTGACGGGGCTTCTCATGCTTCTCGTCTCACCGCTTCTCCTTTTTCACATCAGCTTCCAGCTGTCGTTTTTGGCAACGGCGGGGCTGCTCTTCCTTGCACCCGTATTTCGTGCATGGCTGGGGAAACTTCCACGATTCGTCGCGGCAGGCATCTCCATCACGATGGGGGCGCAGCTGGCAACACTTCCTGTCCTCGCATGGCATTTCAACCAAATTTCCATCTCTGCGCTCCTATCGAATCTCGTTGTCGTTCCTCTCGTCGATATTATTATTGTTTTAGGTCTTGTCGGTGGGATTGCAGCATTTTTTATTCCCATGCTTGGAGCAGTTGTCTTTGCGTTTGACAGTATGCTCCTTGGGATTTCGTTTGAGATGACTCGGGTTATGGCTGCACTCCCGTTTTCCTCTGTTTGGCTGCCGTCGATGGGCGTGTCTGCGGGACTCTGTTACTATGCTGTCCTGTCCATACTGTTTGTCCCGCAGGAATATCGTAAAAGAACAGCTGAATTTATTTATCGTTTTAGATATAAATTTATAATTGTTTCTTCTTTTATCGTTGTTTTTCTTTTCTCATGGCAGATCACACGTCCCAATGAAATAGAGGTGCATTTTATTGATGTTGGGCAGGGGGATGCCGCTCTTGTTGTAACGCCCCACGGTCATGCGATGCTTTTTGATACGGGAGGAACGCGCGATACTTTTGATGTCGGTGCGCGCGTCGATGTGCCGTACCTCCTGCATTACGGCATTCGTGAAGTGGACTATATATTTCTGTCGCACGCACATGAAGACCACGCGGCAGGTGCGGGCGCCATTCTCGCACGTATGCCGGTAAGGTACGTCTATACCGCCGATGAGGGAGCGTCGGCGTATGCGCGAAGTATGCGCCTTGGTGACGGGAATCCACTTCTCATGAAGCTCGGCAGAGCACAGGAGGGGCAGTCGATCTCGTTGGACGGTGTGACCGTCGATGTTTTGTATGCGCCCTCCTATAGCGACGTGGAACATACGACCGGCAATGAAGTTTCCAATGTCTATCGCGTCCGCTATGGGAATGCGAGCTTTCTTTTTACGGGTGATCTCGTGCAGGAGCACGAGGAAAAGATGATTGCGCGCGGAATCGACCTTCATACGACCGTGCTGAAGGTGCCGCACCACGGTTCGGATACATCCAGTTCTGAGCATTTTGTTCAGGCGACAAATCCTCTCTATGCCATCTACTGCGTTGGCGCAGACAACTCCTTTGGCCATCCGCGCCCCGATGTCGTAGCACGATATGAGCGTGTGGGAGCACAGACGCTACGGACGGATAGGGATGGAGCGATCATCTTTCACACAGATGGGGAGCATTTATCGGTCAGCACCTTTGCAGCAGAGAATTTTTGGGGGGAGTAATTGCGGAGTACCATGCTTTCCCTTATAATAGAAATGGTAATCAATATGGAATGAGGAACTTATGGATATTCGCGGCGTAGTATTTGATGTCGATGACACCCTCTATGATATGGCACAGCCGTTTTTCGGTGCATATCAGAGTTTCTATGGGACGCAGTACGATCTGCCCTTGCAGAAATTGTTTCTCTCCTTCCGTCATTACAGCGACGAGCGCTTTGCGGATTCCCAAACCGGCAGGATGACGATGGAGGAACTCTACATCTACCGGTTGCGCATGACTTTGCGCGCCTATGATATTGAGGTGACGGATGAGGAGGCGCTGGCGTTTCAGCACCGCTATATGGAGCTTCAGTATCAGATCCGGCTGTCAGATACGATGAAGGGGCTGCTGGATGAACTCCGTGCGCATGTCACCATTGGGATTATTACAAACGGAGATTCCCGTCATCAGAGGAATAAACTGCGCTCGCTCAATGTCGCATCGTGGATTCCGGAGGATCAAATCATCGTTTCGGGGGATCACCCCTTCCGAAAGCCGGATGTACGCATCTTTCGGGAGATGGAGGGGCGTCTGGATCTATCGCCCGAATATCTGATTTACGTTGGAGATGCCTTTGATCTGGATATTGTCGGTGCGGAGGCGGCAGGATGGCAGTCGATCTGGTTCAATCATCGCCATAGAAAAATACCGAACGCGGCAAAGATTCAGCCGAGCGCCGAGGTACAGACGGAGGAGGAACTCAGTGCGGAACTCATGGCACGGATTGGAAAATAAATGCTTGCTTTTTATGAAAAAAATTGATAGAATACATATCGTTGTCGGGATGTGGCACAGTTTGGTAGCGCGCATCGTTCGGGACGATGAGGCCGCAGGTTCGAATCCTGTCATCCCGACCATTTTACTCAATCGATAAAGACCAGCCAATGGGCGGGTCTTTTTCTGTTTATGACGAATGTGAGGCAGATATGACATCCGAGGAAAGACGCTGTGCAGAGGCTTTGATTGATTTTATTGATGCGGCAGCATCACCCTATCATGTGGTGGAGCAGAGTTGCCAACAAGCCATCTGTGGGGATCACGCATTCGGGGCAGAGGGAATACGTGCGGGACAATGCTATTATTTCTCACTCTTTCATACAGGGGCAGTCCTTGTTTCGATTGGGGAGAACCCTCGTGGCCCGCTCCGTATTGCATGTGCGCATACGGATTTTCCCTGCCTGCGCATCAAGCCGAATCCGGTTCTCAGGGAGCACGGATATGGGAAGCTGAATGCCGAGATATACGGAGGTCTGATCCGCAATACGTGGATGGATCGTCCTCTGTCACTCGCGGGAGCGGTCGCCCTGCGGACAGAGGATCCCTTTGCGCCGCATCTGAGGCTCGTGGATTTTCGTCGTCCACTTATGATTGTTCCAAATCTTGCGATTCACATGAACCGCAAGGTGAATGAGGGGGTCGAGCTAAAGCCGCAAAAGGATCTCCTGCCGCTCTTCTTCCAAAACAATGACGGCGATGCAGATGATATGAAAAAACTGCATGAACTCCTTTCTGATGAACTTGATGTTCCGGTCTCCGACATCTTGTCCTATGATTTGAATGCCTACCCCTATGAGCGCGGTTGTCTTTTGGGATGTGATGAAGCCTTCCTTTCTGCACCGCGTCTTGATAATCTCTCCTCGGTCAAGGCATGTGTCGATGCGATCTATGACTGGGATGGTGAAGATGGTATCCTCGTTGTCGCACTCTTTGACAACGAGGAGGTGGGAAGCCGCACGAAGCAGGGGGCAGGATCGACGGCGCTTGCCATACTGCTTGAACGCATCTATTTGACATTGGGCTTTTCGCGGGACGAATACCTTGCAAAGATTCTTGACGGCTTCTGTCTTTCTGTAGATGTTGCGCATGCCCTGCACCCGAATGCGCCTGAAAAGGCGGATCCGACGAATCAGCCTGTGCTGGGGAGCGGCCCCGTCCTCAAGGTCGCCGCAAATCAGTCCTATGCCGGAGATCCGAAGGCTTATGCTACTGTAGCCGACATTTGTGAGCGGGAAAAAATTCCATATCAGGTTTTTACAAATAACTCTGATGCGGCAGGCGGCGCAACACTCGGGTCGATTCTCTCCACACAGGTGCCGATGCGAACGATGGACATTGGTGCGCCTCTTCTTGGGATGCACTCTGCGCGCGAGACAATGGGCACACGCGATCAGCTCGCACTGACGCAGCTGCTCACGTCTTTTTTCTCTGCTTGAAGGAATCACTGATAAAATGAAGTCCCGCAGATTGGCGTAGATTTTTTCGTCCGAACAAGGCGGAAAACCGGACGCAGAGTGGTGCTCTGTGGAGGATTTTCCGCCGAAGTGCGGGCAAAAAAGATGCGTCAAGATGATGGTGCTGAATTTATCAGTGATTCCTGAAAGACATCTGCGCAGAAGCATGCTATAATAGGGCACATTGAATAGAGAAAGAGGGGATTCCTTGCGCGCCGTAGTCACACGAGTGAAAGAAGCATCTGTAGAGATCGAAGGTCACGTTTGCGGTCAAATTAAAGCGGGCTATCTTGTCCTGTTGGGAATTGCACCGGAGGATGCTGCGGAGGATGCTGCGCATCTCGCAGAGAAAATCGTGCATTTGCGTGTATTCTCCGATGAGGCGGGGAAGATGAACCGCGCCCTTGCTGAGGTCAATGGAGCGGTGCTCGTGATTTCACAGTTCACGCTGTTTGCTGACCTCAAAAAGCGTCGTCCCGGATTCTCCAAGGCTGCAAAACCGGATCACGCGATTCCTCTCTATGAGACCTTTATGAAGGAGCTGGAAATGCGCGATGTGCACGTTGAGCACGGAGAATTTGGGGCAGATATGCAGGTATCCTCCATCAACGATGGTCCTGTAACCCTGCTCTTTGATACGACCGAGGTATGAAATGAATACGGACTTACTCAAGAAATATGCCGCTCTTGTGATTCGTGTGGGCGTCAACTTGCAGCAGGATCAGCCGCTCGTTATCCATGCGCCGATTGCCTGTGCGGACTTCGTACATGCCCTTGCCTCGGAGGCGTATGATATCGGTGCCTATGATGTCGCTGTCAACTGGAACGATGAGGCGTTTGCCCATATTCGCTTTCAGAAGGCGCATGCGGAGCGTTTCCGCGAGTTTCCCGCATGGCGAAAACTCTTTTATGATGACCATGCCGCGCGGGGAGCCGCATTCATTTCGATTGCGGCATCGGATCCGGATCTCTATTCGGACATCGATCCGAAACGTCTCACAGAGGCGAGCCAAGCAGCCGGAAAAGCACTCATGGACTATCGTGCGCGGTTAATGAGCAATAAGAATACATGGTGTGTTGTTTCTGTCCCGACAACAGCATGGGCACGTAAGGTGTTCCCGAACTGTTCGGCGACGGAGGCAGTGGATCGTCTCTGGGGACAGATTCTGAGCGCCGTGCGCGTTTCCATGGATGAGGATCCGATTGCGGTATGGCAGACGCATATCCAGCGCCTGCAAAAGATTACGGCATTTCTGAATGCGCATGCGTTTACAGAACTGCATTATCGGAATGCACTGGGAACCGACCTTCGCATCGAGCTTCCCAAAGGACATATCTGGATGGGAGGAGCAGAGAAGTCTGCTGCGGGAACGGTATTTGCCGCGAATCTCCCGACAGAGGAGGTCTATACGCTTCCTAAGAGAGATGGCGTGAACGGTACGGTCGTCGCCTCGAAGCCGCTTCATTACAACGGGAATTTAATCAGTGGCTTCACACTTGAATTCCATGAGGGTAGGGTTGTGGATTATAAGGCGGAGCAGGGCGAAGCATATCTGAAGGAACTCCTCCACACGGATGAGGGGGCTTCCTTTCTCGGTGAGGTCGCACTTGTGCCGCATGATTCGCCAATCTCGCAGAGTGGTATTCTTTTTTACAATACGCTTTTCGATGAGAATGCCTCCTGTCATCTTGCCTTTGGAAAAGCATATCCAACCTGTATCGAGAGTGGTGAAGACATGACAGAAGACGAACTCCGCCATCACGGTGTAAATCATTCGATTGTTCATGAGGACTTTATGATCGGAACGGCTGATCTTATGGTCGTCGGACGCACCCCGTCTGGCGAAGCGGTTACGATCATGGAAAATGGGAACTTTACATTTTAAGTGAGGTGGCGTATATGCAGAGATATTTTCGCTACGGCACATTGATGCTCCTATGCCTTCTTTCCCTTTCGCTCTTTGTGCGTGGAGAAGCGGCAGGTAAGATACACGCCGAAGACTTTTCCTATCAGAACATTGCTTTGGGGGAGTCAGAGGAGACGCTCCGCGCGAAATGGGGAGAGCCGGACGTTCAGAACGATCAGGTGATTTGGGGGATTCATCTCAAGACCTATACTTACGGGGATATCGTCGTCTCTGCCTCCTCTGCAACAGGGAAAATTGTCGACATCAATCTGATTGGAGAGAAGTATCGGCTGCGCAAGGATGTCCACTATGGCTCAACAAGCAGCTATCTTACGAAGATATATGGGAAAGCCGAGCGTCAGTTTTTGGACGGCAATACTTGCTATGTGTATGCCCACCCGGAACATCCGCGCACGCGTCTGATCCTGAATCTGAATGCGGAGAATGGTGCGCTGCAGTCGGCGCGGATCACGATGCTCCCATTGACCGATGAGGAAGCGGATGAGATGGCACTGTCCGATGACGAGTCCTTTGTCGAACTCGATCTGAGGCGCGGATTCATCGCATCTAAGGAAATTGATGTGTCCGATCTTCCGAAAAATGAACAGGTGCGGCTTGGAGGATATGTTAAATGACACATGACCTGCACATCCGCGTATTCGGGCATCGCGTTATGCGCTATGTCGGAATCACCATCGGCTGTCTTATTGCAAGCAGCGCGATCAATCTTTTTTTGATTCCGGCACATCTCCTGACGGGCGGTGCAACGGGCATTGCGATGATTGTCTACTATCTTTTCGGACTGCCCATTGGTCTACAGACGTTTCTCTATAATATTCCATTGCTCTTTATGGCGTGGAAACTGATGGGCAAGGCGTACACCATTGACATCATCATCGGAACGGCGATTTTTTCTTTTTTCCTCGATCTAACGCGTCCGCTTAACGCTTATGCACCTGTGAGCGATATGATGCTGACTACCGTTTATGGCGGCGTGTTTGCAGGGCTTGGCTACGGGCTTGTCTTTCGCATGAATGGCAGCACGGGTGGGTTTGACATCCTCGCCGCCATTGTTCGGAAATATTACGATTTGCACATGGGCGGCGTTCTCTTCTCGATGAACTGCCTCATTATGCTCATCGCAGCCTTTCTCTTTGGCATGGCACCTGCGATGTTCACACTCATCTATATGTTCATCAATGCGACCGTCGTGGATAAGATCGTTGCGGGCTTCAATCACCGCAAGGCAGTTCTCATCATTTCGGACAAACACAAGGAAATTGCCGATAATATCATCGATGAAATGCACCGCGGTGTTACGTTTTTGCATGGACAGGGAGCATACACGCGTCGTGAACGAAATGTTGTCTTCGTCGCGGTCGGTACCACGCAGGTGGGCAAGCTGAAGTTCATCGTACACAATGTCGATCCACATGCCTTTGTCATCATCATGTCCGCGAATGAGGTCATGGGACGTGGATTTGGACGGATCAACCAGAACGATGCCTCGGCATCGGACGATGATGACGATGAAAAAGAAAGAAGATGAGATTCTATGGAAGCAACGTATTTGCTGAACAGCGGCTTTCTCATCCGTACGGATGATGTTCTGCTCGTCTTTGATGCGTTTGATGATCCAGCAGGTGTTCTTCCTGCGGCTGTGGAGAAGGAGAACTATGCGCGTCTGTACTTCTTTGCTTCCCATGCGCATTTCGATCACTTTAATCCCATGATAGCACGCTATGCCGCCAAGACACAGCGCTATCTTTTGAGCGAGGATATACGATCAAATGCGGGGGCTGCATATATGCCGACAGACCGGACGAGTTGGATCGGGCTTTATGATGCGTGGCAAGATGACTGTATCGCAGTCAAGTCGTTTGCATCGACGGATGAGGGGACGTCCTTTTTGGTGGAAGTAAATGGGAAGCGTATCTTTCATGCAGGGGATTTTAACTGGTGGGACTGGACGGGGGATACAGCAGAGAATCGGAAGCTTGCGGAGAATGCTTTTCGCAAACAGATGAAACGCCTTGCGGGACTCTCCTTCGACCTTGCCTTTTTTCCCGTGGACGGACGGCTCGGTCCTTCGATGGAGCGCGGGGCTAAGGTGTTCTGTGCAGAGACGTATCCACAGGCACTTGTTTCCATGCACTCCGTCGGCTATCCCGCATGGAAACCGTCGGAGGGATTTTTTGCGGTGGGGCGTGAGATTCCCGTATGGTCACCGACGCAAGCGGGGCAGCGACATTCTTTTTGAAATATGTATTGAATTATGGGAGGGCTTTCGGTAGAATGAGGAAGAAATTTTATCTCCTGTCACTCGGTATCGCTGTTGTCGTCGTTGCCGTATTGTTCATGGCGCACAGCGGGAGTGCGGGGATGTCATTTAATATGCTGTTGGATCAGAACAAAGGAGCGCAGAGAACTGTGGCAAATCGCATTGCAGTATTTACAACCAACAAGGGGACGTTCGAGGTCGAACTCTTCGAGGATAAAGCCCCCATTACGACGAAGAACTTCATCGACCTCGTGGAAAAGGGGTTCTATGACGGTCTGATCTTCCATCGCGTCATCGATGGGTTCATGATTCAGGGCGGTGACCCGAATGGCAACGGTACAGGCGGTCCGGGCTATAAGATTCCCGATGAATTTGATCCCTCACTGAAGCACGATGATGAGGGGATTCTTTCGATGGCAAATGCGGGCCCCAATACGGGCGGCAGTCAGTTCTTCATTACGCTCGCCGCAACCCCGTGGCTCGATAACAAACATGCTGTCTTCGGAAAGGTGATTGATGGGATGGATGTCGTGCGCGACATTGGCCACACACAGACGGGATACGGTGTCCACCCCGTGCACGATGTTGTGATTGAGAAAATTACCATCAAAGATGCTGCGGAATGAATTACGCGTACCTCCTGTTGTGTGCCGATGGGAGTCTCTATGCCGGCTGGACAAATGATCTCAGGCGGCGTCTTCATGCACACAATGAGGGAACGGGAGCGAAGTACACGCGTGGGCGCGGACCAGTTCGCCTCGTCTATGCAGAGTCCTTTGCGACGAAAGAGGAAGCGCAGAAACGTGAGTGCGCGATCAAAAAGCTCCGCAGGGAGAAGCGGCTCGAACTGATTCGTCTCGGACAGAACGATGCAGAAATATCTGCATTGCTAGAAGATGTCAATACAAGAGGACTACGATAAAGGGGAGTATTTCATGACAGAGAAGAAGGTCATGCTGACCGAAGACGGCTATAACAAGCTCGTCGAAAAACTCAACTATCTCAAGAGTGTGCGGCGCATCGAGGTTGCCGAACGCCTCAAAGCGGCGATCGCACTCGGCGATCTCTCGGAGAACTCCGAATACGATGATGCGAAGAATGAGCAGGCGTTTCTCGAGGGCGAGATTCAGGAACTCGAGACGAAGATTCGCAACTCCGACATCATCAAGGCAGGGGACGGCAAGACCGTCACGATGGGCAGCCGCGTAACGGTCAAGGATCTGGAGTTCGACGAGGAGGAGACCTTTCTCATCGTTGGCTCCACGGAGGCGGATCCGGACGAGGGGAAGATCTCGAATGAGTCTCCGCTCGGTATGGCGCTGCTCGGACAGAATATAGATCATGTCGTCAATGTCAATGCACCAGCGGGTATTATTCAGTACAAGATTATGGATATCAAGAAGTAAGGAGCAGGGATGGCTGAAGAAAGAGAAAACGCATTGCAGGTGCCGGAGCAGGATCTAAACGAGATGATGCGTGTCCGCCGCGAGAAAATGGACGCATTTCGGGCGATGGGTGTCGCACCATTTGGACATCGCTTCGAGGTGACGGATTATGCCGTTCCGCTCAAAGAGAAATACGATCACCTGGCAGAGGACGAAGAAGGCGGAGAAGTTCGCATTGCCGGACGCCTGATGGCAATACGCGGACATGGAAAAGCCTCCTTCTCTACACTGAACGACCGAACGGGGAATATACAGGTATACTTCAAGCAGGACGTTCTCGGCGAACAGAAGTACAAGGAGGAGTTCAAGCGCCTCGACATCGGCGACATCATCGGGATCCGCGGCGTTGTATTCAAGACGCGGCGCGGGGAGGTCACTGTGCGCGTCGAGGACTTTGATCTGCTCTCGAAGTCTCTGCGTCCTCTGCCTGAGAAGTTCCACGGGCTGAAGGATGTGGATACGCGCTATCGCCAGCGCTATCTCGATCTTATGGTCAACCATGAGGTGCGTGAGACATTCCGCAAGCGAACGAAGAGCATTCAGTCCATTCGCCGATATCTGGATGAGCGTGACTTCCTCGAGGTGGAGACTCCTGTGCTCTCGACGCTTGCCGGAGGAGCTGCGGCGCGTCCCTTTATTACACATCACAATGCACTGGACATCGACCTTTACCTGCGTATCGCCACTGAGCTAAGCCTCAAGCGACTCATCGTCGGGGGGCTTGATCGCGTCTACGAGATGGGGCGTATCTTCCGCAATGAGGGCATGGACGTGCGGCATAATCCAGAATTTACGTCCATTGAGATCTATCAGGCGTTTGCCGATCATCGCGATCTCATGGCGATTACGGAAGGAATCGTCCGTCAGGCTGCTGAGGATGTCCTCGGTACGACCAAGATTACGTATCAGGGCATTGAAATCGACCTGAATAATGTCCGTACGATCAGCATGAATGATGCTGTGCGTGAGGCGACGGGGAAGGACTTCCTCTCCTGTCAGTCCGTTGATGAGGCGCGTGCGATGGCGCGTGAGATCGGCGTCCCGTTCGAAGAGCGTCACGGCATTGGCGGTATTCTCAATGCTGCGTTTGAGGAGAAGGTGGAGGAGTCGCTGATGCAGCCGACCTTCATCACGGGGCATCCGACCGAGATCTCGCCGCTTGCAAAGCGCAATGCGGACGATCCGCGCATTACGGATCGCTTTGAGTTCTTTGTCTACGGGCGCGAACTTGCCAATGGTTTTACCGAGCTGAACGATCCCATTGATCAGGAGCAGCGCTTTTTGGAGCAGCTCGAGCAGCGTGCCGCAGGCGATGCCGAGGCGCACGTCATGGATCGTGACTTTATCACGGCGCTTGAGTATGGGCTTCCGCCGACGGGCGGTCTTGGCATCGGCGTTGATCGTCTCGTTATGCTTCTGACGGACAGCCCGTCCATCCGAGACGTGCTGCTCTTCCCGACGATGAAGCCGCTCGCAGAATAGGCGACCAAAGAATTTCAGAAACGCCTTGACAAAACAGTGCGTTATCGCATATACTTGTCAAGGCTTATGGGTAGGTGGCCGAGTGGTTAAAGGCAACAGACTGTAAATCTGTCATCTTCGG
>ERZ773083.2355-NODE-2355-length-11786-cov-13.784758_pt1 | contig 11786 bp, 9 predicted proteins | sample MGYA00511465_ERZ773083 | MGnify/ENA primary metagenome ERZ773083 (study PRJEB29015, sample SAMEA2738001) | human oral metagenome | biome: human oral; feature: human-associated habitat; material: dental | place: China | collected 2060 ... | reverse complement strand
AGGAGGGAAGTCGCTTGTTGATTTGGGAAAGCATCACCATCGCCCTGCATGAGCTGTTTGCGAACAAGCTGCGCTCCATCCTCACCATGCTCGGCATCATCATCGGCGTCGCCGCCGTCATTGCCATGGTTTCCATCGGCATGGGCGTCAAGAGCAACGTCGAGGACTCTATGGCGAGCCTCGGCAGCAACATGCTCATCGTCACGCCCGGCGCAGCGAACTCGGGCGGCATTCGCGGTGCGGCGGGATCGCGCGAGTCGCTCAAGTACGACGACGCCGTCGCCATCAAGAAGAAGATCAAGAACATCGACTACGTTTCTCCCATCGTGCAGCGCTCCTATCAGATCGTCTACGGCAATCAGAACTGGAACACCGTCGTCATGGGCGTGACGCCCGAGTACATGTCGATCCGCTCGCTCACGCTGACCGTCGGCACCTTCATCTCGCAGACCGACAACGACAAGCGTCAGCGCGTCGCCGTCATCGGTCCGACCGTCGCCGCGAACCTCTTTGGCACTGAGAATCCCATCGGCAAGAACATCCGCATCCACAACCAACCGTTCAAGATCATCGGCGTCCTTGCGAGCAAGGGTCAGTCCTCCATGGGGCAGGATCAGGATGATGTGGTCATCGTTCCTCTGATGACGGAGCAGGAGCGACTTCTCGGCATCACGCACGTACAGATGATCAACCTGCAGGTCAGCGAGGCCTCGAAGATCATCCAGGTGCAGAGCGAGGTTGAAACGCTGCTGCGTCAGCGCCACCACATCCTGAATGGCAAGGAGAACGATTTCACCGTCAACAACCTCACGAGCCTCGTTGAGACGGTGACGCAGCAGACGACGATGCTGACGATCCTCTTGGGCAGCATCGCGGGCATCTCGCTCCTCGTCGGTGGCATCGGCATCATGAATATCATGATGGTCTCCGTCACGGAGCGTACGCGCGAGATCGGCATACGGAAGGCGCTCGGCGCGACCTTCGGCAACATCATGCTGCAGTTCCTCATCGAATCCGTCGTCATGGGCGTCGTCGGCGGCATCCTCGGCATCTGCCTCGGCTGCGCCATCTCCGTTGCCATCTCTCATGTCGGCGAATTTAAGACCGTCATCACGGCGACGCCGATCCTCGTATCCTTCTCGTTCGCCGTCGGTATCGGTCTCTTCTTCGGCATCTATCCGGCAAGAAAGGCCGCGAAGCTCGACCCGATCGACGCGCTTCGCTACGAGTAAGAGGTCGTTGGAAAGTGACCTGCATGAGTTCGTCATTATCGCGCGATGTGTGAAGCGCGGCAGAGAACTGCTGCATGAAGAATCCCCCGAGAAATCTTCTCGGGGGATTCTTCTATGCAGTCAAGGATGCGTCCTACACTTGGATCTTGGCGACTTCGCCTTGCAGACTTGTGGCGATTTCGGCGAGCCCTTCGCTTGCATCGGCGATATTCTGCAGGGACTGCGTCTGCGTCTCCACGGCGCTGTTGCCCTCCTCACTCGTCGCGGCGTTTTCCTGTGCGAGCGCCGAAAGGCTCTCGATCACTTGGGAAACGGAGTGGCTTTTGTCCACGATATTCCGCGTCGAGTCGTTCATCCTCTTGACGACCTGCTCCGTCTCTTCGACGGCTTCGTCGATGCGGCGGAATTTTTCCTGCGTTTCATCGAGACTCGTGCGCGTTTCGTCGACGAGATGCCGGGACACTTCCATCGTGTCGACCGCCTCTTGAGATTTCTCTTTGAGTCCGCCGATGATGGCGCTGATTTCGTCGGTGAAGCTGCGGCTCTGCTCCGCGAGCTTGCGGATCTCGTCCGCGACGACGGTGAAGCCGCGTCCTGCCTCTCCGGCCCGTGCTGCTTCGATGGCGGCATTCAGGGCGAGAAGGTTCGTCTGCTCGGAAATCGACTGGATCATCTGGCTGGCCACTTCGATCTTTTCCGCGCTCTTGTTCGTCTCGATGACGACGCGAGCCACTTCTTCGGTCGCTCGGGAGGTTTCTGCCGATTTCTTCATGACATCGGCGAGGATGGCGATGCCTTCATCCTTGCGCTGGCGCACGGCGGCGGTTCCTTCATTGATTTTTTCGAGAATTTCCTGATTGCCGTCGAGCAGGGTCTGGATTTCGTCCAGGTGATCGGAAGCCTCCTGCGTGTCCTGTGCTTGCTTCGATGCACCGTCGGCAATGTTGTGGATGGCCGTCGTCACGTTGCGCGCGCTGTTGGCCGTGCTCTGCGTCGTGGCGGTCAGTTCCTCGCTCGTAGCAGCGACGGACTGGGAATTGCCATTGATCTTTCCGACGATGTCGCGCAGGCTGCTCGCCATCTTGCCGCAGGCGCGTGTGATGATGCCGATTTCATCGCCGCGCTCCAGGTATTTCGCAAGGTGCATATTTTTCTCTTTCTGCAGATCGAGTCCTGCAAAGCGCTCGATCATGCCCGCCATATCCTTTAGAGGTGCGGAGACGCGCTTGTGGATGAAGAAGCTCATGAGCGCGATGAGACCTGCACCGCAAGCTACTGCAATCAGCAGCGATATGAGGACGAGTGCCTTTGCCTCATGCGTGAACATCTCGTTGGAGACGGCGACGAGCGCTCCCCAAGGCTGTTCGATGCCCTTGAGCTTGATGGGGTTGAAGATATAGGTGGTAGGAAGCCCCGTGGATTCGGAGGTGCGCTCCATGGAGAAGAGCTCCTGGCCGAAGAATTTCTGTCCTTCGCTTTCGCTTACGCCCAGCATTTCATAGACGTTCTTGGAGACCGCGTCATCTTTCAGACCGTGGGCAAGCAGCGTTCCCTGCGGGGTAAAGACAGCGAAGAAATTGTTCGGCGTGCTGATCGCCGCCATGTCGCTCTGGAAAGGGGCGGCATCGAAATCCACCGTGACGGCGCCGACGAAACGACCGTCCTCGATGAGAGGGAAGGCGATGGTCAGCATGTAGGTGCGCTGGGTCGGCGTGACATCGTACCAGTAGGGATCGGTCAGCGTGATTTTCTGCGTTTTGCGCGGGGATTGATACCACTCGTCCGTCTCATAGCCGGCGAGCGGCGTGATCACGATGTCGGAGCCTTCCTTGCCCGCATAAGGGATGGCGCGCCCCGTGGCGTCGGAAGCGGGGGAGTTCACGAATGCGGCATCTTTGCCGTCGAAGGCGTTTGGCTCGAAGCAGATGCCTGAACCGACGATGTCGTCATTGGAAGCGACGGTCGAGCGCAGGGCGGTGATCAGATCGTCACGATTGCGCTGCTCGGGCGGCAGAGACAGAATCTGTTGGACGCGCGATCTCAGATCCTGTCCCGATTGATAGATGGCAGTGTAGCGCGTCTCGATGGCGGCCGTCTTCATGCCGACCTCGTTGTACTTTTCCCGTATGCCGTCTTCAATCATGGTGTTGTACGAGCGATAGCCGATGAAGCTCATGAGAATGGCGATCATCAGCGTGACGCCGAGGAAGATGACAACATTGACTTGCAGTCCGATGCCGTAGCCGCCCTTTTGCGGGGTTTCCTTTGTTTTGTTCATGTTGTACAGCTCCTTTTCGGGGAGGCGCGTGCATTTTTCGTCAAGAAATGCGCCTCCTAATTTAGTTGATTTCGTCAACTACTTTACAAAGACGGAATCTGGAATCTTTTAATATTATATCACATTTTTCAAAAAAAGTGGCACTTGAATATAATTTAATAATAAACTTTAGCGATACGAAGCGCTCCTACCCGAGCAAGGGGCTTTCGCCAAGCTTGTCGAGCAGCAAATTTGTTTCCATGACGCTCTTCTTGTGCGTGAGCGCGAAGATGAGGACGCTGTCCCAGCTCTTCTTGGCGTAGAGCTGCGGCAGATGAGCCGCGTGCAGCAGACGGCTCGTTTCCTTGAGGTCGAGTCCGAGCGCGAGGGCGAGCGCCAGAATTTTTGCGCGCGAGGGATTCTTGTCGCCGGAAAAGATATGGTAGGCGTATGTGGCTTCGAGTCCCGAGGCGCGGATGACATCGCTTTTCGTTCGATTCTTCTGCGAGAGAAGCTGCGCGAGATAATCGTGCAGGGGCATTTTCTGCAAATGCTCTTCGTTCATTTCGATGAAATGCGCGACGTTTTCTTCCTGTTTGAGTTCATGGAGCAGTTCGTCCGTATCCTTTTCCTGTTTTTTCGGCATGAAGAAAATCCCCCTTTGTTTTCATCATAAGGCAGGAGAGGACGGAAGGCAAGCGAATATTAAGAAGGAAAGGTGTTTTGTTTTGATAAGCTGCTTTCATACAAGAGGGGAAGGAGATGTATCATGGAAAAGCCCGTCGAAGAATACATCCGTGCGACCTTCTCGTTCCTGCGCGTCTTGAAAGAAAGCGAGCGCAGCCGCACGACGCTTGCTGCCAAAGAGGACGGCAAGCTCGTCGTCGTGCGCGAGATTTATGCGACGGGTCTGCCGTACAAGGAAATCAAAGCGATTGAGCATCCTCTTTTTGCCAAGATTTTCTTGACGGCGGAGGAGGACGGGCGCACTTGGGTCGTCGAGGAGTATATCGACGGCGAGAGCCTGCAGGATCTTTGGGAAAGGGGCGAACGCTTTTCAGCGGCGGAAATCAAGGCGATGCTTCGAGAAATGTCAGAGGGGCTTGCCGCACTCCATCGTGCGGGCATCGTGCACAGGGACATCAAGCCCGCGCACATCCTGCACCAAGGCGGACGCTTGCGTCTCATCGACTTCGATGCCGCGCGGCTCATGCGCGAAGACGCTGCGCCCGATACGCGCCATCTCGGCACGGTTGGCTACGCGCCGCCTGAGCAATACGGCTATGGTCAGACGGATGGGAGAAGCGACGTCTACGCGCTCGGCGTGACCTTTGAAAAGCTGCTGAAAGACGGCGAAGGTGGCGCTGTTCGGCGCGTGCTGCGCCGTGCGCAAGCCGTCGATCCGGCGGCGCGCTATGCTTCCGTCGAAAGTTTGATGGCGGCTATCCATCGTTGGCATTGTTTGTATTTGCTAAAATCTATAGGCTCGATAGGAATATTTGGTATTTTTGTTTTAAGCCCGTTTTTTTTATATTTTCCGCATGAAAAAGAACAGTCAATCATACAGGAGGAAAAAATTCCAGCTGAAGAAAATCAGGAAATGGTGGACGAAATAGCAGAAAAGGAAACAGATATCCCCCAAATTATCGGGAACGAATTGCCATTGAATGCTGATTCGCCGCAGCCGGCTGCATCGAAAGATGTTTTTCAAGATGGGCATCGCGCAAAAAAAGAGAGAGGACTTAATTTTCTAAGCGCAGATGGAAATCTTGCTGTGGAATGCCTTTGGTGCGGTGAATCTCATAAGAGTTCGGGCGCAATTATGATCAGTCGTCGTGCCATTGGGGCACCTGTAATGGAAGGGAAGGCGCCAGTACCGTCGGACTGGAGTGTGGGTCTTCGTATTACCAATGAAGGGAACGCGCCATTGCAGCAGCCGCGATTGCTGCTTCATACAACTTTTGCAGGAGCTGAAAACCTTACTGTGCGAGGTCCGGAAATGATTCTTCCTGGAGAAACAGCGGATATCATAGTCCCTTTGGGGCAGTATGAATTTTCGTTTCCCGGTGGGAGTGAAACACGGGAGTATATCGATATCAGCCTTTTTGATGCTTTGGAGCGGGATCGTCCGCTTGCATATTGGAGGCATACGATTTGTATAGCGCCATATTCTCCGGAATATATTTACGAACATGTCTATAAAGCCAATCACGGTTACAGGAAGCCTTAAAAGCAGAAAAACCGCCGTCATTGTTGTTCCCGCAGGACAACAATGACGGCGGTTTTTCTGCTATGCTTGATTATATCGCTGGTTTATCAAAATGCGGCTTCTTGGTGACTCTTATGTCATTATATAGGTGGAAAGTATCCTTATTTGTGACAACATGAAGCTACAGTTTTAAATTATAATTAGGAAAGGGGAGTCGAATGGTATTTCTTCAAAGTGAAGGAGATGATTTCCATCACTGGGACAGATGGATTCCAGCGGGAGTTTCGCATATTGGGGCAGAGGATTGCTTATTATAGAAAATTGCAGGGTTTGTCGCAAGAGGAATTTTCAAAAGATGTCGGCATCAGCAAAAGTTATTTGAGCAAGATTGAACGCGGTGACATCCAGGGAATCTCTTTCGTCACCGTTATGGAAATTGCACGGAGTTTGGAGGCTAAGGTCACCAAATTGCTGGATTTTGATGAAGCATAGACGATATGGGAATAGGGGAGATGATTATGATGCATAGGAAAAAATTTTTGGTATGGACCTTCGTGTTGCTTATTTGTGTAGGATATCAAATAGCAATATTTTCAGAAGCTTCGGCAAGAGATTGCTGGGCTGCTGATTATAATGGATATCAGCTTTATGTTGTTTCGGAATCCGTTAATCAAGAGCGGGGTGGGGCAATCAGTGCCTATGTAAAGTATGTGCGCGGCGGGGAACTTTCCTATGGGCTTCATTACATCTTTACGCGTGATGAAGGCGTATGGTGGTTTGCCACTCGACGGACAAAGAATGAGCCATATCTCAGGGGCGGCGACGCCAATGCGAGCAGTTATGCATGGCGTGTGTTGAGAACTTGCCAGGAGTGCCTCTGATCGATGTTCATCAAGGTTGGACATGAGCTGGGTGTCCCCATGGGAAGGGGTTGGGTTTTAATGGGGAATATACAGAAGATTGTTGAAGAATTATCGGCAATGCGGCAAGACATGATTGCCGCAAGTGAACGGATCTATATTGTCAACGCAGGACGCATGAATCACGGCAAGAGCAGTCTGCTCAATTCCATTCTCGGCAGGGAAGCCTTTCGGGTCGCTGATGTACGGGAAACAAGGGTCAATCAGGAAGAACCGTATAAGGATGATGTGTTTCTTGTTGATACGCCGGGGTTGGATGCAGATGAAACGGATGATCAGGAAGCGTTCGCGGTTTACAAGAAAGCAAATTTTATTATCTTCGTCCATAATCCCAAGATTGGAGAATTTCATCGCTCAGAACTTCAGAATATCGGACGTATGGCAAAGACAGTGGGAGAAGACTATTTCTGGCGGCACTTTGCTTTTGTCCTGACCTTCCAGGAAGAATTTGAGGAAGAAGAGTTGTCCGTGATCGGGCAGAGTATGAAGACGGCAATCAAAGAAGAATTTCAGGCAGATGGAATTCCCTTGTTCATCGTATCGAATGTGCGGTATGAAAGAAGCCAGCAAGAAAGCGATGCCAGAAAAAAGCAGGCCTTTTTGGAAAGAAGCGGCATCCCCCAACTGCGAGAATTCCTTCAGGAGCATTTGACTGTATGGCTAGATGAAAATCTTGCCTTTCAGGAAGCGCGGTTTGAAATGTGCAAGGCGAAGGCAATCGACCGGCTTGCAAAAGAACGGGACGAAATAACAGACGCTTTGCGGCAAAACCACGTCGATTTCCAAGAGAAAACGGCAGCCATAGAGCGGGCGTTTCATCAGGCATACTCGAACATCATTAACTACAAGACACAGTTGGAAGATGAGGAAGCAACAGTGGCTCAATTGGAACAAGAGGTTTGGCAATTGCAGGAGCAGTGGAAACAGGAACGTGAAGATTGGGGATGAACTAAATGCCGTTTGTAGCAATAATAGGAGGTGCAGTGATCGTCGGTGGAGCTGCCTTGCACGGCAACTATAGTGATCATGGAAATTACAGCGAGTATTCCGACGCTCACTTGGTGGGGAAGATCAAGAAAAAGAAAGCTCTGTATGAGCAGCACCAACAAGGTGTGAAACGCCTGAAGCAATCCGTCAGAGAAAGCGTTGCGGCAGAGATTGCAGAGCTGGAGAAAAATCCGGATATTGCCCCGGTGCTCCAGAATGTGGAGCTCGGGAAAATCGGGGAAATGCAGCTGAATCGCCTGTCCACGGAGACAATCAGGAGGCTGGAAGAGAAGCTGCGGCAGGAGATTGCAGTGGATGAGAAAAAGCTGCGAGAGTTGGAGCAGATGATCCAGCAGATCAATCATATGCAGCTGACGAAAGGTTCCTGATCGGAGGGATGGGAGACGTGGCTGAAAATTATTTGGCAAGAACAGCGGAAGAATTTCTTGCTGCATTGGATCAGGCAGGGGAAAAGTTGCAGGCCTTCTCGCAGGAATTGAGCGAAAAAAATGAGGCGGTTTATTCCGCCCTGGCACGTTTTGAAAAGGCTAATGCAGAGTATCGAGGAACGATTGGGACGCGAGAAAAATCGACGGTTGTGGACGAGGCTTTGCAAAAGGTGATCCAAGGCTTGCAGGGCGCCGTCCATAGGTGGCGCGTTGGTATCGAGGCAAGCAAAAAGGGGCAGGAATTTATGCACGACCATGAGAAATACTTGGTCGTTATGATTTTTGGCGCAGTAAAATCTGGGAAAAGCACATTGGGAAACTTCTTCGCAGGGCGTGAATGGCTCGAAGCGCCCTTTGAAAATGTTTACAAGCATCGTCCGCCGACGGAATTTGCCACACAGGAAAAAGGCCGGAACACGGGCGATATTGAGATGGTCGATGGACGATATTGGTTCAGCGAAGGGGTTACGGATACGACCGGCGATATCCAATACTTTACGTTGAGCGGCCTGCGGTGGTTTGACTCGCCGGGGACGGGCGCTTTGTCGAAGCAGGGCGACAAGAGGAATATGGAAGAGATGGTCAGGGAATATCTGCAATATGTGGATATGTGCATCTTTCTCGTGAATTCCTCGGAGCCGGGGCTGATGGAAGATATGAAATATATGGAACAGCTATCACGCACCGAACAGGAGGCGCTTGTTGTCATTACGAAATCCGATCGGGTGGAGGAAGATGTCGACGAAGCAGGGAAAATCGTCAAAGTATATCTGCCCAAAACACCTGAAGGACGGCGTTTGCAGGAGCAGGATATGTGCGAGCGGCTTGCAGCTGCCTATCCCCAGGTGGATGTCGATAAATTCCGTGCGATGAGCATATCGACTGTTTTGGGCGACCATGCAATGCGAACGGGAAATGAGAGAGAGTTTCGTGCCAGCCAGCTTGATTTGTTGATGCAGAGATTGACAGAGAAGGCTCGGGGCGATGTCGTCAGCCTTAAAACAGCACGTCCGAAGAAAGCGATGAATAAATTCCTGCGGGATATCGTTGAAGGCGATGAGATGATTGCAGGGATCAAGGATTTGCACAATCATGTGCAAACGGTGCTTGATTCCGTGGAAGATTACCGTGGAAAGATCAAGCAGCGCACGGAAAATTTGACGGATCGCATCACCCGCCGAGTCAAAGCATCTGCCTTGAAGGAAACGAATCGCATGGCGCATCAGGCAGAGGACGGCGGGAAAGAGACGGAACCTGCAACCATTGCCCAGATGGTTTTTTCTGTCACGCAGCCGATCTTGGCAGAGGAAATCAACCAAGAGATTTCGAAGATCATCGGGATGTCGCAGGAACTTGTAGGAGATTTGGCGATAAAGGCCGCTCAGCCGGAGATCCGCTCCCCTGGCATCAAGCGTCAGATGAAAGAATTCGAACAAACGTATACGGTGATTGAAGTAGTCCCACGTTCCCCAGATGGTTTTATTGAGCATGTGCAGGATATTCTCAGCCTGTTCAACAAGAAATTTTACAAAAAGGTGAAGCGTAAGGTCACGAAAAAAATAACGGTGGATGCCGGAGTGAATGTGGAAGACGTTATCAGGGAACTCATTCCGCAAATCGAGACCTATGTCGTTCGTACGGTACGAGAGAATCTTGAGAAGATTGCGGACAATTATTTTGCCCCGCAGGAAAGATTTGTGCAGGAAATTGAAAAAAATCTCGAGCGGCTGCACGAGGATCTGGAGGCGCTGCGCTTCTAAAGCTATATGAAATTGTAGGTGATGAGATGCAGTTTATTGTCAAGACGACTACGGCCTGCAATTTTCAGTGTGTCTATTGCAGTGAGGGGGATAGAAAAGAAGAATTTCTTGCAGAAGATGTTTTTTGCAAGTTGGTTGATGAAATTCCGTCTTTGTTGGAACGAAAAGAGGAACGCTCCGTCGGAATCCTCTGGCATGGCGGGGAACCGCTCTTATGGGGGCATGATCGCTTGGCGAGAGCGATGGAATATGCCGAGCAGAAATTGGCGGACTATGCGCTGCATTTTACGATGCAGACGAATGGATATTTGCTGGACGAGGCCTTTTTGGAGCTCTTCAAACGGCATTCCGTTCAAGTAGGGATTTCTTTGGATGGCTATGAGGAGATGCATGACTGCAATCGTCCGACCAGGGATGGGAAACCGACCTTTTCTGTCGTGTGGGACAACATACAACGCATTCGAAAGGCGGGGCTGGGCGGCAGTGTCCTGATGGTTCTGAATACAGCGGAACCCGTTGATATTGATCGGCTCTTTGCGTTTATTGAAGACAATGCTTTGATATGTAAGATCAATCCCCTGCTGCCCAGTGGAAGAGCAGCGGATTGCGATGATGCCCACAGAATATATCAAAACTATGTCTTCCTTCTGAAAAGGCTGTACGAAAAAATAATGGATGCCCCGGCAGAGATTGTGCTCGAGCCTCTGGATAAAATGATGAACGGGATTCTTATGGGAACCTGTATGAGGGAATGTTCCTATAATGGAATTTGTGCAGATGGGATAATGTGTCTCTACGCGGATGGGATTGTCGGGCTTTGCGGGCGCGATGGAGAAAAGATGCATTTCGCCTATGGAAGTCTGCAGGAACAATCCTTGTTGGATTTGTACGATTCGCCCGCAGCGAAGAGTGTGCGCGCCCGCGACGCCTATTTGCAAAATCATGGCTGCAAGGACTGTGCTGTCTGGGAACTCTGCCATGGCGGCTGTACATTTGAAGCATGGCTGGAAAACGGTACGACGGAGGCAGTGTTCCCTTTTTGTCGGGAGCGAAAGGCTCTGTTGGAATACTTGCAGACAACAGGAATCCAGCTGCTGAAAAAGCGCTTGGTTCAGGAGAAGATGGCATATCGTCTGCGTTTGGCGGAAAAGAAAAAGATATTGAAGGAAGCATTGGAATATGCGGGAAAATGATATTGTTTTTTTCAACATCCATCGGCGCTACCTCGACCATATGCCAAATTTCGACGGGTTTTTGGGCATTTATCTCTTGGCCGCTTTTGTCAATGAAAATGGTTACATGGGCCAGGCTTATGCAGGCTCCTTGCATCGAAGTATGGAACTGCTCGATGAGCTCTGCACGAAGCAAAAGACTGCGATGATTGGGCTGTATTGCGATTATGCAAATGTTACGGAAAATCAATTTGTGAGCCGGTATGTCAAAGAGCGATATGGTATCCCTGTAATCGTGGGCGGACCGCAGGCGACGAGCCTGAATGAGGTGTTTTTCAAGGAAGCGCGATGCGATGCCGTGGTTTACCATGAAGGTGAATTGACGGTGCTGGAACTCATGGATTGCCTTCTTGACGGAACTGGACGGCTGGAGGACATCAAGGGCATTGCTTATTGGCAGACCGATGAAGTGAAGACTACTACGCCCCGTCCTGTTATTGAAAATCTCGATGCTTTGCCTTTCGTTGATGAAGATTGTTATCTATTGCCGCAAAAGAATCGTTGGTATTTATGCATCATGACGGGACGCGGCTGCCCTTTTCACTGCGCTTTTTGTTATGAAGGCCGTTCCTCCGGGAAAGTTCGGTTTCGGTCTGTAGGGAATGTACTGGAAGAGATCGATCGTTTTCTGGAAGAAGTGCCGCGTGAAGTCGAGCCGTATATTTTGTTTACGGATGACACCTTTACTTTGGATGAAAAGCGCGTTCATAGGTTGTGCGAAGGCCTGAAGGAAAGGCAGG